>JGI24022J15233_10002073_pt1 | contig 18140 bp, 10 predicted proteins | sample Ectturendosymbi2_FD_15233 | JGI IMG/M metagenome (IMG submission 15233) | reverse complement strand
AATTCCAAAGATTTTGATATAAAATTTGTTATCATAACCCCCTCGGAAAGTATTTTAATATTGAAATGAAATCGATAGTCGCGCAACACGAGAATCTGGGAGCGAAAGGCATTTTTGGTGTTAGAGCACCTTTGCAATTTTTCGTCTAATTTCGTTTAAACAAAAATAACCCCCGCGATTTTTTTACAGATCAATAGATTGTATTCCGAAGACTTTGATATAAAATTTATCATCATAACCCCCTCGGAAAGTATTTTTATTTATAGTTGAATTATCACTAATTTTCAAAAACATGCATGTTTTAAACAATTCGTATGAGCTTGCTACAACATATTTGCAAGTTTTTTTGCTTTGGATGTTCTTTTCAGAACTTGTTCTTTCATTTGCTTGCGTTTATTTGGTCGTAACAGGTCATTTTATCCATGTTTGAGGTCTTTCAATTTTACGCGCGAACCTCAGATCCACTGAAAAAAGTGCGTCTAGAAAAGGCTCACTTTACTTTGGTGCTGTTTTGAGAGAAGTTTCTGATGTCTGATGTTTTGGTAACAAATCTGATGTTGGATAAGATGTTGCTTTTTTTCAAATTTTATATTCTTTTAGGATGAAAATGTGTTAGATTTATGCTTTTTAAGTTTCTTTCATCAATTTCTCACCCGACCCTGACCCTCGTGTGTGTTTGGTAATCATGTGTGATTGTGTTTGGTAATCATTTGGGAATAACACACACGTTGCGCATAAGCAACCAACTTTTCCATTTAATGACGATACCTTCCTCTCTTTCGCATTCAACATGGGTTATCACACTTTGTTAGATATTGCAAATAGAAGCATAATAGCGTATATTAAACTTAATAATGTAAAATCTGACCGATGTTATCTGATGTTGAAAAACGCAACAATCTGATGTTAACGCAACTGACTCTGGTGGCAACACTGACTGCTGGGGTTTTTTACTTTTTTTCACTAGATATGTTTTTTTTCTGTTGGTAGTGTATATTTTACTGCCGATTTTCTGGCGCCAACAGACTGGCTGGAGCTAGCCTATATTGTGCCGCAAGTCTGATGCAATTCGAATGAAAAGCTCAGTTTGTCATTTTAACAATCAGGATTATATTATAATGGTAAAGGCTTTGGTTTAGCATTAGGGGTTAGCATTTGGGTTAGGGGTTAGCATTAGGGTTAAGGGTTAGCATTAGGGTTTGTGTTAGGGTTAGCATTAGGGGTTAGAGTTAGGGATTAGCATTAGGGTTAAGGGTTAGCATTAGGGCTAGCGTTAGTGCTGGGGTTAGTGTTAGGGGTTAGCATTATGGTTTGGGGTTAAGGTTACAATTAGAGTGGGGTTAAGGATTAGTGCTTGAGTTAAGGTTTATGGTTAGGGGTTAGCGTTAGGGTTAAGGCTTAGCTTTAGGGTTTATCTTTTGTTTTTACTTTGTCTCTACCAACCTTTGGACTGGTGGCACAATAGCTCCAGCCAAGCTATTGCCGTCAGCATTTTGGCAGCCAAAACAGAAATTGTCTTTTCTGTTTTTTCTGGGGGTTTATTGAAAATCTGGGGTTTTTGTCAGATTTTAGAAATGTATGTTGGATTGCTGTATTTTCCATTCAAGAATACAGTAGCTTCACATGCGTAATATGCAGAATCAGTAGCCAGTACAGTTGAGTAGGCTTAACCAAATTGTTTGAAATCTAATGTTCTAGAGATTAAGCACTGACTAGGCATAGGTCCGCACTCTGATCTATTGCTATGTCATATGTGTCAAGGGCTGCTTGTGCATGATTTTGGCATGCTTTTTTGTCATAATACAGTAGAAACTCCAATGGTAATACTGTAGCAATGGTACATTTATGCATTAAAAAAATGCAGTAAACACACAATACATGCGAGTGAGAAATTAGGGTTGAAAGGTAAAATCAAGTAAGTACAAAAAAACTCATGATAAAAAGTACAAAATAAAACACTAAACATCATAACACAGGTAAAGGTGGGCAAACAATGGGTGAAGACATCGACATAGCACAGATGATGGCGGGCAAGCAATGGGTGAAGAATTGAGGCACACATACTATAGATGAGCAGGTGAGGCAAGCATTAGCATATAGGTGAAGGAAGCGAGCAGCAATAATGGTTATGAGGCAGAGAGCAAAGCATTTTAATGTAACATTTCATTACAAAAACAAGTAGCACGGGCAGAAAACAATGTTTATACGTACAAATCATGAAGAAATGTACATTTACCCACAAACCATATTGGGGTGGGTTGCATGGATGAGTTGTTCCTAACCAGATGCATGGGGTATGAACAGGTTGCAGTATTATTGGCAGTAAACAATGTTTATTCCAATAAGTGTTAGGTACATGAAAAACAAAATATGTTTAGTAAGTTGGAGAAGTATTTAGTTCTAAGGTATAGTTTCAATCCTTTTTTTTGTTATGAATGAAGATGCTGTGGTTGAAAATCTGTTCATTGTTTTACAGGCGCATTCACATTGTGATAAGTATGAATGTAAAATTTTGAATGTTAAATTAGTAGTCAAATATTGCAATGAGTGCTATTATTAGGGTGAAAAGAAAACTGTAACACCTTGAATGTATCATGTACATGTTTCATTTGTGCATTTAAATGAAAGTAAAAGAAAACATTAAAAGTTTTTTAGAAAAGGTCTAGGCCTGACTAACTTTTTATTTTACTTCATACGTTTGATTTGGTGCTAGCTTACTTGTAAATTGTCAGTATGTTTAAAAATAGACTTGAATTTGTTAAAAATTTGATGCAAATAATGCATATTACCTTAATTTTAATGTACAAGTACCACTAGCCTACATTTCAAGTTTGGTTTTGACTTTTTTAAACATTTTGTATGTCTGGGTTTTTTTATTATTTGTTTTTTTCAAGGTAAATTCTGGGGTTTTTCTTCATAACAGAGTGGCAACACTGCTTCAACTTTCCATCTCCACTCTCCTGTAGGACAATGATGAATGCCTTCTTGTTTTAAGCTAGCTGCCCAATCATATCATGGTGATCTTGCTTGAAGTGAGGCCCTTGGTGTTCAGCTGGAGTATACTGGGTCATGGGTCATCTTTGGCAGCATTTTTGCTGCCGTGCCTTGGAGAGCATATTCCTACCCAGCCCACGCTGAACACATCCAGCACGGGTAGCAGTGGTTGCTCTTAAAGCGACAGATTTAATAGGCATTTCAATAAATGTCGTAACAGGGACAGCCATGTGAAGGCATCTGTCATCCTTCATGAACACTGTTACGGCAAGTTTTAATACAACTGTGTGTGAGACAAATGGCTGAACGTTAAAAATTGGGTAGATTTTTAAGTAATTTTGTCTTGGTGAGACACTGAATATTGATAAAGATTTGTGATCACAAAATACTTAGCAATAGCATTGTTAACTTCTGTTGTAATGAGCATTTTTGTTGCAATAATTAGGGAATAAAGCCAATGAGAATGATTAAGTGTCACTCATTTACCTCTGAGTGAAAATGTCTTTCTCATAGGTGGGTAAAGAAACATGTCACAATCTTAATTAATTTATCAATTTTTTGGTTTGTTTAAAATTGATTGTTGTTTTGATGATTTTGTGACTGTTGAGGCCTGGTTAAACAATCCTTTGTATTTACGAAAGGCAGTGACTGTAAATATGTGATTTTGAAATTTGAAAACTTATTCATACGCCACCTGCGGCATAACAGTAATGCACAACGAGAGTGCAGTAGGCTTGGTATAAATGAAGTAAATGTAAAAGATAAACCCTAACCGTAGCCCTAAGTTAACCTCAAATGTAGCCCTAACCCTAACCTAATGCTAACCTAACCCTAAGCTAAGGCTAACCTAACACTAACCCATACAGGTAACACGTAAGCCTGAAAAAAGCAAGAGAAAAAAGCAAAGTTGGCAAGGTGAGAATCGAACCCAAAATCATTAGCATAGCAGCCCTAGCACATAACCGCTACCCCACGAGACCCACGCTGTTTGAATGACAAACAGACCCATTTATTTGAATTGCGTCAGGACAGGCATATCCGTATCCGTAGTCACTTCCTTCACAAAAAGCAGTCTTCCCAAATACTCATTTCCAACGGTTTTGGTGTTTATATTCCTTGTCAGTGCATGGTAACGAGTAGCCTAGTTGTTTTTGAACGAACTTTTCTGTTGTGGTGGTCAGCTAAAAATTGACCCAAAAAGCTGCTAATGAAACACTTGTTATGTAAAAAAATTTGCATTCTTCTCAGGGTTAGGGGTATAGACCTCATGTCATGTGAAGTAAAAGTAGAAAAAATGTCTTTCAACTTAATACAAATCCCTCTTCATCAAGGAGAGACAAAGTTAGTTAATGATTGGTTGTCTGATCCTCCTCCACTGTTGGTTTTCTCTCTCACTGAAGAAAATCCAAAAGGAATAGTTGGAAGGCATTCCACTAGTGATTTTCGGATAAGATCTGAAATTCATCCAGTTTTTGTGTCAAGGTAATATAACCAAGCATAACCAATTTGGTAGACTATTAGCCTGTGGATATCAGGTTGGAAAAATCAAATGATGACCATAGTTAATGAATTTTTTAGTCCTGGGAAGTTAAATAATATGAAAACAATTATTGTTCAAATCATATCAAGTTGCTAAATGTGATTGTCGTAGGAAGCATGCCCGCATAATCATGCGAAATGGAAAGCTGTATGTGGAGGATCTGTCAAGTGCAAATGGAACATTTGTCAACTATCAAAAATTAGAAGCTCTTTGTGAAACACCATTGAAAGCTGGAGATTGTGTTGCATTTGGATGTAAGACTAAAACTGCACCATACAGTCCTGATGATATGCCTATCAGGTTTGGTATTACTGTACTATTAGATGATATGCATACTCATAACATTCTTTTNACAGGTGAAAACTTTGTTGTTGTTTTAGACTGCAAAAGCTTAAGCTAAGGCATGTTGAATGCAGCAACATGTTCACAGACATAGGAAGTGCAAGTTTCAATGAATATTATGTGCATTCCATTGAAACGTGCTTCATATTCTGCAAAAATTAACTGAAGTGTTCATCCTAGAGTGCTATGCACTGCCTGGTGCTTTACTTCTGTAAGGAGCTTTGATGAAGCTCTGAAATTTAGTAGAGTCTAATATGTAGAAATATTCATTATTCAGTGAAATATGCTTTATTGGGCATTTCCTACTGCTGTCTGCAGACTGTAAGGACTCAGAGGACTTAGCAGTATATTTTTGCTGTCTACCACAATGTGTTTTTGACATGTGGGAGATGTGAAAGTTTGCAACAAATGCAGTTGTCCATAGTAATGCAATGAGCAAATATAAAACCAAAACTACCAACAGATTTTACTATAGCTAGTGCATGTAATCTCTGACAATTGTGAGAGGTGCTCTAGTTTCTGCAGAAAATAAGTAACAAGTCCATCAGTTGTTCACTATTCATCATTTGATCAGTATGGTACTAGGTTGGTTGGGGTGTGCACTGTGCAGATTATTTCAGGGTGAGAGAATTAGTGTTTGTTGAGAAAGTTTTGTTTTTAGGCAACAAAGATCTGCTCAAATTTTGCCTAACTTGCCTAAGCAAAATTCGGACTAGTGTTAATTGTATGTAAAAGTTGCTGTCTCACTTAACATTTTTGCATCAGGGTTAATTCAAACGGTTCGTGAAAAAACAGCTGGATGGCACGTGGCTTTGCGTGAGAATTTCTCCAGTCCAGTAAGTGCTACAGACCTGGTCAAAAGCTCAAAAGACTCAGTAAGTCTTGTAGTTTGCACTCGAAAAAATATTTTTTTGTTGGGGTGCGGGTTTTTTGTGAGTGACTTCACAAGGAATTTTAGGCCACCTTGATCAACTTCACCTGGCCCTGGAACCAAACTGCTAGATCAGGGGTCAGCAAACTTTCTCCAGATGCGGGCCAATAACAGACTCTGCAAGGTCTGGTGGGCCGTACTAATTTTCCACCCATAATTCCGTTTCCTTCACTGTTCATGATGTTATTAAAACTTACGAACTTATGAAATTATAGTAAGATTAACTCATGATTGCCACAGTTCCTAACGGAAGCACAAAATATGACATACAGTACATTTATAGCACCGCTTCATTGTGATATTTGATGTTGTTTTTTGTTTCAAAGTTTCTGAAGTTAAGATGGTAAGTTGGATGAAGCGAGAAGCATAATATCATAACTTTTGAACCAGAAACACTAGAAAGTAGATCAAAGGTTCAAAAGACTCAGTCTCGAGCCTAGTTTCTAATAAAAACTTCAATGAAAAACTTTGGCCTAGCGGTTGGGCCCTAGGCCAGGTAACATGAGCCAAAATGGCCCCAAAACTACTTCACTTATGACGTCAGTCACAAAAATTCAGAACCCCCAACCAAAAATTTTTTTCGAGTGCAGACTAGAAGACTGACCGATCTGTTTGAGCCCTTGAACAGCTCTCTAACACAATTGGTGGAGGAGCTATGGCATTGGTACAGCAACCGAAAACTGCTGGGTTTAAGCCAAAAAAGTACGAATATATCGTACCCTGGCTCTCAAAGTGTTGAAAGTAATTAAAGGCAACGTTGCAAGGAGTAGGCTAGATGATGTAATTTATAACGTAATATGTTATTGGCTCCAACTGTTGCAAGATTTTACTTGGATGGTTATGTATTTTGATGAAAATACTATCTTTGGAACACACTTTTGTTGTATGTACTTTCAGATTCAAAGTTCATCAGGTTAAAGAGACCACACATCGCCCTGTTTTAAAGAAGCACAAGATCAAAGGTAGCTGTACTTCCTAGAGTGTTGTACTGGGTTTGATAGTTATTTTCATTGTGTGTTTCAAAAGTTTGTATCTGAACATTGTAATATGAAGATTTGAGTGAAGCAAATTGTATGTAAGTCACAAAAGCTGCACTTTCTTTCCACTGTGGTTGTATTTCTTCAGGTGTTTTTTAATCAAGAGTGCCAAAATTTTTTTCAAGCATGGCAAAGTAGTTATTCTACGCAATGAAGGTAAGCAAGGAATCAATCGGCAAAATTTTAATAGAAAATCAATTTCATGTAAAATTATGCATCATCAGTTCTCTTCAAGTTCTTATTCAAATAGATTCTATTTTGATCCCCTACTAAAATTTTGTTGATCGATTCCTTATTTACCCCATTGTGGAGAGTACTTACTTGAATAAAGATATGTGCAAGTTTGAATCAATACAAAAAGATGAAAGCAGAGCACAGTTAACTGATTCCTCAAAACTGTTTTTTTTGCTGAGATGGTCACTGAAACATTTATGTCATTTGTCCCATGGTAGGAACAAAATTCACCATAACAGTATATATATATATATTTTTTTTTTCAGGTACTGTGACCAAATTGACTTAATTTTTTTAAGTCATTTAAAAAATTTCAGTCTATGACCAAAAAAACCCAACCTCAAAAGCATACAGAAAACTTAAAGCTTTAGCATACACTTGTGTTTTGTTCCAAATGTCACTTAATGGTAGATGGTATCATGAAGCTATGTCTAGAAAACATAATTAACTTTAACTACAGTGCAAAGAAGGATCTGTTTAACGTGATATTAAAAGAACTATATAACTTGATGCTCAATTGTCTTCAAATTATCTTGCAACAGTTTGGCTTGAATATGTGAGTGGCAATGGTATTTCCATGTGTTTTTTCAAATGCACTAAGGTAGTGGTTAGCAAACTGTGGGCTGTTCAGCACATACTAGGCTGCACCACACTTGTGAACCACATGGTATGTAAGAGCTATAGTCCTGCACCAGTTGCATGGACTAAAACATAAGCTGCCAAACAACTATGGAACATTGATTTGACTTGAACAACAAAGCATTGTATATGACATTATATGGCTTATGACAGTAACATAGCATTGCCATGTAATAGGTAAATGAACACAGCATAAGTTTGAAATTGGGCCTTCAGAAATAAGCATGGGCCTGTAGTTATGACTAAAAGGGTGGTTAGAACCATTATAATGAAAGTTTACCATTCACTGTCCTAAGGCCTTACTTGTCTATGACTTTGTTTGCGATTGCTAACATCCATAGAAATATTTCTGTGTGATCCTTCCACCTGCCTAACGCAGTTGTTCCCAAACTATGGTATGTGTACCTCTAGTGGTATGCGAAGGTCTTCAAGGTGGTACGCAAATAGGCTTAATTTTTGTTTTTATTCACATAAAATATATTCACTGTTATAGTTTTCACTTATCGAGTTCTGTTAATAAATTCCTAAATTTTTATGTATTTACCTTGTTGGTTTTTAAAAATTACCATTTTGTAATTTCTCACAGCCATTTTGTCCATGTCACATTTCAAGTGTCGATTCTGGTTTTCCAAACTTTTGATTGCATAATAGTTGTTAGATTGATTTTTCCTGGAACAAGACTGTATGTGGTGACAGTACGGGACCCACAAATGGTTTGTTATCAGAAAAAGTTTGGGAATTGCTGGCCTAAGAAATCACGGACGCAGGACGTATTCATGATGCTCAGCTCATTACTCACTGTCATATCAAAGCGTTGGCTTTAAAATCCTTAGCCTCCTTGTTTCAATGCAAGCTCATATCAATCTACTGATGTTTATTGCTCCTAGTTATTGAGAGACAATCTAAAAAAACAGATGAACGTGACAGTGGTGTTGATGATGTTGATTCTCAACCACGTGTGAAGACGCGGAGGTCTATGCCAAATGTGGATAAATCAGGTGCATGCTTAATTTTGGTTGGTATTTTGAGATTTCTCGCTGTTGGTGTTAATGGTGATTATTGCTAGCATCTATATCCCTTGTTCTATTGTCCTGGAGTTTTAAGACAGTAGACACTTCAATGTGTCCATGTGCGTCTGAAGGATTTTTTTCCAGAGGGGGCAAATAGTTGATTTTTCCAGGTGATTGCCAATAGCATTTTTTCAGGGGAGGCGCCAGTGATGAAATTTTAACAACTTGAAACTAAAATAAACATTTTTCTACTGAAAAGTTAATAGCAAAATATAAAATTTTAAATTCGGGTGGTCCTTGGCCCACTTCTGACGTCCATGTATGTGTCGACGTTTCATGTTAGTTATATTTTTATCTACACTACAGATACCATTCTTATATATGCATGGTTTTAAAACTTAATAAAAACACGAAATGTCCACAAAATGCAGATGTGTGATTGCTTATGGTTGGTAATAATAGTAAATCCAGTAATAACATACACAAGTGAATCCATCACAATTTGTATGCACAACCAGTTTCATGTATTTAAACACATCTTCAGTCCTGTAATTGGTGCAAGACAAACCTTATTTGCACGGTGTTGACACTGAAAACAAGAACAGAAAAAACACACTGTTGATCTGGAACAGTGAGCAAGGGTGGAATAAATTTGCTATGTTAAAACGTCCCCCTTTCTAGAACTTCGTAAACTCAACCGCTGCTAAGACAACCTGTGTTCAGCAACTGCTTAGAACAAGCTCTTTTTGGCACTTTAAATACATGAAACTAGATGTGCAAATAAACTGTGAATGTTAACTGGTGTCCGTCACCACTGTGATATACAATTTTTACCTGAATGATATGTACAAATTTGAATCATCGCAAAAAGATGAAAGCATATCCAAACGGGAAGATCCCCTTGTTTGCTTATGGTTAGTGTAAACTCGGTTCACCGTTTGTGGATTGGTGAAGCCAGCATATAACATGAAAGGTGACTGCTCTGGACTGCTATTGTTTTATGTTCGATGCAGTGTTTTGCTTACACTCAGCATTCCAGTGAGCTGCAAATTTGTATGTTTTTGCGTGATCATAAGCCTACTTCGTGTTCCATACTTAACTTACACATTGATGTTTCAGACAAGGTTTGTCAACATGCATTCTAGGCAGTTACTTTCAAAAGCAAACCGGTTGTTCAAACTCTGTTATTACCCCTTTACAAGTGTTGCCCTGCTGTCAAACAGTGTCAGTAGTCCTAGGAAAATGCTCACTATTGAACTTGACGTTGCACTATGGCTTTGAAAATCATGCATTTGTAATTTTTTTTCTGGCTGTATAGCGTCTTTACATCGCTGATTACCCATTTGAAGTCCCTGCGACACAAGGGCCTTCGAAGGCTCCACCGTATTATGAAGTGGAAAGTGCTCTGTTGAAACGAAGACCTGAACACACAACATTTTCTTCTTGAGAATTTCTCATGAAACAACTAAAAAATTCGATGTTTAAATGTCTCATGAAAAACCAACGAAAAAATACTCTTCCAAAACAAGGCGTGGCAGCGTTTATAGTCCATNTACGCGACTGGTTACAAGGATCTCAGCCAGAACAGTCGCCAGAAAGTCTTGAACAGTGAGGCTTTACGTTTGTGCAGGGGGGCTTGACCTGAAACTATGATAAAAACTTCACCGATTTATAGTGTTCTGTATTTCAATTTGGGGGGCTAAGCCCCCGGGACTGATCCAGAGCTTGTCGGTTTGTAAAGCTTTTTTTTCAACATTTTTTTTGTTAATTTTGGTGACGAGAATTGGCGGCAGACCGAAGCCTGAATTGTGCTTCTAGCCGAGGCGGTTGAGGTGAATGCTCTTGCCCAAGAAGCGCTACGGCAATTCACTCAGTGGCACTGGACCGAAACCTGACCTTCCCAATTGAGAGGCGGACATTTTACCACTGAGCTATTGTCGCCCCGTTCAACGTTTGCAGCAAATGTTGCAACCTCTCCGGTGGCGTTGCGTTGAATGTGTGATTCACCACGAACGGGATGTTCGCGAAGAACAATAATATGTGGCGCGAACAAGCAGTAATAGGGTGATTATGGTATGTGAACTCTATTGTTGCTTGCTGCCGCAGTGCGTAGCTTCGCACACATGCCACTCGGGCTCTTCCGATCGCAACACAAGCTCATTTGTTTATTCGCGAACTATAGCGTAAAGGCTTTTCTCTGTGAACAAACCTCAATATTTTTAGAGGTCAGCATTATCTGGAATATCAAAAGTAAACAGTGCAACCGTAATTTCAAATCGTTCCTTTCCGACAGGGGGTTCCTAATCTATTTTCTCTTGCACTCCTAACAATTTTTGTTCTGACGTTGCACCCCAACGTACTATTGCAGTATGTGGTACGTTGGGAGCAGTTTTATTGCAATTACGTAGAGCAGACCTTCACGTCTCCCCAAATTAACAAAACACTTTCACAAGAACAATTTACTCCAGTATGCAAAACAGCGATCGATCCACCAACTATTTACCAAGAATGATGAATTGCGGAATCCACTCGTTTTCATACTACGCTCAGACTATCCTAGAATTGTCCAGAAAAGTAATTACTTCACGTGAAACAACGCCATTATCTAGTTGGTCCATCGAGCAAAAACTACAAGCTTGTAAATAATAGTAGATTGTAGAAGAACTGTTGCCAGAAAGTCTTCAATAGGGGGGTTTTATGTTTGTGGAGGTCTTGACTTTGAAAATTTGATAAAAACTCCACTGATTTATAATGCTTCATATTTCGATTTGGGGGGCTAAGTCCACCAAGCCCCCATCCCCAACGTGGCGACGAGATTGGATTGCAGGTAATTTTTACGCGAATTATTTATTTCGTGACACGTTTAAACAAACCTCGCATGTTTGTCTGACACTCTGAAATTTGGCAAAAACACTGATTTATCGTGTTTCATATTTCAATTCGGTGGGCTTGGAGCTTAGCCCACCAAAGCCCCATGGCGACGGGACTGTCTTTCCAATAGCACCAAACATGCATACGGCATCTGTTTGGGAGTGATTAAAAGCACCAGACAATCGTTATCATTGCCACTAGTATTCGAATGCTTTTAGGAGCTTTACACTAAACTTGGCTTTGCTTAAATAAAGTAACGCATGCAATGTGCGGCCCTCGTGACGATATTGACACTTTTTGGCCCAACAAGGCATTTCGGCTGGACATAGCTGGTCTATAATGTATTGCAAAAGAAAAAAATGCCGCAGGAGAGTCGTAAACAGACCAATTTCATGTCATTAAAATTGAATATAGATATGTGCAAGTTTGAATCAGTGCAAAAAGATGAAAGCAGAGCACAGTTAACTGATTCCCCAAAACTGTTTTTTGGGGGGACGCTTCTCCAACCCTCTAGAATGGCTCGCACCCTTGCATCCCTGGTTGGGAACGACTACGTTCTTCATAATAGTATAAATGTCTGCCTTAGAGTCAACCAGTGCACTAAACTTTTCGTCAAAATTTTGATCTCACACCAGCCTTTGCTGTAAATCATTTACAAAAACCGTTCGTAGAATTGAGACGTATTTAACTGGTCTCATTCAAAATTATCTTTTTCTGACCCAAAGCAAAAAAGTACTTAACATTTCGATTCTGTTGTTCTTCAGAGCTGATGATGCCTACATCGTAGGCGAAATATATACTCTGTAAGATCTTAAAAGTGTCTGATTCTTTGCTGAGAAAGGATTCCTTTCCATAGGCAATACAAGTCCCCATGTGGAGCACTGATGAAGTAACGTATGTTCACTGTGGATCTAGCTATTCCATCGTTTCTCAGATTGCTGTATTGAGCTACACCTATTTATTAAGGAACAATGTTTACTTAAGTGGTTTGTTTGTCCCTAGGAAAATTTTCTACAGACGCCCTTGATTCAAGCATTGTTGCCACGGCCACCAAACCTTTTTGTACTGCCGCCTGACATCCCATTGTATAGTTGTGTTGGATTACTGATGACTCGTGCTGTTTGAATACAGGCTGATCATTATTATCGCACCGAATTTTTTGCCAATTGTTGTGGTGCTATGACGCCGAAAGAAGGAATAATCAGTGTCTGGTGGAAAATCTAACCCAATGTCGTCCATATATGAAAGCTCGGTTCGAGCCAAAGTAGCGATCGAGTGTAATTCAACGTTTTTAATATACTGGTGTTATCAATCGCGTATTGGCAATGGGGTATATCAAAGGTGGAGTGGGCCTGTGTAAAATTCATTGATATTACAGTAAGCTTGCTTACAGGTGCGCTTCCCGACACGCCGTCTTCGTCAAGTCTTAAGAGATCGTCGATGAGTACAATCGACATCTTGAAAACTGGCTCGAAAAAGAAGTCCGGCAAATCTGACCGTAAGTAGTGCTTGCGGCGAGCCCATCGAAAGTCTTGACCTTAAAACAGTCTTTAATTTTGTAGCTGTGCAAGATGAAGTCGACTTCGTTCAGACAGAAGACTGCTCGTCAACTGAATGTGTATACCGTTCGAAAGAACCCGAAGACGACAGCATTCCCTGGGTCCAATGCGACTCGTGCGACCGCTGGTTCCATACGGCCTGCGTTGGCTGTGATTACAACAAAGTGAGCTTAGCGGCACATCAATTCCACTGTGGCATGTGTTGAGGTGAACGCAGATGGGGCCATCACTGAACACAATCTGAGAGCTGCAGCGCCTGCGCACGTTCTCTTTCTACGACAGTATTTCTTTGCTGAGCGTGGATGAAAATGAACACACATTGCGTTTGCAATACGTGCGTGCAACTTTTGCCGGCGTTGGACGTCTTTACAGCAAGAGCCGNNNGNCGTNTNTANNNCANNAGCCGACANNNNTNTCATTTCNNTNNNGANTTTTTTTATTCNNTNTTATTTTTTTTTTTCAATAAATTGCAACGGAAAGCACCAGTGGTACCGAGCAAACAAAACTTTATGCGACATAGGGTCATAAAAACATGTTTTAGTACTTGAGCAATATACAGAAATTTGTCACGGACAAAAACAAGTTATGTTAAGGTGACACAACATCAATTTACAGTACTAGTATAATTCGTCTAGACGGAATGTGCACTGAAGCTACGGCTTGAGAAAGATATCACTACTCGGGCTTTTAGCGAAGTACCACTTCTACGAGGCGCAGGACAGGGCGGGCACTTTGCCAATGCACAAGAATTAATGAGTGATGCGCACACACAGGGCTTTGACGAGCCAAGTGTATTACTGACAGGAACCTGCTGGCCATCGCGAACATGAACACGGATTACAATGCGATTTATTGCCATTGGTTACGACAACGACTAAGCAACGTGCTAAAAACAGCAGAGCAGCAGCATAGAAGTGCTGAGTTCTTATCCGATAAACAAGGAAGGCGACCACTCGACGTTGAAAAACTTGCAGTGACGGAACAAATTCTGTCTTAGAAAACAAGCCGCGCATAGAACCATAGCGGTTTTATAATATCAGCGTCGTTTCAGCCTAAACCGCTGGTATTTGGCAGTTGCAATCAAGCACATGTGAAAGCATTACGCAACAACAGGATACGGTTTAATGCGACAGTTACAGGTCGTTTGAGACAAAATAGGCACAACTGGTGGGGTTCATCTTATATCAAGTGGCTCGCATTTCGTGTTCGAACAAGAGCTACACCATCAAAGGTTTAGTGTGTCTACTTTACTGACGCAGTCTCCAGAGAAACGTTATAATGTGTTACAGAGATTAATTTTTTTTAGAATAGCCATGTAAAGATCGCTGGCGAGGATATGCGCGATACGCGCTTACGTATTCTGACAAATGGCCCGCGCAGAACAATTGATTTTGCTTACGTGTGGGCGCTGTTCGCAGTCGCAAGTGATATTGTAACATGTTAAGTGTAGATTGAGAGGCAGCAATCTTTCGCAGTGCTACTGCAGTACAGAAAAAAAGCACGAAGTACTCTCTTACGACTAGGGTTGTATCATCCGGATAACCGAGAGTTCTTTGCTATCCGATATCCGGATTAGTGTTTTTCTGTCGGTTAACCGGATAAAAACGTAACGTTACTAATGAGTTTTACACTTTTAACGCCCTGGAAAGCTTCAAACTCACTATCCAGCCCGCTTCTGTGGACGCAGAAAGGGCATGCAGTGCATGTGGAATCTTTGCTACGACTCCACATTCGATGCGTTGCCAAAGCAGTAAATGTGGAAAATGCACGGTTTTCGTCATATATGCAGCGTTGGTTTAAATCCCATTTGACTGGTTGCTTCTAATAGGGCCCCTCGCTACCCCTACAAACCTACGCAAACTTGCTGCTTCCGTAGTGCCGGCACGAGGGTTCACAGAGCGTGGGATCCGTTGCCGACGAAAATCAGAGACAATTGCGCGGTTTTTACCGGCCCCATCACAATTCGTTTTTGTACTGTGTTTGGTTACAATGTTCGTTGTTTTTCTGTAATGTGTAGCCTGTTTTTTAATAACACCTAGTTAACGCAGAGAGGGTTTAAGTTTTGAAGCTGTTTTCTTTTCGTTTGTATTTGGAAGATATCAAGTGTGAAATACGGTTCGATAGTTGTTGCCGTTTCAGTAGTCACTTTTGAAGGTGAAAGTTTAGTTTGGAATTGCAAATGTGGGCTGTGTAGCCAGTCTTATTCAATTTCCCTTCAGAGATCTGTCGAGGCAACCCAAGATTGGCAAAAACTTTTGAAAAAACTAGTTTTGATTATGCCAACTGCATAACTATTATGCAGGTGTGCAAAAATAACGGTTCCTCAAAAGTAACGGAAAATTCATTCGAAGAATACTAACAGTTAAACCATTTACAAAGTAACATAAGTGGCAGTTTGCTTCACGTAAAGTAAGCCTCATGGTGTTCTTAGTTCTTGTGTTGAAAGCTGCATCATGAACTACTACCGAAAAAAAAGGATTATGGCATCAATCTCACACAGACTGGCGTCTTAAGCTTTCTGAGATATAGCCCAAAAGTTAAATTTTACAAAAATCTGAAAAAGTTCAAAGGTGGGATGACTTTCGTAGAAGTTTTAGAAGAGACTACAGTACTTGTCTTTTTTAAAAATAAATAAGTAGACTGAAAGATATTGCGAAATCTGCAATCACTTAACAGTATACTTATTTCGTGTCAAAAGATAAAGAAATTTTAAACCTTTTTCGAGATCTTCAAAACATGCTCCAATAACTGTTTGCATTCTTTCAATCGGTGCTCTGGTAAGCGGGTTTCACTGTAACCATTTGATAGGCAGGTATAGTACTGGAGTTCTTTTTAGTTTAACAGTCGATTTTGGGGGCTATCTATTTAAAAGAGTTAATTTTTCTGTATATAAGCTAAATACCGTGAGTCAAATGCCAAGTGACTTAGGCCAAAAACACTGAGTGGCCGTCAAACGAGGGCTATTTAAACTAAGCCTATAAAGGCTGAAACTGAGAAAGAGCATATTGCGTTGGACAAGTATTTTAACAGAGCTACCTCAGAACATGAAGAAAATAGTTTAGAAGAGCCACACCATAGTGAAAATTGCGACAACATAAGCAGCTATACTGATGGTGTTATGCCAGATAGCCAAAGGGGAAGGTTATGTGCAAGAAGTGAGGTAAGTCATTTCGAAAGTTTACAGCCTGACAAAGGAGGAAGTTCCTCGACTGGTGCATCTGATGAATTTTACCAAATCAAAATTTGCCGGAACTATTGGATGAACAAACGATCCTGCCACTTGGCCATGTGTCATGAATCAAGATGTTAGGGGCGATTTGATCCAATTAAGACAGTCTACAATCACAACAGAATTTTCGCCAGAAACGAGTGATAGGACGGTTTTCATTACAGTGCAAAAGAGTATTGCCAATTGATGGAACTGTACGTCATCCGTGTCTCGGCGTCCACCTTTCGGGCCTAGTTTTTTTACATCACCGACTTCTATAATTATAACTTGATGCACCCCTAAAAATTTTTGCACACACCACTCAGGGGGGTCCCGCAAATGTGCTTCCAATCGGGCCCTGCAATTTCTGAAGCCGGCCCTTCCACATTTGTGCATTCACAATAAAACTGTGTCATGAGTTTGCATTCAATTTATCAAGAAAACCTCGCAAAATCAATTATCTAACAATTAGCGGTTATTATCCAGTTAACCAGTTAACTAAAATACAAATATCCGTTATCCGGATAGTAAAAATTATTGATATCCGAACTAACCCAGGACGCTGTTGACGAAATGTAGCCGATCCGGACACCTCAGGCCAAGGCTATTATTGTAAACGCTACACAGTGTAAGGGTTAAACTTCACTCTGGCCATTCAGCGTTGAAAAAAGCAATAGAATGACCAGCAGCATCGAGACACTTGAACAGTATCAGATCGTCTCACTGCAGGCTCAAACGAGTTGCAACAGCTCTTCAAGGATTCTTCTTGACTACTTCTTTCTTTAAACGAGCTGCAAGGGCGCGACGAGCGTTGAGCGCCTCCATTTCTTCTTGACTTTGCGACGAATCGCCGAAGAGGTTTGCTGCAAAAGATTAAAACGCACAGGTCGATGACAACATGACGATGCGGACCCGGTTAATTACCCTCTACACTGCACTGTTATCGGGTTCTCGTTGGATTGGGAATCCCATAAATCACTCAAGCACGACCGTGAGTGTCTCACCGAGGTGCTTCAGCGCGCATGTTTTCAACCACACGCAATTCAGCGAATCCAACTAGCAGAGGTAGGTTGGGAATCCGATAATAAAGGATTCGAGCGGAAAAGAGTTTGGGTGGTTTGTATTAAGTCTTGTGCAACCTTTTCTGTACTTGATTGATGCTAAAACCACTACCGTGGAACAGATCAAGCTAATCTGTAGCAAAAACGACGGATTAATTTATTTAATAGTTTTGCCTATAGGTTAACTACACCTAGTTAGGGAAACAGTCAGCAAACTCGAATCGGCTGAACAAACTGGAATATTATTCGGTAGGTTACAAGATATCAGATATTGGGTTGAAGGACTATTAGCCTACCCCAATACTTATTTAATAGGTTTTCATTACACCTTGGTATAGTAGAGTGATTCAACCTCTGTGCCAAATATGTAGCCTAATATTGGAAGTGGATGACTTCAGTATAGGCTACACTTTGAACTTTGTATCCCAGTTATGTGGCTATGATTTCCTCTTTTCATAATGGAACACATGGAGTAGCATAAAATGTGGCATAAAAGTTTGTGGAATAGGTTACAGTTGCAATTTGGTGAATTGCAATAGCCTACCTACTGTTCGTAGATTTCTACTAAAGTGCTGTGAATCCTCATATTTGACAATCGTTTGTATTGTACTGCAGAGAACCGACTGGTTAATGATCGTGACTAAAATCAACGAAGTGGCTTTGCAATGTAAAAACTAACTCCCATTTCCTGCCCTGTAGAAACTGTTCAAATTC
>JGI24022J15233_10002068_pt1 | contig 18153 bp, 10 predicted proteins | sample Ectturendosymbi2_FD_15233 | JGI IMG/M metagenome (IMG submission 15233) | reverse complement strand
GCTGTAACAAGTGTTACGTGTTAGCTAACAATAGTGTTAAGAATGTGTCTATAACCCTATGGTTCTGTCTTCAATGCAGTTGCAAAAAGTGTCTGTAGCCCTGTGATTCCGCCGACTTCAATGCCTTGTACTACGTTCTGTTTTGTCTGTTTTTATCAACCTGCTTTCTGCAGAGTGTGTGTGTTCATACTATGGACTTCGTGTTTGCTCATAAACAAATAAATTAAATTATTGAAGTTTTGCACGTTTTGATAAAGCAATTAAAAATTTTGTTATTTTGTCAGCATTTTCACATCATTACCAATTGCCACGCTGTCTTTTTGCGAAAGTAATATAAAAAGCAAACAATCAATTGCCAATTGCAAAACGTCATTCGCAATGCGTCTGGGAGTCACGCTTGTTTTCTGCGAAGTATGCAAGCTGCAACTGGAAGTGATATTCTTTTGTAGGAAGACCTAATTATGAATACCGGTACTTTTCCTTAAGTGGGTACATGTAAAGGTGAAGCCGGTCAGAGTTAAAGATGTCAGATCGACGACAGATTTTGTAAAAATGTTAAAGTCACAGGGAAACTTGAATAAAAAATGAGCAATAAAATCAATTCCACGCAATTGCCAGACTGCATATCAAATTTTGAGTTCAGTATACAGCTTATTTTTCAAGCATCCGGCTAAAGTTCAAGCGAGCAACTGGCTTGCCACATTAAAAAATCTTTATGACAAAATTTCCATCTATAACGGCTGGGTAACACAATGGTCACTCAAGGAGTAGGAAAAAGGGTTTTGAAAAATATGAGAACGTCTGAAACTGGTGCACAGGTTTTTGTGAATATCCGAATTGGCATTCAGACCTCATTCAATTATTTTCTTGAAAACGTTTTAATGCTTTTGCTGCGTACCATTTTAGGCAGCTGTGGCGATGTTTTTGAAGCCTGTTGACGCTTCATTTTGCAACTATTTTCAACAATTTGAAATGTGGAGCTACTTGTTCTTTCAACGTTATCGCTACTACAGGTTTGTCAATTGGGAGTGAGATTAAAGTTTGACCCGATTCGCTGCAACTTTTAAAATACAAAATTAAGTCAAGATTTCGGCATTCTAGGCAAAACAAGAGTGAACATGTTCTTTCCACACTTTCACATCTGGCACTGCAAAGTAGCACGTACATCCAAACACCGTCATCGTTCAACAACATGTTTTCCTCGTCTGCAAGCCATTGATCATCGATAATTAATGCGCGCTTGGCACAAGGGAAAATCGAAGGAAACGCTTATCATTGGAACTTGACAAATCAACAACTGCCTTTCTACGCAATCGTCAACGTGAAACCACTCATGCATCAGGTTCATGGCCGTCATTAAGACGTCATGGAAAGAAGTTTAAAGCCTGCTCAGGTTTCTATGCCACCCGAAGTCATGGCCCATGTTGCCGGATCAGCTGGATTCAATAAATGAGCGGATAAGTCGCTTCCTGCTCTTGACAAATCTACAGCGTCAAGTCTTAGAGACGTTTTTCCATATTCGGTTTCACAGACAGGACGTTTACGCGCTTCCTCCAATACAAGCAGATCCTGCTTACGACATCTTCACACTTGCTGTTGAATAGACCGGACCTTACATTTGAAAAAGTGCCGGTGTCCAGTAGCACACTTTTATGAAACAAATATTACCTGCATCAGAACAGCAAAGGCAGACCAGTTAGTCGCGGTGCTTGGTGCCGGTCTTCCATACGGTTTCAATTATAATTGATAATATGCCCTGTAGGACATAATAATGATTTTAACATTTGCCAAAGAACAACGTCTGATTTTTGTGTAACACGCGGCTGACCAGCTCCATTTATTCCTGGAAGAAAAACGTTTGCAAGCTGTGTGACGAGTTACCAGAAACACTATTCAATTAGAGTTGCATGTGAAAGATGGTAGATGACAAAAAACTTTGATTCTGTGAGAAGGCCTTTCGGTTTGAAATGAAAAAGATCGATACACAGGGATTATATATAAATATGTAAGCTTTCCATGTATAAATAAGTAATTATGTATCAGGGTTTTTTTTAAGAAAAATGTTAGGTACCCGGTATGGATCTGTAGGGACCCGATTTCTCTGATTCTAGGCACCCGATTTGAAATCGGGTCCCTAAAACGCCTTAAAAAACCCTGATGTATAAATATGTATGTTACCAGGCCAGTGTGAAGCGTCAACAAGTTCTTGCTGAGGTCTAGAGTACAGGATTTCTTTCGTGGTTGACAACCTGCCTTCAAACGCGGTCCCAACAGACAAGCTTATGTCTTCGACGTCACAACACGTGATTTAAAACCGGCGCCTCTTCGCTTCGCTGCTTGTTTTGTAAATAAATGATGCACAGTCAACAAAGTGTAGCTTCGTAGGTGATGTTCTTCTCTCTGCTACTCAGCCTCAGTATAAAGCAGAAAACAACTTCGCTCTTTCATGCATAGAGATCTGAACGTGAGCTAGTAATGATCAAGTCAGAAAAACGACTTAAGTTATTTGATGAGATGCTGGGTTAACCCCGAAAAGTATCAGCCTACTCACATAAGTAAGGTTTCTTGGTAATCAGTGCGCTGTGGTGACCTACTTTGGGAATTTAATAAACATTTGCTCGAAAACCAAGAGAAGCTCCCGTCAATTTTCACCGTTAGTGCTTGAATAATTTTTTTTTGTCACCAGAATTGTCATTGAAAGTTTTGTTGGCATGAAACAAGTTGTGGGCATTTCGCAGAAGCTTAGGAGGAGTAGTTCGTTTGAAATTTGAGGGAATTTCAAATAACTGCTTCTAAGCATCATTTACTATAACGAGAGCTTTAATAGTTTATCTTCGTTGAAACTGCAGCAAGTAATAGTGAGCACACACACACAATGCGCGTACTCACATAGCCGCGCAGTTGTTCTAACATTTTATACAAACGTTTGTGGCCTAAAGCGCAATATGTACGTTATTGGACTCCAACAGAACTTGTGGTTTCCATATTTTGTTCAACATCACTCCAGCAAAATTGGCCGGGCATTTATTTTCTGAGGCATTTTCGGAAACCGTCTCTTTTTCAACCATTGCTTGCAATTTATTATCTCATCCCTCACTTTCGCGAGACACCTAATAAAGTTTTCTCTGCACCCCGGTGCAGACCAATAAGGTACATGATACGTTGATTTAGTGACTATTTGAATAAGAGCTGATGATGCCTACTTTGCAGGGGAAATATGTACTCTGTAGATCTTAGTGTCTGATTCTGTGCTGTGTTGATTGATTCTGTGACAGTGTTGATTTAGTGACTTGCGTTTATATGTTTCAGCCAGTATAAAGAGCGTAAACATCATTTTTCGCACTTGATCCATTAGCAGTGTTGTGCAAATCACTGTTCAGATGCAGAACGAACTCTATACCTGCTCGGAAGTGAGTGAAGTGTGTTATATCCGAACCGGTGTTTGAAGGTTAAGCTTGGAGAGAGATATTGAGGTCAGGTTATTTGCAGATTTACGCTATTCGAATAAAAGAAAAATATGAAAGATACTAAAGCATTTTTCTGTGATGCTTTCTGACATGGGTGGCGGAACCTTTTTCAAAGTGGGGGGTCACAAGTGCACGTTAAAAAGAAATTATAACAAATTTTGTGGTTTGAATTGGCAACTGTGACGTCACAGGCATTGAAGTATGATGTCATTACCTGTACACCATATGAAGGTTTAAATTACACTATTTTAGACAAAAGTACACTACTATGAAAACGTATTGGCGAACCGCCTAAAACTCTAATAGGATGTTACAGGGGCGACCCAGGTCATCAGCATCACTCGGGCTAATCATACGATTTATTCTGACTTACTGAATAAAACCGTTCAACGCTTTGCGTCACTAAAATTTCCATTTGCTTTCATTCTGGCTGGCATTAACGTTACCCTGTGGCGTTATGTTATATAACAGTAAATGAGAAATTCTCATGATAACTTCTCCATTGTCGAGTAACGTACGTCACAGAACAATGATAACGCCACCGTTACGCTTCTAAAGGGGGGACTGGGTGGGCCATGGCCCTCCCAGATTTTTGGCTGACCCCCCAGTTTTTTGCTTAATTTCACGTTCAAGTTCGTTTTGATTGACATATACAGCAGATAACTTTCAGCCAGCAAAATTTTAAACGATTTGAAGAGTTTCTGGCGACGATTCTGACGATATTCATAAGCCTATGTTGGGTTTGATAGGCTTAATAATAGCAAATCAATCTTCCTTACTGTGAAAAATCACCATGCAGGAGAGACATTTATGTTGGCCCCCTACTTTTTTTCCTTGGCCCCGCAGTGCCCCCACTTCTTCCATTCTAGAATCGCCACTGTAACACCAATAAGTCATCCACTTACTAGGCTCATTCATATTAGCCCGAGTTGTTGGACAAGTTACCGTTCGTCTGAAATTATTCTCGAAATGGGAACTGTCTATTGAATTGAACTTAAAATTCAATGTTTTATAAAAATCCATTGCTTCAAAAAACATTCATTCCGATATGAATTATGTTTCAAAAAATACTTTTAAACTGGTGTTTTTTAATGGCGTGGCACGAACGTTTCCTACCCACAAGCGTATGGGTGTCGGAAGAGGGGCAGGAATTTGAAAATTTAAGCAAAAAATGCTGTTTTCTTAGTTTCGAGTGGCAAAAAACAAATTTCACCACTTTTGGTCTCCCGTAGAAAAACGTTTGGAAAAATCCACTAGTGGCCACCCCTGGAAAAATTCCTTCCGTCACCGATACACACAAGCATGTAAAATGACACCATTTTTGTGAAAAAGTGTGTTGTATTACACCATCTGGCAACAATGTTCAACAACACAAATGCGGTAAGCAATCCATAGCATGGTGACAGACTGTGCACGGTTTATTCTGCCAGACAATTATGAAATCCTGCCAAATGTTGGAAACAATATCGACAAAATACTGCCAAAATTCTGCAACGTTTTTTCCATTAAACGATTTACTTTATCACTGGACCCAACACTAATTGTGTTACGTAAACTTACGATATTTAGGCAAAACAGGGGGGGCAGGCCCCTCCGCAAATAAAAGTGGGGGGTCCTAGGCCCATGCGGCTCCCCCGGTTCCGCCACCTATGCTTTCTGATCGATGAACACGCATGATAAGATCACGCTGGAAGTACAAGTAATTAGTATCCGCAAAGATGGCACAGTCGGATCTATCAGCCAATTGTTTTGAATAAGGAATCGATTTCACGTCACTCTACGTTTTCTCATTCCTAAAATCTCATTCACATAACAATCTCTTCAAAGAAATTCTGTTTCAACGGAAACTGCTCAAGGGTAGACAAGCGAAAGTTGCCGGTGTCAAGTAAAATTTCTGACATCACGCCATGTCTGCATGCACACAGTGATATTCTACATGTCAAATATGCTGGAAAAGTGACGATTAGGCCTTAGGGTTTAGTGTTTAGGCAAGTGTGTCGGGTTACGATTTGGGTTAGGGTTACAAAAATAAAGAGGTCTAAGTCTAAGTCCAATATTTTTCAGTGGTTACGGTTATTCCCGTACTGTAGAATGTTGTGGGCATCTGACATCTAACCAAAAAGTTTTAATTTACGCAACACACATTAAAAAAGTAATCGCTAAACTTTATTCCTTCCCTCTGAGAAGCAAAATAACTGACAAACAACAATAGATCAGAAATTTCGCAGAGGTCAGAAATTTTGCTTGACACCGGATGCATGTTTTTCAAAACAGTCACCTCTAAACAGAGGTCTACTTCATGATATGCAGTGTTTTTTGTTGTTGTCTTCGTTGTTATGTTGCTAACGTGCTGATGAAGTAGTGTCAGGTTGGTAGTCGCATGAAGGCTGTACGTCTTGTAAGATATTTACGACTCGTTTTTATTTTTCAAGTAAATGCTGTCGGTGTTGAAAGAATAATTTACAGAATTACTGAAACGCATTTCGAAGAGCATCAACTGAGGCGCGGTTCTCTGCTGCGGTTGCCTTGCACGCTGTGCGGTGCACACTCTGCCATGAGATTGACAGGAGTTGCTTTGTTTGCGGTTTGTTTCGCAACGTCTGTTGCGCAATCGTCGAGGCGTTATTTGCCGTCAGGTAAGACTCGTTCTTTGCTGTAATTGTTACTTCTTGTAGCAAGTTGCTATAAAGAACTGAATGTTTACAGTTATCGTTGGTAATATCGCGAAAAAAGTACGATCCACACAAATTCGATCGTCGTTGGTTTTTTCGTTTAGTCTTGTTTCGTAGAATGGAGTTGGCAGCAATCCAAAGCTTGCACTAGGGTGTTCAATGTAGCGAAAAGAGCTTGTCTACATAAAGATGCTGCCATCAGTCATTGTCTGAATGTAGTCGATTACAGGCCTGTAGCCAGGTTTTAAAGTTTGTGAGGGAAAATACTTTTTAGAGGGAAATATTTTTGTTTTTATCATATGTTTCAAACAAATATTTCGGAGTACTACAAAATTTGAGGGCGATCAAACAACTTTGAAAAGCCGCTGCTTCCCCAATCCCCTCCCCGTGACTACCGGCCTGGTCGATTATTATCCGTTTCTGCGACAGGAAAGAGTCTTTTGTATCATTCAGTTATACATGAAACAGAACAATGTCAAAAAATTTTGTTGCAAGCAAAACAACCTCAGGGCTGCAGCGAAAAATATTCAAAAATAAGCCGAAAAGGAAAAAATATTTTGAAACTGGAAATGACGTCATGGTAAAGAAAACAATAATTATTGTATAATCGACACGGCATCTCTTTAGCTGGTGGAAACCGATTAAAATGCATGCAGTATTCAATGAAGAAATTGATAGCGCTAGTAGAAAATATAATAATAGACCAATTCTGCTTTTGAATCGTCTTTGTAATAACTGACTCTTTATGCCAAAAGACCGAGAACAACTTTCGTCAAACGTGGAAGCTCACACGATAGAACTCCCGTTGTGATGCAGACAACTGCTTTTTTAGTTACAGTCATATATCGTATGGCAAGAGATTATTTTCAATTACAGCATGACTGCCACTACTTTCAAGTTCTTTATCATTCAGCTGAATTCCAATGAAAACTGTTCTTCTTTACCATGCATGCTTACTACACAAGTCCACCTCTGCATGGGCGTAACGAAGGGGGACAAGGGGGGCAAAATTCTCCGGGCGCTTGATCATTATGGGGGCGCCGAATCACTGCTGGGGGCGCCAAATGTCTGCTGGTGGCGCCGAAAAGTCCCAACAATTTCACAAGTACTTTCTTCAACACAGTAAATTTCCTTCCGAAAAGTCTCAGGTTGGAACATGGNGGCGTCAAATTTGCTTCTTGCCCCGGGCGCCATCTAACCTCGTTACGTCCCTGGGCCTCTGTCACGTTTATTCCCTGTGTTTCGTTTTCTGTGGTGGGAAAAAGGATATTCGCAATGCTGTGACAGTCGCAGCTGTGAGATGTTCCATACACGGTGAATCACAATAATTCATCATCCAAACTCGATATATGCTTTAAGACCTAACACTACAGCAAGTGCGGCACTGATTCAATCGTGCAGATGAGTATGCTCAATTCTCAGGCCACTGACTTTGTCAAATGGCGCCGCAGTCCCGTTACGTGATGCCGGTTTTGGTCCTGACAGGTCCATTACTCATGCGCGATAGGGTATGAGGCGAAACCATGACAAGATTTAAGACATTAAAAAATTACTGAACAGCTTGGGGCACTTTTGCGTTATTTGCTGGAATCCATGCTTATGGTCCAGGCACTCGTTATGACTGTTTTTTCCTTTCAACGAAAAATTTCAAAAAGCTTAAATTTTTTTGAATAACCTTAAGATTTCTTCAAAATTACAGGTAATTTTTCACTAGCAGCCATACACACAAAAAATCAAACTTTTTAAACAAAAAATCCAAGGTAAGCTAAAAAAGGCAAATTTTTCATCACTGTTTTCCTGCATTTTCATGCACTGAAACTACAGTAAGTTCGCTTTTACAAAGCCAACGCAAACTCTGCCTTTGAAAGTTGATTTATTAAATGCAACCTCTTTTATGTTGTGTGAAACATAATTCAGTACCTTTTAAAATATTGGGTCAATTATACCAGTGAATTGAAGAATTTTAAGGTGTACTTCTCTCAGAACTCCTTGCATGAACTAGATAATTTAGAATCGGTTCTACTTTCGCTGATAGGGTTTCGAATTTGGTTGAAAGTAGAAACACCGTTTGTCATAAATTTTTGGTTGAGTTTAAAGATTTCACAATGGAATAACCAGTGCTGCGCAGCCGGAGGCCGGAGCTGTGCCTTGTGCCGGAGCTCATATTAAAGATCAGGCGTCGGAGCTCAATTTGACATTTAGGACCGGAGCTGGAGCCATGGCCATGGCCATTTGAGAGGTAGCTCCAGCTCCGGGTCCCTTCCTAGATACTAACGGTTTTGCCATACAGACTTAAGTGTGCTCTTTATAGCACACTACACGCGATTGTTACGAATTACGATACCAGACTGCAATAATGGATCTGCAAGCCATTGATGTTTATTTGGTTTAACAATCGCTGAGGATGTGACAATCGTAGCTGGCAGGCGTGGTGTTACTTGTTGAACACTGGTTCTCAAACACTATTCTAAGTGCCGCATGCAGCTCCCAACATCCCTTGTGCGGCTTTTAGCAATCTTTCTGAAGAGATTCGATTTGAATAAGAATTGATGATGCCTACTTTGTAAGCGAAATATAGTTAGTAAGAGCTTATTCTATGATTCCCTACTTGGAAAGGATTCCTTTCGATAGACAGTGTGTTTAGGTAAAACCTCTAATACTTTGTGTTACAGACTTCGTTGGTGCAATAAAACAAAACGTGTCAATTGACTTGTGGCAAAAAAATTTTAGTGCGGCTCTCTAACAAAATCGTAGGTCTGTATTTGGCTTCCTTCAGCGAAATGGTTGAGAACCACTGTTGTAGAAGTAAGAAAAACGTTTTAACTACCACAACATCTTCCTTTCTAGTCAGAATCATCAAACCGGGTCTGTAGTAGTGTAGCGATCTAAAAAGAACTGAGCTATAATGTATGGGTATATAATAAAATATCCATAACTTTTCTAGCTATGTGATCATTCTGTTAGCACGGAATATGATTAAGAGTCTATTAAGCGTGAAATGCACGGCACACCATTGTAAAGGAGGAATTCTTGTTAGAAACCATTAGGCTTACTAACAAGGTTTACTAGATTACTGGAAAAGTTCACTAGGAAGCATTAGGTTTACAAGCAGGAGCATAACATGATAAACGGTAGCGAACTAGCATTGCTTTGCATAGCAGTACATTACCAAGAGGGTATAGTATAAAAATCAATGTAAACAAATGTGGACTTTTCTTGGACGTTTTCATCTGTNGAAAAAATCTGTTTTCAGCACGGTAATCAGTCTTATTTTCTCTTAAGCTTTGCAGGTTAAATTGTGCTTCACTTTGCGATTCAACACTGCTAATATNNGTGCAAAAGATACGAGATCAGAAGTTTTCAGCTGTTTTGAAAAAGTCAAATGTGAATTTCTTACAAGAAGTCGCGCTATTTCNTTGAACAACGGGCTTTTAAACACATCTTTCTATTTGTGTTAAGGCAAATATGTGTATGTTTCAAAGAACACATGAGAATCGACTGNTTTTTTTGCGCTCTTTGTATGGTTTGCCCTAGCAGCGCTGTTAGCTGGAATCGCCAAGACTGCAACAGGCAAAGCATGCAACGAGTGCAAAACGCTTGGTCAGTTGGGACTGGTCTGAGTTTATATGCTAGGAAACAAATGTATTTTTCCAAACAGCCATTTTCTTGATTCTGGTCGTAAGAAATAACAAAAGGTCTTGAGGCATTGACNGCAAAACCAGCANCTTTCTTTCCAGAAATTGTTTCTATTACCGTTATTTTGAGTTACGCGTCTGCTAGTAACTGTTCTCTGAAACGTCTGAAGCTGTGATTTGGAATATTTTCTCAGTTTAGTGCACTTGATTTAATTCATTTTCCATTCAGCTGGAGGCACACCAAAGCAATTAAACAATGTGTGAAAAGGAACAAAAGCTGGAGCCATGGCCATGGCCATGGCCATGAAAAAGAGAGCTCCGGAGCCGGAGCTGGAGCCACACTAATGAAAACCAAGATCTCCGGAGCTGGAGCCGGGGTCATGTTCATGAAAAGAAGAACTCTGGAGTCGGAGCTGTGGCATTTTTACGACGGCTCCGCAGCTCTGGGAATAACTGCATACTTGCTGTGATTTCTCTGCTGTTCACGCCTTAGGGTCAAAAATCGCACTCGTTTTTCATTTTATTTTCTATTTTAGGAGGAAACTACCAATGCAGGGACAGAGATGGTACCATGTACCCATTGGGAGAGCACACAAGAGTGAAAGACGGCTTCCTCTGCACGTGCACTTACAACCCAGACCGTCGTGCGACGATTCTCAGATGTAACCATCCATCCTACAGAACAAGCTCACTTGGAAACGGACTGGGAAACCGTTACTATGGTGCCTCCCAGAGTGAAAACGCGCGGAGTTATGCGGCAGGTCGGAGATTTTGTTAACAGTACTTCCTTCGTTGTAGTTTACGCATTTTGTTGCCGACTGGTGAATAAGCACGAAAAGCAATATCACCAGCTGAAAAACTTTTAAAACATTGCTGGTACTTCGAGTTGTTGCAAGCAATTTCTTTGCGATATACTGCTTGAAAAGCAAAGCTACATCTCCTCTCACTTCCTCAACATTTATTGCATTTGGAAAATAACCTTGGTAGGTCACAGCACTATCTTGCTGCCTATGCTTCCAGCAGTAATTACAACGTAGCGAATTGTTATTAGGTTGTTTCGATTTCATAATATATATATATATATAACCGCAGCCTCAACTGCGCAGTAGACATTTTTACCCTCAGTTCGCAGAGAAATGCACCCTAGTGGAAACCAGGCGTTGTGCATGGCTGTGGTCAAGAGCTTTTTCGTCTTTGAATAGCACTTTATACATTTGCGTATGCATTCAAACAATTTGGTGATTTAATCCTTTGCTGGCAGTGCTTGTGTTGATAAACTTTCGATCGCTACAGATCACTGTGTATATGAGGGGCAATCTTACGACCTAAACACAAAATGGAACATGGAAGTGAACGGCGTAATGATGGAATGCTCATGCAATTCTTTGGCATATTTAAGGTGTCAAAGCATGCGCACGTCCTCGTCTTTAAACCAGGTAAGCTCTGATCACGTTGTAAATTACAAGGGTTGAACTTGTGATTTTTGGTTTAAGGCATACTTCAAGAAACCAGAATACTGTCATAGCAATACCCAGAAACAAAGATTTACTTTATATGAGTCGCAGCACAACCGCCCCCTTTTTAATGAATTGCAGCTGAAATATCAGACACGGGTTCAAAAAATAAAAAGTTCACACTTGAATTGCAATGCAAGCAGTAACAACAGTCTTCGACTGAGACACAGAGAATACAGTAGAAAATTATTGCTATAGAGAAGAAAAACAATGAAAGAGACTTTTTCTGCTGCAGTTGGACTTGAACTGCAGCCGTTTTTCAAACAAGGTATAATGTATCACGAACCGTTGCCGCTGTTTTTTCGCGAGTTAATGGAAGTAAGTCCACATTTATTTGCCCCACTGTTCATCCATACTGTTATAAGCGTAATCATTTTATCTGAAATCCAGGCGCAGACGACATTGCTCAATTTCAGACAAAGGTTTTTTGCTTCTCAGCGTTATTTTTATTGGATGGCGCGCAAGCCACCCCCCAGTATGCTTTTGTATAATACGCAAGTAATATGCTTTTATATAACATAGAAGTAATATACTTTTGTATAATACAAAAGCAGTACGTTTCTTGCGTAATGTGCAAATAATATGCCTTTAGATAATATAGAAGTACTATGCTTTTATATAATATACAAGTAATATACTTTTGTATAATGTAAAAGCAATACGTTTTTGCGTAATGTGCAAATAATATGCCTTTAGATAATATAGAAGTAATAGGCTTTTATATAACATGCAAGTAATATGCTTTAGTATAATATGCAAGTAATATGCTTTTGTATAGTATAATATACAAGTAACATGCTTTCATATAATATGCAAGTAATGCGCTTTTATACTGTATAACAAGCAAGTAATATGCTTTTGCATAATATGCAAGTAATATGCTTTTGTACACTATAATATACAAGTAACATGCTTTCATATAATATGCAAGTAATGCGCTTTTATACTGTATAACAAGCAAGTAATATGTTTTTGCATCATATACAAGTAATATACTTTTGTATAATATAAAAACAATACGTTTTGCGTAATATGCAAATAATATGCCTTTAGATAATATGCAAGTAATATATTTTTATATAACATGCAAGTAATATGCTTTTGCATAACATGCAAGTGATATTTATTTTATGTATTGTGCAAGTAATATGCTTTTACATAATATGAAAGTATTATCTTTTGATATAATACGCAAGTAATGTGCTTTTATATAACATGCAAGTAATATGTATTACGTCATATGCGTTTATAATATGCTTTCATATAAAATCCAAGGAATATGTTTTTATGTGATATTCAAGTAATATGCTTTCATACAATATGCACGTAAAATGCTTTTATATATTATACCAATAGTATGATGTTATATAATGTGCAAGTAATATGCTTTTATATGAAAGTAACATGCTTTTGTGTATTATGCAAGTAATATGCTTTCATGTAGTAAGCTAGCAGAGTCGGAGGAAGGGCCCCACGTGCCCCCACCGGGGTCCCTGCCAAAAAGAGCCCCGAAGCTCTTTGAGGACATTTGTTATGTCATAGAGATACACCAGGACTGCACTCACCAAGAACTGATTTCACACATTTCCCCTTTCAATATTCATATTTATCTAATACATCGAATAAATTAATCTTCTCGCGAATCATAACTTCCTGTAATCTGAACCAACCATTGCAAATGCATTGTGGATCGCTTCATCGTCAGCAGTTGCCTTGGTAAGCTTGCAGTTGTGTAGGTAACGTTGCTGAATCCACGTTGGTTGTAGGTATTTTTAGTATAGTCTAGTGAGAAACTATTAGGGGAAATTATGTTGTAGAGCTGTGTTGCATCCTCTTAACATACAAGAATAGAATAGCCGGTTTCCAACGTATACAATCAGGCAAAATCGTATTCGTATCCAGCGCATGTAATATCCGGTGTATCGTGCATCAGAGTTGTCCAATGAAAACTCAACACTTTACATCCATGAGAAATCCAGTTATTTAATCAATAACACTGTATCTTTCGTGATAGTGTATTTATTTTAGACAATGAGCAATCGTTTTACAGCAGTGTTTAGAAGCCCTTGTCACAAGATGGCGCTGATTTTATTTACATTGCGAAAATTAACACTGTGCTTTGGGTGACTGGGTCTACAATACATAAATTACCCTGATTTTCAACGATATTTCATAGAGAAGTATGACTTTTTACTTTCATTCCAGTTATCAATGTAGAAAAAGATTTTATTGTTTGCGTGGTACTGTTTTCACCGTGCTTGTCTATGACGTTTTGGACGTTTCATTGCTATTATGCTAATACTAGGAAAATTGAACGTTAAATCAGGGTCTCCAAACAATGGCCCGCTGGCCAAATTCGGCCCGGGAACCCATTCCATCCAGCCCGTGAAGCCATTTCATCTGGCTGCAAAGACATGTCAAATTAAAAAATAAATAAAATAATCCATTTACAAAACATTGCCAATAATTAAAAAATAATACATTTACAAAACATTTGTTGATTGCTAGAATGTGACATATCACTCTAAGAATGGTGTAGTACCTTATATGGCCCTCTGACATAAACGTTTGGAGACCCTGCGTGAAATAATAAAGTTGTCCTTAAATGATAAAGTTAAACAATCCTTTTAAAAAATAACGTTAAAAGTCACTTTTCGCACTTGTGCAATGAAACTTTATTTGAATGATCATATCACCTAAGTATACGTCTTGGTAGTTTCTATATGTTTTGGATGTTTGATTTGAAACAAATACTTCTAAAATTTGATTGAACTGTACTGCCGTAAATGTTATACTTTTTGGTCTCGTTTCTGCTTTTCAAAAGCGCTTTTTTCATTTGTGCTTACAGCACCTTTTGCTATTATTGCTGTTTGCCGCTAACTCATACCCAACCCATTCGTCTTTTTTCTTTGAAAATGGCCTGTCGTATGATAGATTCAAACAGTGTGATGTTTTCCTAATGAATTTACACCAGAAAAAGAAAAATTTTTATTGAAGAAGGAATGCTCGGTTACAAACACGCAATATGTTCGTCAGATCTTCCGATTTATTACTTCAGGTCATTTTTTTAAGGAAAATGTTAGGTACCCGGTATGGACCTGTAGGAACCCGATTTCTCTGATTCTAGGGACCCGATTTTCTCTGAATCTAGGGACCCGATTTTCAATTCTAGGGACCCGAATCGGGTCCCTACAATACCTTAAAAAACCCAGACTTTAGACATTAGACAGCCATCCTTATGTCATCCGTATATATATACATTGAAACATGTTTTTATAAACATTTTAAAAAATAAATCGACGTTTCCGTTTCTATAAATATCATGTGTTAAATGCAGTGTATATTGCATATTGGGGCCCTAAAAGTCCAGACTGGGGAGCCCAAACCTCCTAGCACCGGCCCTGAACACAAGTCATATGTTTTTTGCTTTTTTCTGTCTTACACCTGAACTACTTGTTAAAAGAAAATTGAGGAATCAATTTGTCACAACAAAGGTTAATCTTCGGAATATTGTAAGCAAATTCACTTTCAATGCCCTTAAAATTTTGCGAACGATTTTTTAAACTGGGTATATTATTGTATTGCAGCAAAACCTTTATCGAAACGAGTTGAAAAAGTTTGCGTTTACGATTTCGTTTCAGCAGCATTACCTGCTTGCAATGAACAAGAAAGGTTCTACTTACGAATCTTTTCGAAGCAATTATGTGCTATGAGTGTTTGAACTGAACAGAACTAGCTATTTATTGTTTAGTGGTTGTTTTTATCCTTTTTATCCCTAAGGAACGAAACATCAACCCAGCAGTAGCAAGACCTATACAAACCTATTGCATTCGTCAAAGCATTGGTGTTGAATTTGTCTCGAGCAAGCTTACCTCAGCTGGTGTAGCTCGACAGCTTTTCAAGGCATTCTATGATAAAGTTCTTCCTGCTGTTTGTTTATTAATTAAATAAATTCGCAGTATGATATCCAGCGCAAGCAAATTTACACAAGTCTCGTTATAGTTTTTGCATATTTAGTTGTTTTACATCTTGTGCACATAATGAGTGGAAAAATAATACTTCAACCTTCTGAACTCGTTCTGCAGAAAACATGATCAAGCGTGGTCTCTGCTGGCCAGAGTAATCCTGCTTCGCATACTTTTGATAAAAAATTGTCTTAACTTCTTGTTTATTCGATCACAAAAATTTCAATCTTTGGACTTCATCTCGGGTTTGTCCGCGGCCTCGTGATCAACACATTGCACAGCCCGTTCAAGCAGTATTCGTTTCTACACGCTTCCTTAAGACTGTTCTTACAGTTAAGCGGTTTTTCAGTCTGAGTCCCACAGCTGGTTGTTTCCAGGGCCGGATTAAGGGGGGGCAACGTCGGGGGGCCCCCCGTGATGAAAGTTATTTGTTTCAAATAAAATACTCGTGTGAAAACTGTTCGTGATTAAAATGCGCTAGGCCTACAAGAATGCAACTCTACCATTGGATTCCTATGTTGCGTTTAGTATCAGGGCCCCCAACAGCAACTGATTTCTGTATAAGAGTGACTGTCTGCTATTTTTAGTAATCGCCGCTGAATAGCATATTAATATTTTCGGTTTTGTTAAATGCAAATTTATTTGATTTCGCTGGTAACTTTTCCTTATAATCGTTCGTTTGGCACGGGTTTATCTACTTGTGCATCACGCCTACTGCGTAAATGTCACGAAAACATTACTATTTGCATGCTAAAGCTAGTGGTTGCTGACTGCTGTTTAGTATCAATCAATGTTGCCACTGGGGTCAGTCTCGTTAACATCAGATTGTTCCTTTTTTCAACATCACATAACGTCAAATCTTTGCGCTACAGTTTCATATAAGCTAAATGCTTTTTGACAAACCTAACAATGCGCGATTACCCTCGTTAAATCCGAAACAGAGCGAAATATCGCCATCAAATGGAGAAGTCGTTTATAATTTACGTAAAATGTTAGTCTCAACGCAGCGAAGAGAGCTTCTTTAGTTTCAAACGATAACCAAACACGCATTAGGGTGTGAGATTGATGAAAGGAACGTAAAAATAATGAATCTAACTTGTTTTCGTCCTAAAATGAGAGGAAATGTGGAAAACAAAAACAACAACCCAGTCGACATCAGATTTGTCGCTAAAATATCAGACATCAGACATTTATCTGAGAACATCACATCTGATGTCATGTTAATATATCAGAAGTGGCAACACTGCTATCAATGATCCCGAACTTCTGGTGTAGTCTCGAGGCAGCCGCAGCTGAACTGCACCTTTGTTTCGTCATAAAGGGTAACGAATGGCGGAAACTCACTTTTTTTCCGATGGTTACTATCCTTGTGTTACATCATAAACATGTGAAGCTATTCAAGCCATTTACGCCACATGTTATTGCGTGGTTCGTCAGAAAAGGTTTTAATCAGTCGATTCGTCGAACGAAAGAGCAGGAAACGAGATTCCTGTGTTTAGCTTGAGCGATGCCGAAATCTGTAATGCCATCAGGAGCTATGAAAAGCGCAAGGATCTGGCAGTGTTAGCTAAAACGCCACGATTGAATCCCTTTTTCCAGCAAAACTTTCAAGCAGCAACGTTAAAGCAGTGGCGTTAACCAGAGCACCTGAAAATGAAGGTGAAAATCAAGACATTATAGCTTGGAAACAACTTTCACCCTCAGCCTGGCTGGCCACATTATCATGTTCCTTTTCCGGTGTTTTTGTTTGTAATCTCTGTTAGATATTTTTCGGGTATCAATGTCAGTAAGTTTAAAACATAGCAGAATCGCAGGAATGGTGCAGATAGACCAGGTGATCGCAAGGTCTTTCGCTGTGCCATTGCTAAGAAAATGGTCATTTCTCAAATGTTTTGAATCTTTGGAATGCTGTTTTTCTTTGGCCGTTTAATTGTCATATAGCTGGGAAACAATACAATACAAATGCTCTGGTTTCTGCTTATCATTCGGGTGAATGTTATTTCTTGCCGAGTCACTCTCTAGCCAGTGAAATATTTTTTCTTAGTAAAAATATACTCCAGTATTTGCTCCTCGCAGCTAACTGCATGTGCATTTGAGTAAGCACATTCTCGACTATCGGAAAAAACAAACGGCAACCTTGCGAATCAGCGAAAACATAGCTTTTACAAGGGGCCCTCCAGTAAAAATTGCCCCGGGCCCCCCTTCCAATTAATCCGGCTCTGGTTGTTTCCTTCATTTATTTATGAAACCGTGGGAACTTTCAGCGGTCTTGTATTGTGCAAGGCAAGGGCATTCTATAGCCAAAAAGACACTTGACAAACTTTTGGATTTCTTTGATAAAAGAGTTCTTTGTCTTTATTGATAAAACAGGAATCAGGTCGTAGTTTACAATATTTTTCATTGTGTAATAGCTCATAGCTCTTTTGGATTTCAGTACATGATTAAGTTTTCGCGAATGTTTCACCACCTTCACTTACGTTTCCCTCAGAATCATTTTGGAACAATCCGACACACTGGCCGGACTTCCAGCACTGGCGATGACGCCGAGAACAAGTGTCGAAGCAATGTCTTTGTTGCAAACGAAAAGTTCGCTGTCCGTCAGCCTGGGGGCTACTACTCCATATGTCAGTGCACCGGGCGCAGAGCTTCGTGCGTAGGTAGGTTAGCAATTGCCTGTTCAACTTCGACTTGCACTTCCACACGTGCATTTCTCACCTTCGTTGTGATGGTCATTGGTCACCAGGTCACACAGGCGGATCCAGGATTTTTTTAGGGGGGGGTGTCAAGACAAGTTCATCCGGATGTGTACTGACTGCATAGCAGTGAAGACCCAACTGCTCAGGTAACTTTTTTCAACAAACACGGTTGATAACCATACACATTTTGGCTAAATTACATTC
>JGI24022J15233_10002067_pt1 | contig 18159 bp, 9 predicted proteins | sample Ectturendosymbi2_FD_15233 | JGI IMG/M metagenome (IMG submission 15233) | reverse complement strand
ATACATTGGTGTTTACAATATAATTCTCTCAAGCAAAACCAGTCTCACATAACTGTTTGAACAATGGAGTTACCCTGGGTCCAAGTTTAGCTTTGTAAGAATTTATTGTTTTTGATTTTCATTGTCCAAAAGTAGGCCTACAGGTAAACATGCCTTTCATCTCCAGTAAATACTTTGAGAAGAAACAAACCAACCATAATGTTTATGATGAGACTGGAATGAATGAAATATGTAGTATTGTCGCATGTTTTAATCAGCTTTCAATGTTGGTTTGACCTTTATAAGCTACAATCACTACACTTTTGACAGTAAAATCGTAAACAAGTTGGTATCACAACACTACAAATCTTTGGTAGGCCATGTGCTTAAAAGTTAGGTTTGTTGCAATGGCTTTCTGTGCATGGTAGTTTGCTTAAGGATATGTACACTGGGAAATTAGTAGATTTATAAGCAAGAATGGCAGGCTACCAGTTAAACCTTGCAACTACCGGTAGTAAGAAGCAAAATGATTCATAAAAGGAAGGGCTCAATATTACTGAGCAAAATGATTCATAAAAGGAAGGGCTCAATATTACTGAGTTTAAACCTCTTAAATTTTGATTGAGGCACCCATATCTTTTTCAATAGTATTGGGCACCTTATCCATGTTGTTACCTGTTGTCATCTTACCTTTTGTCTGGGGCCCATTGTCCATTGAATGCACATTAGGCAGGCTAGTTATGTTTAACCAAAGACTAATAGGACTTCTTATCCCTTGATTAGGGGACCCTAGCATCTTGGTTGAGGACATTTTACATTTTGACTGGGACCCCTGGTCCCATGAACATACAGAAAGCTGTTTATATTTCATTTCAATTTGGCTTCATATCTTCAGGTTGAAAATCCAAATGAGTTAAAACATATTATTAATGACAACATGGAGCAAACAAATTAAGTTGTATTGTGCAATCATTATAATAAAAATACAATCATAAACAAAATCTCAAATTTTTGAAAGCGTGTAAACTAAAAATGGGGGGCCCCTCAAAGTGCGTAAATTGAAAATGGGGGCCCCCCATTTTGCACACCCTGCACACCCACTAAGACCACTACTGTTCGTCGCTTTTGTGGAAGCCAGTTATAGTAAAAGTTATTCCGAAATTAGAGCTTTCAAAGAAAAAGAATTTCTTCCTGAATTTATGTGGAAAATGTTAATGTGTGCTGTCATATCAGTTCAGTACTACACACAAGATCAAAATCTAGTGAGTTTGCGTTGCATAAAAATGCAAACACAGAAGGTATTCACGCTCCTGTTAATCTTGCTTCAGAGATGATTGTTTCTTAAATATTTGTCGACCTGAGTTTAGACAGATGAATACGTTTTTAGACAAACTGTTCCAACAAATGCCCCTTTCCTTAAACATTTTCAAATTCAGCCTCATAAAAAACATACCCTCGCCCTCATAATATTGCGCCATACATTTTCTAGACGCGGCAGCCTCAGGATTCGTTGATGCAGTTTTACCAGTGGAAAACAGGATGCCACCTGTTGATCAGTATTAGGCATACTGTCACTGCATAACATTCCTACTGCACTTTTTAACAGCCATTAAAAAGTATCCTTGTCTATTTGATTTGCACACAATCAGGGCCGGCCCTTCAACTAGTCCAACTAGGCGAACGGCTCGAGCGCAGTCTTCAGGTGGCGCAGAATCAGCTTTTTACTTGGTTTTCATATCCCGATTGATTTAGTGCGACGCGTAACAGGCAGGGGTGTAGTGGTGGGAACGGCGTTCCCACACCTTTTTTGACGTGGGAACGCGTCCCCACACCTCTTTGCACTAGATTACATTAAAATATGGCTGCTATCTCACAGACGTGCTGGCAACACGCAGATTCTCACTGCTGGTCAAAAGTCTACAGTGAAACAGAAAGATCCGGTGTGGAAAGTCTTGTAGGCGAATGCTCACTTTACTCGAATTTAGTGCAGTCTTCCTTTTTATTTGGTGTGGGAACGCCGTTCCCACACCTCTTTTTTTAGCACTACACCCCTGGTAACAGGGGCGGGAATATTGAAGCTTGCCTAGGGCGCAGAACTGTCTAGGGCCGGCGCTGAGCACAGTCATTACTTCTGCAAGATGCAAATTAGCGAATCGGCAAGCAATGTCAGCGGTGTATGGCGCGCCGTTAGTAAAATATGAAGTTCATATAGTATCGGACATATTTAACACGCAATCTGCTAAATCGCTACAACTGTCAGACATAACACATGAAGTGTTATATCGGATAGATATAACTGAGAAATTGCTATTCAGTGTTTCGCAACATTTTTCAGCTTGCCGGTTTCTACTGAAAATTTTTTGTGGGTTCCACTGCGAGATATTGCGGCGAAGCAGCAAGGAAACAACTTGAGATATGATGAAGAAATAAAATAGTAACAATGGGCTTTTAGTTCCGATTCCCCGATCTAATCAGCAGAAAGTTGGTTAATTTTCAAGTAATATTTGTAAAATACAAGAAAATTGTAGCGTTTTGACATGCTTCGCTGCCGATCAGTTGGCCACAAAGTATTATATCTGACAGATATAACGCATCTTGTGCTAAATCGGAAAGATTAACACGTGAAGCGCTATATCTGACAGATTAGTCACAAAGAGTGCTGATGCAGCAGTTTAGCAGATATGACACTCAAGTGTGGCCAGTCAACCGAATGACAATTTCCAACTAATCGACATTGCGTGAGTGTAGTAACCCGATAACAGCGACAGACCATAACAAGATATATAGGCAATCAGGCTTTATTTCACTGCAAGTGTGGCTAAGTTGAAACTTAAGGCATTTGAAGAAAGATAACGGTAAGAAAGCAACAATGTTTGAAAGCGACACAACACCGATGATCAAACGAGGGCAAGTACTCGCAACACCAAACACGCAATGCTGGCCTAAGGGAGCGGTACGAGTGGGCGCACGGAAAGAGAATGCGTTGATTGATTAATTGGCCATTACAACGAAATGGTCCCACGCACGTTGCACTTCACTACACTCCTCTCACCTTTGAAACATAATACTGCGCGAAAGTAAAAGCCAAAAACCGTTCCTTCCAAACCCGAAAACCCATTTAATGAGGGACACCGTTGCCATAACGGTCCGGGGGACAACGTATTCTCCAAGAACGTCTTAGAGGTTGCTCATCTAAAGTTTCAGAAGGCGCCTCAGAATCAATAGAACTTTTATGCGCTTCGAGAGTAGTTTCTTCGCTCGAACCCCAATCGTTGAAAGAATCGCCCACGGCTTTGTCACCCGACTATTTAGTGCCAACTGCAGTATCTGAAGCTCGTTCGTCGCTGGATCTGCAGATGGTGCTAGGTCCGCTGTAGAGATTACAGTTCCCGTCAGGAAAACGTACCAACGAGGCCGTGGATTTATCGTCAAGTATCTCCACTTCCTCACACACAGGTTCGTTTTTACTGCGCACAAACTTTTTCAGAATAACCTTGCCCGGTGTGAACAAGCAGGAAGGGAGAGAAGCCCCCAGCATCGTCTTTGGAGGAAAGGGAAAGAACTATTCGTGAGGTGATTGACTCGTAGCTGTGCAGAGCAATATTCGCACAGTGCGCAAGGCTTCGCGAAGCAAATCCTCCCAAAGATGTAAGCTTAAGTTTCTGGCGTGCAGCATAAAAATCGTATTCCAAATAGTTTTGTTGTATCTTTCAGACTGTGAATTTCCAGTCGGGTGGTAGGGGGTAGTATGACTGTTTGCTATTCCTCTCGCCTGGAGATATAATCTTTAAGTTCTTTACTTATGAAGACAGTTCCCCGCGCTAGTAATAAACGAATGAAAACCAACTAGACTAAATGAAGAACATAAACATCTAATAACCGAAGAAGCAGAAGTATCACTTCAAGCAAAGGCAAAAGTGGATCTGCTATACTCATTCCTTTTAGTAACCCGAAACTTCGAAGTCCTGCGGGTATTTAGAGCAAAGCGTAAGATTTACAAAGTATCTCAATTTAGTTCAACACCAGTAGTTAAAAGAGTTTTGTATTACACATTCGAGTACTTGTGGAGATTGTATTTTATACATTCGTGTATTTGCTGAGACTGCTTTTTATTTTCACACTCCAGTAGAATGGTCCAGGCGACAAAAACCTTGCGCAACATATGACATTGACAAATAAACGACTCATATATTTAATATATGCGAACGCAAATGTACAGTGACAAATAACCAATATTGTCCATTTGTTCGTTGTCAAAAAGGTTTTGGTGATCATAACGGTACCGCTGTAACAGATAATCAGATTTGTTTTCTTTATGCAACGGGTAACCAAAACTTGAAACTCCTTCAGTTGGTTGAAATCTTGGATTATACTCCAGATCGCTTCACAATCTGCCTTTGTAGCCCTACATTAATTATATTAGGTCAACTTCAGGCCTTGGAGTTTCCTCAAAAATACCAGATTCTAAGTGTGAAACTCAAATACAAATCCAACTTGCAGCTGGCATAGAGAAAGCAGGCCTACAGAAAACTTTATTCAAAGAGGGATAAAAAAAGAAAAGTTTGAGAAAAAGGAACATGATTGCAATGTCTGCAAAATATTGTATCAGTGGAATTTCACATTGGTTGGCAATTTTACTTTGTTGAACATTTTTTAATTCAAAGTATATTTTGCACTGAACTGAGACATTTTCATTAGCTCTGCCCAAACAGATTTTAACAAAGAATTCGCCAAACTGACTCCTAGTGTGCTTTGGAGTTAGGATTGATGGTGTGTTATACCGACGTGCAGTTTACTACCGCCTTGCTCCTCGCTGTGCATTGCCCACAGATTAAAAATGGCTTCATCTTTATATATGGCCAAAAAACATCTTGTGCGATGTAGGTACTAGTTAGTACGGTAGTACCTACATCGAACAAACCTTTCTAACGGCCATAGAACAATTGTCCCGCGTAGTTGCTGAGTAGTTGCTGATGGCGTTTGTTAGCTCAGCCGCATATAACATGCATACATTGTACATTTATGCAGTTGACGTGCTGTACCTTATGACTCGTGCTTTTTATCCTGAGTTGAGCATCCTTTTTGAGATGAGCAGCATTATAACCTGTACACGTGCGGAGAATTCAAGACCAGATTGTTGCACACAGGTCTAACTGTACATGGACCTCCCGTTCATCATCATAGGTGCTGTTCTGGGCGCCATGGCACTGGCTGCTATCGTTTTCATAGTGTGGGCTATACGTCGAGCTAATTACCTTCGAAATCTTCGTCAACGGCCTCGCCAAACGGAACAAAACATTTATGTGCAATTGAAGAAACGAGAAGAAAGTCCTGGAGCACGAGAAGTCAGCGCACCGGAACCAATTTACGAGACACTGGACAGCCTTCGAGGAACTCCTCGAACAAATAGGTTCCAACAAGCAACTTCTACTGACAAAGAAACTGAAGGAAATGACCACAGAGGCGTTGCTGCTTTTCGCGACCCACGAATGCCCGTGAGAGCCGACGACGGAAACACAAACGAGGTGGACTCTGCTCTTGAAACACACAGAGAGTCAGCGAAACGGGAAGTTGCTACTCAGGTTTCCGACACATGTGACATGACTTCGGCTTCTTATAACAAACGTGTGCCACGGGTTCCATCAACAAGTTCTATTAGCACCTGTTCGTGTTCATCTCATGACGCTGTGACGGAAAGGAGCCCGCCGTACTCAGTACAAGACTCGACTGTAACGTCAAAGCAATGTCTGCGAAGTTCAGAAAGGCATCTTTCCCGTCACCGCTCACTGCAGAGTACGTTAGAGGGATTCAAGACATTCGAGGTAAGAAACAGTTTTACCTTTCCTTGATTTCAGTTTAATATCTATTTCGAAAGCTGAGATACCCAGCACACAAAGTTAGATGAGTGATGCGTGAGTTTTTCCTTTTTTGATATTTTTTAAATATTTTTTGGGTATTTTCATTTCTGAAAATTGCACTCGGATTAGGGTAAATGACATAGGCAGTTGGCAAAAGACACTTTTTTCTGAGCGCAGGTAGCATGTAGCAAAGCTCAAACTTTGGGCAAAAAATTTTGTTGAAATGAGAAGTCGACTGAAAAATAACAAAATTGATACAGCTTTTAGACGAAATCTAAGTACATGAATGATTGATCTTCCCGCGAAATACAACGTTTTAAGCAATAAGTAGTATTTCAAAGCAAGATTTCTTGTGTCAAGTCAGATTTGGACAACTAGATAATAATTATTGTTGTCTATTTAGATCAGTGGTCTCCAACCTTTTTGTTCAACCGCACCCCTGTAAGAAGTTTGCTTAAAAATCGACCCCACCAATGATTTTAGTGTTGTCTAAAATATTATTTTATTTTGAAAATAATTCAGTGCTAATGAAATATAAACGGGCAATCCAGTTAGTAGTTAGCACAAAAAAAACGAACAAACATAACGAATGCAAATGCATTTATAGAAAAAATGTTATTCATTTTCAAAAACAGTTGGTTCCAACTGATGTGAGCTTTGCCCTAGCTTTTTATCTGTAAATTTTTTAAAAGCAGGTTGCAAGTTGGTCAGCTTAAGCAGGGGCGGATCCAGTCGATAAGGTTGGGGGAGATCGATTGCAGTAATATTTGGTAGTCAAGTCTCATAATGGCTTCGCTACTGTAGAGAGATGAAGTATACTTCACAACACTGCTGTGACAAAACAATTGACCGCAAAATGGTCTTATATCACGAATGCTCTTTTCCCAATTGAACAAAATTACAGTGAATAAAGTTACTTTCGTCGGTTTTAGGGGGCGATTGCCCCAATTGCCCCCCCGGATCCGCCCCCTGAGCTTAAGTCGTGTGGCGTTTGCACTGGTCTTGTTCATGTCAAGACGATTGCGGTATTTATTACGCATGTGCAGTACTTGGTTGAAACCTTGCTCAGCAACATACGTCGTAGGTCACTTCAGTAATAGGCTAATAATAGCTAATAATAGCTTAACTTTTCCCAAAACTTCCGGAAAACGCTCACTGCACTTGATCCAAAAGTCTGGCCATCCCTGTTAAGAATATGGTACGAGCTTCATTATCATCTCTTTGGAAGTCGATGAAAAATTCCTGAATGTGGAAACGCATCCGCTTATGTGAGTTAGCTGGAAAAAAGGCATTTCACCCAATAACTTTCTACGCAATTCAACTTTCGGCGTGATTTCCAAAACAGAGTCACTTCTTAACAAGCCTTGAGCAACAGGTAGCGAAAAAGATTTTTTGGAATTGGTAGTTTAGCAAAGGTTGGGGTGGTTGGACTTACTCGCGTCGCATGTCTAAGTTATCCCTTTCCTAGCCTCCTGTACTAGTAGTCTGTCATTAGTCAGATGAACACAGCACAGTTATATTCACAGGCACAGCAAATCACTCGAACTGACTGAAATGCACTATAAGCACGTTTTACAACTTACGGCTAGCAGCTAGCTGTAATCAATTTTACTAGCCATTAATTGCTACGTAAATCGTCTCGCAACAGTCATTTTCCTTGTAATTTTGCAATAGAATACACTTAGTTACATTGCTTTACTCAAGTTATGAACCAAAGTTTATAAAACACATGATGACGGAAACGGACTATGACGTGTTTTGCTACGAAACAATGTTTTGGCAATGCTCTACCGAAGACTATGACGTATAGTCTTCGTTGTTTCAAGGCAATATTGATAAGACATAAAATTGGAGGGATTTGTGACAGTTCACGGGGAAAAATTGTTAGGCTAAATTACATGACAACATTTGATTACTATTCCTTATCGCAGCGAAAGTGGATACGATGATTTATTGGTAGCAATATTATGATTGTTGTGCCTTTTTTAATATCTTCAAAGAAACTGACCTTCCTCTTTAAAATGTTGTGTTCAGCCGATTAGGTATTTTCCGATAGCTGTATCAAGTTTGATCGCTTTCAACCAATATAATTATAATAAATCGAACTAATGCGTGCTACTGTATACAAGAAAAGGCCAAAATTTCGCGCGTACTGATATGTATACAGGCTTGCAAATGTTATTGCTTGATGTCCCTTCATTCTACACAGTTCATGCAACGACTGGGTCAACAAACTAGCAAACTACTTATTGCAACAGTTTCTCCATTATTTTGTCTTATTTTAAATATTAGGCTTAACAATATACCTGGAAATTACGTCAGAACCGCAGTGCTTGGCTCCCAACCAGTATCACTCTCCGTGGCTTTGGATAGTTAGTGCAGTGAAGCATTAAACAGGACAACGTTAGTTTGATTTTTACGTCACAAGTGCTATACCTTATGCTTTATAACCTTTGTTACGAACCATGGGGTCGAAAGTGCACCAAATGATTTCGTTCCAAAGTAGCAAATATAGTTTTTATTTTTGGAATCAATTCAGAATTTTAGTATATTCTAACCTGCAGATATCGCTCCTCCCTGGAAGCTGAAATTGACCCCCAAATCTGGTACATCACAAAATCGTCCCCCAGTTGAAGACCACTAATTTAGATAGACGAATTAGATCGAAATGCTGGCGATTCTAATTTGTGAAAAGCTTCTGTGTGCAATTTTACTTCTTATCTAATTTCCGGTTTTAACGAAAATGTCCAACGTTTTTCAGCAAGTGATACAAGAATACATCTAGCGCAAGGTAAGCGCCATGAAAAGACAAAAGTGCCATGGTGCAATCACATCACACACACTAACCATACAGTCACAGTATAAGCATTGTGACGAACATTAGAAATAACGTACCATACCAACGCATGACAGCAACATCGGCTCCATGGGAATGAGCTTTCAGCCACCTGGGACAATTGCACGGTGTGAAACGCACCAATCTTAGCGTACGAATCTTTACCATTCTCATTATTATGCGAGTGAATTGAACTTGATTTGCTTACAGGTAATGCTAGTTCGGAGTTTAGTTCAATATTTAGTTTCGCGAATTTGGTAATTTTATTCCGATTTTGAATAGCTAAAAAATTCTAGTTGTCCAAGTCTGTTCATTGAACAGAGTAAAGTGGTTCTTAACATTTGTAGTTTTGAAATCAGTAGTTAGATAAAGCAAAATTCCATGATCATTTACTGAACTGTGTTTGAATAGATCTCAAAATCAGTAATGGTGTCTCGAGCCTTCGCTTCAGTCTCGAGACCCTTGTTTGTAAATCTCGGTCTATAAAGTCTCTATTTCAAATGTCTCAAGCCCGTCACGAGACTTTGAATGCTTTATCAATACGGCATGGCAAAGCTGCAACAGTTCAACCCTTGTGCTATCCTCGGGGATGGAATAACCAAAAAAGTAGGCAAAAATGGATGAAAATGGGTTTGACGAAATTAACATTCAGAAGTGTTATTGACCGACTTGTGATAAGAAATCTTGTTCTCGCAGTTTGGACTACGTCCAGCAGTTTCGAAAGTTCGGTTTCTACAGTATTACATCACAGCTCAAAAGTCAAAACTGTGATTGCTTTCAGCTATATCATACGTACAAAAGTTTCAAGAAATCTTTGTCTAAGTAACAAATTTAGGAATTTAGAAGATCTGCAACTTTTTTTGTTTGCGGACCAGATAGAAATTACTTTTTTTCTTCAAAGGGGTGCAGTAAGATCATCATAACAAGTGTGCTTCAAGAAACGAAAAATCTTAAGACGTTTATCAATTTCAATTTGTAAATCTGGAGCATAAGATGTGAACGTCATGACATTTATCTCTGTTTTCTTTCATAGGATTCTGACATCGACAACAGATACACATCAGTTGTTCACGAATCAAACCGGACACGAAGTTTCTCTTTGGAATGCTTGTCCAGAAGCATGAAGAGGGAAAGTCTCCCAAAATGCGCTTCCGCAACGTCCGCGACCTGCCTTAGCGAGTCGTTAGATCAGCTGCAGCGTATACGACGAACAAAATGTGTGGTGTCACCTGTGAAAGGAAAATCGCTGAGAGGAAGATCAGGCTCCTGTAATTCGGAGCCAACCATCTTCTACGTCTAAGTGTAGGAAATATTAACTCTGGTCGAACCAAGGTGCAAAAGAGCCGAGCTCTTATTTACAAAAAACGCGTTGGTACTTCGTGTCTTAGTTAAGCGGTTACTTTCTTTGCAATCCATCGACGATACTTCGGTAGAAGTAAAAGCACTACTTTCCTTTGCCCTTGCTTTTTCCAGTCATGCTTCTTCGCATATTTTGCGATAGTATTGAATAAGACTTTTTTCCCGCAAGCTTTGTGCGCACTAAGCAGTATGCATGTCATGGGCAAGGTGTTATTTTAATGTACACCTGCTAACAACCTATCTTCTAAGTGCGTTTGAAGCTGTCACTTCACTGGTCCCGAACTCGGAAAGATTTGGGCTTCGCATGAAGAAACGAATGTGAACTTGCACCGCGTTTTCCAATTCTGCAAAAGAAACGCTCCAATGGCCTCTGCGCCGCTGGGATGTTATGGTTAAGCGTCCTTTTCTGATGCGTCTGGTATGGTCTGCATTCGAGTAGAAGTGAGTTAGAGCAGTGAGTCTGGTGCGTCAACATAGACACAGGTTCTACTCGAACGCAGACCATACCAGATGCATCAGAATAGGACGTGACGTCACGAAATCAGACTCGTGCGCTCAAAAAACGCACAGGACGCATTTCGTGTGCATACAGCTTTAGACTCTGTCTTTTCCTTACTTGCGCGGCTTCTTCCATGGAGCGGGCATCGCTTGTAGATGACCGTTACACCTGTCATGCACTGTTGTCATTACTGTGTTGCTTGTCAATTTCCTGTAATAGCTCATACTGTACTTTTACTTTATTTCAATGAGACATTTCTTAACATTTCTGGTGTTTGATGCATGTCAGGTATTCGTTACAGTTGTCATCGACAGTCAGGATAGTGTGTTTATTGCTTTATTACAAACTTGCTAGCTGTTTTTAGAAGTCTGTGTCAATACGCAGCAAGCACCCTTTAATACGCAACAAGCACCCTTTATGACAGTGATGGAGATGTACTGTAAGTTGCCAAAACCTGATCACTAGAACAGATAGTTCGTTCTGTCAGTGATTTTCGCACCCATGCAACTCATCTGTTTTTGCGCCCCTCAATAGTTGTTTGAGGAGCTAAGTGAAGGGTGGGTATTAGGGGACGCGAACGAGGCGGTTGCCTCATGCCCCCCCTTTGAAAGTTTCGTGAGTTGTTTCTGCATTGTTTTGTTAAAAAGGTTGTGAAACACTCTAGAACCATATTTAATAAGCTCTGAAGCAAGTCATTATGTTTTTCGAAATAATGCAAAAATTATGTGCAAGTGTGCCAAAGAGGGCGCCTCAACAACTTGTTTTGGGGCCCCTTTCTGCGAGTTTGCCTTGGGCCCCTAAGCTCTAATATCCACCCCTGGCTAAACGTGTGATGATCCTGCGTCTGGACACTGGAAGGGTGGTTTTGCAACACTAACTATCGAACGAGCCCTTTAAGATTTTTGTCTAGAACGGAAAGCGACTTCTCGCATGCATATCTCCTGCAACCAGATGTTGTGCTAAGCAGGCTAATGTTAATGTTGATCACATTATGAAGAATCTCTGCGCTATAGAATCAAATTATTATCGACATTGAATGTACCAGAAAACGCTTTTTAGTCGGAAAATGTGTGCGATGCAGTGGCGTAGCGAGGCTAACTGCCGCCCTTTCCACCCTTAAAATTTCCGTGCAAGAATTTATAATGAAAGAATACCATGCTTCATGCTTATTTAAAGATTTCAGGATTAATAAAGCATCGTGAAGTTCACAATCAAACACTCACAAACTGAAATGGGTCTTGTTTTTCATAGTCGATTATGAGTCTTGCTTTTTCTGCTTGTCGCCACCTTCCTCATAATTGCTTTTCCTGTTTTTCTACTTTCTTTACATATGCATATAGACCCGGCATATTTCATCAAATTTCCTTCCCTGTTGATTTTTAGTCTCCGCTAAACCCACCACTTGACTTTAATCGTTTGCTCATTCCAAGGATCAAAAAAAAATTAAGGGGTGCGATGGCGGCACACCTACCTTGCAGATTTAAACATTTATGTATGTTAACATTTCGTGCAGTATCCACATTTTTAACTTAAAAAAGGTATATATACTGCATATAGCAGGCTATAACAATAAATTTGATAATATGATCTCAGTGATGTAAATAACGTTTCATTGTTTACTTCACGTGAGCTTAATCAGGGACGTCGGAGCAGCGGGGTGGGACAAGGGAAGGCACTAATAAAAGTTGATAACAATGTAAATTTATAAAAAACAAAAAAATCGTTGCCACTTATTCTTGTTTCTGTCCGGAAGCGATGTTGATCTAAAAAATAATACCAGAAATTATAGAAAACCATTCTAAGTTTCTGTGTGCACGAACAGCTGAAATGATTTTGTTTCAATTCGATCTTGGTAAGCCATTATATTATCTGTAATACTTTCAAAAAAGGCACCTCCGCCCCCGTTGCCCCCTTTATGAAAGGGGGAAATGACCCCGTCATGCACTCGCTCTCTGGCGTCACTGTCTTTAATTCTCTTACAATATATAAAAAGCTTCAAACGTTAACTCTGTCGGGACTGCCTGTGGCCCTATGTAGGTGCTGGACACATTTTGATAAAATAGGTCAAATAGGCTTAAAACCTGCAACTTTCATCGTAACCTGCAAACCTGGTCTAGCTGTTGGGCTTGATGAAATTACACGTGCATAGTGTTATTACTTCTCTTCTTTCGTTACCAACGTCTATTTCGAAAACTGTATTGCCAAACCTGCCAGGTGGGACATGCGCCTTTTTAATGTTCAGCAGTGATTACAACGTCCTATGTTCTAAGGTAATTGCGCTGAATAACTTTATTCAGTACAGCCAGGTCTAAGTTACCCTCGCAAACACACCAACTGCACCATTTCGCTTCAAGAACGACATTTTCCAACACAATTACGTCATACAGAAAAACAGCAGTTCTACTGAAACTGAACAACGTTACATTTGCAGAGTTCTTTACTTCAATCGACAAATTTTGTTGATAAGCCCACCCAATGCCTATGCCAGCGTGAGCCAACTACTTATGACCTTCGGGCTATTTTACACGAATGTGGCAACTTCCGGGCCACTTCCAACAAAATGATTTTTGAAAACAGGTTCATTAGTTTAAAACTAAAAACGATCTATGTGCTTTTAACCGTCAAATGCATTTTTAGTGCGAATCCTGTTTGGGAAATCTATCTTTACTGACTAATTTCCAGAAGCTATCTGCAGTCTCTAACACCATTACTATTGCACATTTTTATTAAAAAGTTTTACTAATTAAAATTACCCAACTGCAAGGATGGGCAATCATTTTAGCTATGGGGCCACTTTCAGAAGGCCCCGTTTCGCGGATAGACAGACAGATTTATTTGGCGGTACTGACTTCATTGCGCCAGATGTACTCTTCAAGACAACGAACGCCGGGGAACCGAAAAACACAGAGGATATCCAATGAGGTACTCCAGCGGAAGGTTAGCGGAGGTCCTACCTTCTAATTTGATCGTAAAATAAATAAATAAAACGAAAACAATAACGGCACACAGAAAAGGTAATATGCATTGTTCTTGTGCAAATGCACTTTATCCAACGCAAGCAATTCAGTGAGACAAATGTAATTTCTCACGCTTTCCAACAATTTCAGATTTGAAGATTTTCCTGAATGCTTCCGCGGGCCACTGATAATGCTGTGGTGGGCCGCATGGCTCGCGGGCCTGTAGGTGGACTTCACTGGACTATGCTATAGCTTGTGGCACTTATTGAAAATATCCCATTGAACACTAAAAAGTGCCATGAAACGTGATAAGAAATGTTAGTCGCCAAAGCCTAACTGTCGGGTGATATGTGCCGTTTGGGCGTTGCTAAGAATCGAACGATAGGAGAAAGGAATAAGACTGCCTTGACTACCGTTATTTCATGCAGGGCATTTTTTATCAGATTTTGAGGAGAGGGGTAGTGTAAAGCTCGAACTAATGGTCCAGAATATTTGCTAGTCTCCCGTCGGTCTTTTTACTGGGATAGGGAAAATGGCTTCGGCTTTTCTGGAGAAAAAGGTGTAGGGGCTGGGACACAATTGCCTCCAAGTAAGTGCGTTGAAAAGCTATGTTTCAAGAATAACACTGCATTGGATTTGACCCAGATTTTTGAGTAAACGTTTCATCGATTTACTCACTCAACAACCACATTTGTTTTTTCTAGGCAAGCCTTCCAGTCTAGGGCTTCTAAAGACAAAAACTGAAAGAATTAGAGCTTTAAAACTTTTAAAAATAAGGAGTTACAACCCTTAACTCCTTTCAAAAACAAAATTTCAATCAACAAAGCGCCGCCCCCCTGAAGGTGCCACCCGGGCCCTGCCCCCCTTGATATGCCACTGGTGCGATGTGCGTTCTATACCTAAGTTTAAGCGTCGGCTGCATTTCATATTACAGCACGAATGCACGTTCGCCAAATGTAGCGCTTGTTTTCGTTTCCTATAACTGTAGGCGTATCGTCACGAACAGTGTCGATTTGTTCCGCTAACCTCACGCTGTTATCAGGCAGTCAGCGTGACGCGCATCGAGTCTAGAATTAGATCTGCTTGCTATCGCTCCTAGCAACCTTACACAATTACCTGCTTCACCTTACGACAAAGCGAAATTGTGCCAGCTCGGCAGGCAGTTACGTACGAAATCTCGCCTAGCCTCTCGGTTTTGGCATTCTCAGAGTAAAATTTCTCAAAGTAGATGTATTTGCTTCTTGGTCTTTTCTTTTAAAATACAGCCGAACTTTGAACGAACACGGTCATATATTATAATGCTGAATCACAAGTAAACTTTAGCTTCTGCAATCTTGCTTCTTGGCCATTTCATTGTCGCGAGCAAGATCGGGTCACTTGAGATTTCTTGCACGATTGGTTTTGTGCCAATCAATGAAGTAGAATGAAGACACACAAGCCACCTAAAAAGTAGTGATCATTGCAATATCCTAAAAATTAACAGAGTTTTTATCCAAATGCTGAATTTATTAGCACTCGTTAACACTCATTGCCTCAACACAGAGCAATAATTTCATTTTGTCATTTATCCCAAATATCGGAGGCAAGAAGTAAACGCAACAACGCTGGCATTTGTGGTAAATAGACAACAAAATAGTTTTTGAAGGCATGCTATAAGATCTCCGATGTATTAGTTTTACTTACGGAAACAAAAATGAAAGCAGCAAAGATTGAACTGACTGTTTTGTATGATTTGTATTGGTCCATTAGTGCACCTTCTACCGCGGGACCAATGAATTCTCTGCAAATGTACATGAATTAACACACAGAACTGTCCTGCGAGGAAAAAGGGTGAGGTGTTTTTCTTGTGTAATATCAAACTTTAGATTTTACAAACATCTTTCAAGCTACAACGGCAAAAATACTGAAGGGGAATCACCGGAAATTTTTCAGATGTCAAATAAAAGTGGTGGGTGGTTAATCGTTAAGCCCAACCTGTACTTTGCACTCTGAACCCAACCTCAAAGAACAACTTTTCTTTGATACAAAACTACTTCCATATATTCAAAAGCTTTCAAGCCAAAGTTAAGTGAGAGTGATATCAGTGAAGAAAAAGAAAACACCTATATTTCGGACACTATCAACCACCAAACAATTCCAGATTGTTTACGTGTCTTGACAAAAACAGCATGCACTTACCCAAAAAATGTCACGCCATTAAAGAGGCCACTTACAAGACCTGAAGTTGCAACGTTTTCTTCCATTCCACCTTCACTGAAATTATAACACTCTTTTTAAATATATATATATTTGTCAGTCTTGCAAGTACGTTAAGACAGAGAAGGATTTGCAATACCGCAATTTGGAAAATCATTTTTTTGGCTTCATAGGAACATGGCATATCTAAAACGTGTTCGTGGTTAGGAGCTCTACACAGGACACACAAACACACCGCTATATTTTTTGGCTGCTTGACAAAAGTAAGGTTTGGCTGACCTAGCTTTTGAATTCATCCCATGTTGCAGGGTAGCTTCACAACTAAAAACAGTATGCAACTGTTAATCACATTTGCCCAAGAAAAGCCGCAAAAAACTGAACGTGGCCTTTCCAATGCATTGACTGAAAAGCAGATAGTTTCATTTCACAAACAAAAATTTACGTAGCGTTTCGATTATTTTATTCGATTCTAAATTTAAATGGACTCTTTTCCTGTTTCTTCTATAGCTCTTTGTTTGTGTTGGGAGTGCTAATGCTAGCTAAAGTGCGGATAGAAAAACCAGCATGTCAGTAATTTCGTAATAGTTCCAGGAATCTAGGATGAAACGAAGAACACCAGCTGACAACTATTTTCTATGCAGTTCACGACCGAAAACAGTCTAGAATAGGTTTTAGTGACCTGGGATATGTTTTACTAGCACAGAAGAAGTGCAATCCAAATACAAATACCAACACCAAAGTAACCGCTGCCTCATAATTTTTTATTTCAATGACAACTGACAAGATCCACTTAAAAAGCGACATTTCTGCAACGTTTGGCATGACTATGATTAACACAACACCGCTACCAGGGACGGATTTAGGGATCGCGGGACCCTTGGCCATTTTAGTTTTTGGGGCCCCAGGCAGGTGTGACCTATTTAGCCGTTTGTCTGAAAAACGTTAAAGTATGCCCCTTATGTGTAGCGCCCTCTAAAAAATCTATCCTTTGTGGTGCCGACATTGGTTCCGCGATTGCCTTAGACCTTCAACAAAAATTAAAAAGCTTTACCTATATGTTTCTCAAGAACAAATGGCAATGAGATCTTTTCTTGGAATTTATAGCTCTTTCGTGAAGCTCAGAAGTTCTCTTCACTAAATTTCCGCGATTTTAGTATTTTTTTGTAGGTTTATTTTTCGGATACATACATTTTCATGCGGGACTGCGTTGCCGCCCTCGAATGTATCGTCCTTTGTAATTGTCGATCTCATTAGCTGTGTGCAAACTCCTTTGTTGTAATTATAGTAACCACATATTTTATGAACCAAACAAGCACAATCCATTCGGTGGACACAGGGTTTATTTATGCCGTTTTTAAGTTATCATTTTCCAAGCAATACAAAATATTTCGTTTTATTCCTCAAGTCTATATGCTATAGGCTGATGGTAAACAGCATGAAGACAAACTTTGCACAGCAGCAAAGTATTTTTGCAACACCCTCAGCTAACCATATGAAGTGAGCTCAGTGTCGACACGTGTTTCCAAGTAAAACCCAAGAGAAACTGTTCTTATAGTTGATTTGACTAAGATATAGAGCAGTGGTTCTTAACCGGCCAGGGAGGCGGCAATAAATTTCCAGGGGGACGTGAGCCCTTGCGCGCCCTACAACATGGAACTTTTAATCATGAAATTTACCAATAAATACATTTGTGCTTACAGCTTATTCAAGTTAGGGGCTTGAGACAAAGGACAATACTTAGGGAGACGTGGTAGGAAAAGGTTAAGAACCACTAATATAGAGCTTCAACAAGCAACCTCTGTTTGTGGGCAATCTAAATGGTAGCAGCCACAAATAGCATCCAATATTGACAATATTGCTTTTCATCGGAGTTCTGCAGTGCCTGACAGTCTTGTTGCGAGCTTTTTGAAGTACTTAAGTACTGTTCTTTCTTTTTCATTATTTTCTTGTAACCACAGGCATAGCCCGAAGGGGTCAAGGGGACCATGCTCCCCAAAAATTTTTGGCATGTCTTGTCATTTTGTGCTTTGACAGGCAGTGTCCCGAACAAACTACTGTTCCTCGCAAGTTGAAACATTTGCATCCTTAATTTTGGGCTGGCTGCGCTACAGCTTGTACCAGCCACGTTCCTCAGTATCAAGCCTTTCACACAGCACTTTCTTACTTGATGTTCAATATTCCACTGACAAAAAGCTCGCAACGACGCAAGACCACCAGGCACTGCAGAATTCCGGTGAAAAGCAGTATTGTAATTCTTATATTGCATAGCAAACAACATTATCGTGTTGCTACTGTAGGCTACTAATAAGAGTCTAGAACAGGCGTTTGCATTTTTGCTCGTTTCAAAGTAGATTGTGAATTCATGCCTCTGCGCACTTTCGCAAATTTTAAGTTAATAATACAGCAAGTTGTCATAGGAAGGAGTTGCGCGGGGCCCCGAAAGCGCGGGGCCCCAAAAGCGCGGGGCCCCAAAAG
>JGI24022J15233_10002066_pt1 | contig 18159 bp, 18 predicted proteins | sample Ectturendosymbi2_FD_15233 | JGI IMG/M metagenome (IMG submission 15233) | reverse complement strand
TGGTACCCCTGACATCGCACATGCTCCTGTGTAAGTGGCGCCATATTTGGCGGAACCGGGGGACGCATGGGCCTAGACCCCCACTTTTATTTCTTGGGGGGCATGGTCCCCCACTTTTAAATTTCGAATTTTGGTTAAATAGGTTTAAGTAACACAATTAGTATGGGGTCCATTGTTAAAGTAAATTGTTTAATGAAAAAATGTTGCAAAATTTTGGCAGTATTTTGTCAATAATATTTGTGATTTCGCAGGATTTCGTAATTGTTTGGCAGAATATACCGTGCACAGTCTGTCACACTATTATGGCTTGCTCACCGCGTTGGTGTTGTTGAGCAGTGTTGCCAGATGTTGTAATACAACACAATTTTTTGCAAATTATGGTGTAATTGCACATGCTTGTGTCGTTGTGTGCATGGGCGTCGGAAAGATATTTTCCAGGGGGGCACTAGTGGATTTTTCCAAAAGTTTTTCTCGGGGGGCTAAAGTGGCGAAATTTGTTTTTTACCTGTCAAAACTAAGGAAACAGCATTTTTTGCTGAAATTTTCAAATTCCTGCCTCCCTTCCGACCAGGCCCGTAACCAGCTTGGAACACCAGGCGAGGCGAAGAGTTTTCTGAAAGGGGCCCAAATTTTTTAAACTATGTCCAATAGTTTTAAATTATGTCCAACACATTTTTCCAAGGCGGGCTATAAATTTTCAGGGGGCAAAACCCCCCTAGTTACGGACCTGCTTCCAACACCCATGCTGGTCTGTGAGAAAAAGTTCGTACCACACCATTGAAAAATTGGGGTAATTTCATCCGTTTTAACAGCATTCTAAATAGTTACATTTTGCTGAATCTTATACACAAAATGAAATATTTGATAGATCAATGTCAACTGTGTTTTTGCTTTTGCATTGGGAACACTAAATAGCCACATTTTATTTTTGTATTGGAAATACAATCAGCATCCATACAGACAACTTGCTAGTTAGTAGTTATTACATTATATGCTTTGTTTTGTCTTTGCATTCCGGTGTCTAATGCAGTTGTAAAATGAGTAGTCAGTCACGTTCCTTCTCTGTTCAAGATGTGGAAAGGTTGTGATTTTAGATGTGTTTATTTTAGGATATGTATCAATGTTGTGTCATTTTTGCCTGTTTTATAAGCTGTGTTCTTGGTGTTTGCATCAACCCAGTGGCGGCTCCGGCACACAGGCTCCTCGGGCTTAGCCCGAGTCTTTGATTACCATTTATATCGGTGAACGCAAGCTTGCTTGCTTTGTATAATTGTTCCACCACCGACGGTCCCACTTCACTAAGTTGTTAACTCGGGCTCTTTTATTTGGGCCTTGCCACTGGTCATGTATTTTCGTTCCACGTCTGGCCTTTCGCGTTCATGTTGCAGGTGACCAGAATAGAACAATATCATTCGTAGTAGGTGTTCTCTCGACTTCGTTTGCTCGGGCTTTACTCAGGCCCATCTATTAGAGTCCGAGCTGCCCTATGCAATTAAGTATTTTTGAAACAATTCATATCGGATTGAATATTTTTTGAAGCAGTGGATTTGTATAGAACATTACATTTGAAGTCCAATCCAGTGGACAGTTCTCATTTCCGGAATAATGCAAAATGAAAAATTGTCCAGTAACTGGGTCTAATAAGAATGAGTCTAGGAAGCGGAGGACTTAGTGGCGTTATCATTTGCTCTGTGACGTACGATACTTAACATTGAAGAAGTTATCACGAGAAATTCTCATTTATTGTTCAGTAACTAACGTCACAGAGCAGCGATAATGCCAGCCAGAATGAAAGCAAATGGAAATTGTCGTAACGGAAGCCTCGAACGGTATTATTCAGTCAGAATAAATCGTATGAGCCCGAGTGACGCTGTTGACCTGAGTCGTCCCTGTAACAGCTTATTTGAATTTCAGGTGGTTCACCGATACGTTTTCACAGTGGTGTAATTTTGTTTAAAATAGTGTAATTTAGACCTTCATGTGGTGTGTAGGTAATGACGTCATATTTCAATGCTTGTGACGTCACAGTTGCCGATTCAAACCACAAAAATTGTCTATAATTTTTTTGTCGTGCACTTGTGCCCCCCACTTTGAAAAAGGTTCTGCTATACCATGAGTGGCGCGACCGGTTTTGTCCAACGGAACAATTTCAACAGTCACTACCATGAATGAAGTTAAAATTATGATCAAATATTCTCAGTGGGATTTTGAGCAGTTACAAGCGTTTTGCAATTGAATCTGTAAAGTGTCAAATGCTCATCCCAACATTCACTTTATGTTGAAACTCGCTTTAAAAATAAAAAATCCACTCTGCTGCAAGGGTTGGATTCAAAGTTATCAAACTGTCGAATAATCTGTTCACGTTGAGGTTACTGCCATAAATTTATTGAATTACGGTAGATTTTCTAATTCAATATGTCTCGCCATGCTGATGAATTGGCCAATTGTTTTAACGCCACACTCAGCTCCTAATACATTGTCATCACTGAAAAACTTTGAAACACAAGTTGTACGCAAAAATGTTGCCAAGTTTTTCAACAACTCAGCAATTATTCTCAAGCTCATCTGACCCGAAAAACACGAGGTTGTTGTAATTCGAAAAATTGTTATATTTTCAAAAAAAAAAAAAAAATTAAGCAAACATGCCTAAACCTTGCTTTAGTATTTCATCATTTCGCCCGTAAGCTTTTGCATATAATCTACAGGACTAAAGATGCGTAATTAACAGGAAATCTGTTTCCTAGTATGCTTTATGAGCAGATTTGACAGCTTGTGGTATATGTCACTTGAATTTTGATACGTGCAGTTAAAATCCTTGCAAAGAATTGAATGCACAGCATGGCAGGCAGATTTCTCGAAAACTTTACTTCACTTGACGAACATTTTTTTTAAGTTTTACAGGTGTTTGAGGGGTTGTTTCTCTTCATAACTGTGCAGCCGCTAACTATTCGTTGTGTGACATCAAAGATAAGCCTGAATGCAGGAATGAAATTGGCGTGATTTCAATACAAAAGCTTGTGTCAGAAGCACGGTCTGCAATAAATAACATGTAAAAAGTCTTTAAACTTCAAACGACTGGTAACAGTCACAAATAAGCCCGTACAAAATATTGCGTAAGACCAGAAGGTAAAAACATGAACATGAAATTTTCGTGTGTTTGCAGTTGATCTTCTGGGTCATTGTCCAAGATTTTATTGCACGGTTGATCAAAGAAAGAGTCATGCTTTGACGTGCAATAGCCAGGCTGAACGTTTTATCTGTGTTTGCTTTTGCATGAGCAAGAGTTTACGACTTTTGTGTAAGACCGTTGTCTGCAAATGCTACGCCGAAGGTTGCTTTATCATTCGACACGCGCACTAGCTGTTTCCCGAGAAATGCAAGGAATGAATTGTATCAATTGCAGCGTTTTTTGTCGATATACATGCGGATTAGAAATTTGTTATATAAGACCCCTTTTTCACAACACTTCACGATTATGCAAGCAAAAGATAATACTTTTTAAATTTCTTTTTCCAGTTATAGTTCGCTTGTGGCTTGCTACACTGCCTCTATGTTTGTAAAACATTAGCCACTGCCTAAATAAACTATTTTCTCGGTTTGGTGCTGTTCAAAGACTCTTCAATAACTACCTCTTCTGGACTAAAGATTTGCATTTATAAAAGCGTTGAATAGGGTGATTTCGTAACTATCTGATTTGTGTTGTGCACAAGAAATACAAATTGCCGAGTCATACAAATACTGTTTTCACAACATTTTTTACTCCGCTGAGGTTAAACCTTTATTCTGACATGTAAAAAGACGACGTGTGCTTCTAACAGTAGAAGCTACTTGTGGTGCAATTGTTGGATGCGCACGTAATTGCTCACGTGCTTGTTCATTCTGTTGCGACTTCGCTATGCGAAGGTACCTGCTTGTGTCTTGCTTGTTTGATCTTAAACAACTTCGTATGTTTTGTGTTTAAGGACTAAGTCCAGTTATAGCAAAATAAAGCCTAAGTAAACAGGCGTGCTGTGTGCTAATCTTACAACAATTTATTTTGGTAAAATGGATAAATGCTTGAAACCGCAAGTGTTCTCTGCTGAAGCTGATACTGCCGATGGCGCTAGGAGGTAGCAGCACTGGAAGCGTACGTTGGAAAACTACTTTCGCAGAATTGAAAACATCTCTACACAAGATGAACTAGATGTTCTGATCAGTTTACTTGACGCTTCCGTATATAGCTACTTCCGTGAGTGTGCTTCATATCAGGAAGCTATCGATTGCTTGGAAAACATCTACGTTAAGCCAGTCAACGAAGTTTATGCCCGGCATAAACTGAACACCTGTCGCCAGAAAAGTGAAAAGAAGATTGAAGAATTCTTCCAACATTTAAAGATTCTTAGCGCTGACTGCAACTTCGCTGCTGTAACTGCTGCTCAAAATAGGAACGCAGCTATCCGTGATGCTTTTGTAGCTGGACTGCGGAGTGGGTACTTCCGCCAACGTTTGCTTGAAGACAATGTTCGTGAACTTCAAGCGGCCTTTAAAAAAAACGCGTACGTTGGATGAAGCACAAAGAACTTGTGAAGAGTATCGCTTGTCGGCCGACTCAATTTGCGTTCATTCGGTTGACTCTGCTGCTGCGTGCAATACTACCGAAGGGAACAGTTTGCCCACTGAGTGTGTGTCGATGGAAACAAAGTGCTATTTCTGCGGCAACAAGGGACATCCTCGCTTCAAATGCCTTGCGCGAGACCGCGTTTGCTACAAATGCAAGAAGGAAGGACATTTTTCCGGTGTTTGTTTGTCTGAATCTAAACCCGGCACCAACAGCTGCTCTGACGAGTCAACAGCCATCTTTGTCTGCCGCTTCGCCAGTGAACTCCGACGATGACAAGGTAAATGTTCTGGCTAACTGCATATTAGACACGGGCGCAAAACGGAACCATATCGATAAAGCGTTCATTAACCGAACGAATCTGTCGGTGAACGACAGCACAAAGGAAGCAGACCTGTCGCCTCCTACGTCACGAAATTACTCGTCGTCGGATCGCGCCTTCATTGCCACGTAGACAGCACAGATGCTTCGTGATGGTATAATCGAACCAAGCACGTCTCCGTGGAGAGCGCAAGTTGTAGTGGTCAACAACAGCAATCACAAACGATTGTGCATTGACTATAGCCAAACTATAAACAAATTTATCTTGCTTGATGCTTACCCGTCGCCACGTATGCAAACCGTTGCGAATATCGTAGCTCAATACCACTGGTTCTCCAGCTTGGATCTAAAGAGCGCATATGACCAAGTGCCTATTCTGCCTGAAGAAAGGTTGTTTACTGCGTTCGAAGCCGATGGCCAGCTCTACCAATTCAAACGCATACACTTTGGGCTGAAGAATGCCGTTCCCTGTTTTCAGCGCGTGGTAAATGAAATTATGCCGAAGTATAAATATGTCGAAGTATAACTGCAAGGGAACTTATGCGTACTTAGATGACATTACAGTATGTGGACGGACTCGTGTAGAGCATGACGGGAATTAAAATGTTTTCTAGATGCAGCAAAAAGGTGTAATATTACCTTCAACGAAAAGAAGTGTACCTATGCCACCGTTTCTATTTAGTTGTTGGGCTACCACATTTCGAACGGCATGTTGCAGCCGGATCCTGGGTGTTTGGGTAGATGGTTCATTTTTGCCGGATACACCTTGCGCTTCAGAATTCACTAGAAACGCCATACAAATTTCATTGTTAACAAAGACCGTTCTCGTTAGAACAAGCAAATTTCCTCTCAAACGTTAGCAAACGTACTCAATTCTCGTATTAGTGCTGCACTGTATATCTGCGCTCTACCACTATCGTAACACGGTTGACTGAACACGATGATGTCCTAAAATCACTGCTCAGAGGGGTCCCGCACCGAAGTCTTGCATTGGGCCCCGCATCTGCTTGGGCCGGGCCTGCTGGCAAGGAACTCCAACGGCTTGTGGGAATGTTTGCGCACTACGCTCAGTGGGTTCCTTGTTTTTCAGAAAAAAATAAGCCGTTGATTGCAGCGAAAGAGTTTCCCTTGCGTGAGGAGCCTTTTCAAGCTTTAAAGACCGTGAAGCAGGATTTAAACTTCAGCTGCCCTTGAGGTGATTGATGAAAACCTGCCTTTTGTTTTGGAGACGGACGCTTCAGATAACGCCATCTCTCCTACCTTGAACCAAGAGGGTCGACCTGTGGCTTTCTTTTCGAGGACCTTAAAACAAATGAGAGTTACATCAGTCAAGTGTGGAAAAGGAAGCTTGTGCTATTGTTGAAGCCATTCGAAAATGGGCTCATCTACTTAGTGGCCATCAGCCCGTATCTGTTATTTACGATGTGCGTCACTCCATTAAGATAAAAAATGAGAAGATAATACGTTAACGAATTTGATTTTGAGGTTGTGTTCCGTCCAGGGAAGCTAAATTCAGTCCGTGATGCTCTTTCCAGGTCATGTTGCGCAAGTTTGCACGAAAGTACTCTTTATACAATTCACGCGTCACTGTGCCCCCCCTGGAATTACGCGATTGTATCATTTTGTCAGCGCTAAAAATTTGGCGTATTCTTTGGCTGATGTGCGGAAGACTGTCGAAGGTTGTCGCGTGTGTTCCGAGGTCAAACCGAATTCTTTCCGAGGTCAAAACCGAATTTCACCTTTCAATAAATGTAATCATCATTGTGGTATCATTTAAAATCCTGGATTTGTCCCAATCGCTTTGTTTCAACAATTGTGAAACACCCTGTACATGCAACACTGCAACTATGCTCAAATCCTCTTCCCGTCTGGCAGAGGGTCGACAGTGCCTCTGCGAGATATTGCACCCGTGGGAGAATTTGAACCTGGTTCACCTGAGCAGAACGAAGCGAACGCAGAAGCTGGCAACGAAGCAGCCCAAGCAGTGCATGACCGGTCGACTTTGTGCCGGGTCACGGTGAACATGCTGAAAATGCTGTTAGTGATCCCGCCTCATCGCCGAGCACCAGTCGCTGCGATGATCGCGCAATTTTACAAGGCGGCGGTAATCGAGCGGAAGAAAGCTTGCGTGCAGACGCTGAACAGTCACCTGCCCCCACTGTGTGCAGGCCCGCACGGCCACGGAAACCTGTGGATCGCTACATGTTGTACCGTATTGTTAAGACTTCGTTTGAAGGGGAGGTGAATGTGGTGCAATTGTTGGATGCGCACGTGTTTGCTCGCGGGTATTGCTTGATTGGCGCTTCTTCTCTGTACCATTTCTTGCGTACTTGTTCATTCTGTTGCGACTTCGTTGCGCGAATGTACCTGCTTGTGTCTTGCTTGTTTGATCTTAAGCAACTTCGTATGTTTTGTGTTTAAGGACTAAGTCCAGTTATAGCAAAACAAAGCCCAAGTAAATAGGCGTGCTGTGTGCTAATCTTACAACACTACTGTCAAGGATCAACGCGCAATTGGGTATCATAAGGAAAGTGTAAAATTATAATTAAAACCTTGAATGCATTTCCGCAGATTTAACACGATACGCTGACCCAGCATTGATGCAGTGTTCCGCACAGGGCCGGATCCACGGAGGAGCGATGAAACCCACGAATGTAACTTTATTCACCATGACTTTGTACAATTCGGAAAACAGCATTTGCGATCAGTGGCGTAGCCAGCCCAAATTTTTTTGGGGGGTCCATGGCCCCTTTGGCCCCCCTCCTGGCTACGCCTATATTTGCGATATAAGGCCATTTTATTCGATTGCACGTTACCGAAGAAAGCTTGCAACAAGCAAACGCTCTGGGTTTGCAAGGTTTTGAGAAATCAGCCGGCTGTGCTCTGCAATGTTTATTTTCCAATGATTCAAACTTGCACATATCTGTATTTAAGTAACTAGTATCCACAAAGGTGACAAACAAGCGGATACGTCGGACATAATTTTTAATAGGAAATTGATTTCACGTAACACTACGCATCTTCAGTCCTAAAATCTGCAAGCAGTGTTTACGGGTGAAACGTTAAAAGCTAAAGCAAGAGCAGAGAAAGAAATCAAACTCGAGATTAAGATGAATAAATCGGGACACAAGCTGTGACAAGTGAAAAACTAGAAAACACGTCTTTAAAACTATCTGACGTCGATTACATTGAGCAACGCAACAGACCCACGTATTACGGAAAACACGCCATGATAACTCAGAACGTTGGTAGAATTCGGAGGAAAGATTGCTTTGGCAAAGTTGTCAGCCAGACTCGGGGAGCGCTTTAAAATTAAATTCTGAACGCTGTGACGGCAGTTAACGACATTTCTAGCTCACTGGATGGTTAAATAAGTCAAAACAAGTCAGCGAACAACGCAAAATGTTCCACGATTTGTTTCGCGAGGGGAAGTATCATGCTTCATTATGAAGAAAGTTGATTGTGACGTTGATTCATGATAAAGAAGGATCGTGAATAAAGTTTGAACACCGCGCAGTTCACATATCAAAACCCCATTCTGGAATTAGCGTTGCATTGAGGGCTTCAAGACTGTCACCTCCTCCGATCAATAACAGGTCATCTTTTGTAGCCTCTTCCACTGAAACTCTTCGATTTAACACGTTTCGCCAAATTTGGGAAGATCCGACGAGTATGTCCGTCTGATGTTCGTCATCGATTAACTCCCTTACGTGATTCCAAAGTGAGGTGCGAAACCAACGACCAGAGCCAAAGACGATACTTGAGGGAAGTTTGATAGTAATAAACTCAAGAATGCAATTTCGAAGAACATACGAATATGCCTCCTTTACGTCATTGAATAAAAATATTATTTTGTAAACATTTTCTGCATCGCATTTGTCAGAATCAATGGCAACTTGGTACAATGGGAGGACGTCTCCAATGGGCAACAAATCGACCAACGCTTCTTTATTTTGACCGAAAGGCAGAAGAAGCCCAAGATCGTTAGTCAGAGCTTCAATTGAGGTTGTGAGATAGTAATATTTGGCGTTTATGCTGCTCACCCATCGACTCATCACATTCAGAGCACTGGATTTTGCCAGAGAAGCTTGACCTGCTTCAGGCGATCCTGGTTCTGCTGCCAGTAAAGCAGTTTGAGCGCTCTCCAAGCCCCACTGACTTTCAATGTATAAGTATTCGCCGGTCTGTTCAAAGTGCGCAACACTCGCGGCAACGTTTTGCTGGGAAGAGGCGATCATTTTGGCGACAGCAGACGAGTCGCTGTTGTCGTTCACAAGTTCTTTAAGCTTTTGCGCTCTTTCGCTTTCCGTTAGGGGGAACAACTCCTGTGGACCACCCGAAAACCATCCAGAGAAATTGGCGTGAATATTTCTTACAGACCATTCCACGTTGCCGTAGAACTCTTCCAGGTAAGGCAGCTGAGCAAGGTTTGAAGGCAATTTTACGTTTCGGGCTGCTTCATCGGCGGTAAAGCGCCGATTGTAGAGGCGGAAGGTTTGATCGTTGACAAACTGTATCGCGTCCCTGTAATTGGTTAAATATGAAGTGACTTTATCTTTACCGAATATAGGAGGCATGTGAGCGGTGAGCAGAAGGTTGGCGTTGAGATATCGGACTCGGTCGACGCTCTTGTACCAGTCGTAGCTGCTTCGGCGGCTCCCGCCTCTGACAGTGAAGATGTTGGGGAACGAAGAATAAACTAGATCAGCGGCGTAAGCAGTTTTCTTTTCCGGAATCCACACGGCAAGGTGATCCAGCGTCTCGCATGGAATGTGCAGAATTTCGAATTTCACTCCTGTAAAAATTTTCTATGTTTTTGAAGCACTGCAGTTTTGATTATGCTGTATGGTGGCCCGTTTGCAAAATTTCTACGTTAAAATTTTGAATGCAAAGCGGTATAAAAAAACAATTGTGTCAGCATCACCATGTTGGTCAATCGCACCCTTCTTTACCTCAGCATCGTACCATACAGGCGTAGCCAGGAGGGCCTGCGGGGCCATGGCAACATTTTTAGCATGTATAGTTATTTTGTGGTTTGAGAGGCGGTATGTCAAACCAAATAGTGTTATTCGCCTAAAATCAAACCTTTTGACCCCTCCAAATTTTTTTGGCTCGACCAAAATTTTGGGCTGGCTACACCACTGCATAGTACGCATTGTGTGCATTGAAGTCTCCCAAAATGATCATGGACTTCTTAGTTTTACTTTCGCAGCGTATTACTAGTTTTTTCCACAAATTCTTGGTACAGTGCATTTGCGTTTGGGATACCTGTATCAAATCCAAGGTGAGGTTTAGCAACTTCAATCCCAACATGCGGACTCCTCTGGAGGAGAGGGATATATTCATCAACACAACCTGCCAGCCACGGGCTAATAAGCATCCCTATCCAGGAATTATCGTCAGGCTTCCTCGATCTATTCATCCACAACTGCTGTGCGTGAGGTGATGTTTCACCGTCTAGCAGCCACCAGCGTATGCCAAGATTGCCGTTGGCAACAAGTCTACGCATGTTTTGTTGACCTTGCTGGACATTCACTGGATTTTACGCCTTATTGGTTTGTTCTTCGTACAAAGGAGATTGAACTAACCGCATGAAAACCGACGAATTATATCCAATGATAAAGCGGCAAAGGCGCACTATTGTTACTGACGTTTACAGGTAACACTATCTCTCACTTAAGCACTTTTGCGGTGTAATAGTAATAGGAGCAGGGGTGTACCGAGGTTAGATGGAGCCAGGGGTAAAGGCAAGGTGGAATTCATTTTAAGCACTCTCGGTGCAAGTTCACACTCTGTCAGGTGCAAAGTGCGCACTCTGTCGGTGCTGAGGCAAGAAACAAGTTTGTACCCCCCATTTAGGAGCCTAAGGTTTTTCGGAAACAAACTTACTGTATTGAAGAAAGTACTTTCAACATTTTAAGGACTTTTCGGCCTGTCCCAGTGATTCGGCGCCCGGGGCATTGTGCTCCTCTTGACCCAGTCGTTACTTTAATAGTAAAATAGGGGATTAAAAAGGTGATGTCCTCAGAACAATGTGAAGATATATGGAATTTTAGCAGCAGGTCCTTTTGCTTCTGTCACACCTCAGAACTATGGATGAGCAAATAGTTTTGGGACGCAGGCCCTAATCACGGATAACTGTCACTTGTTTCGCTTAGCATTACAGCAGACTATTTTTGTGGAAAATTAACGTGACCAGCTATTCCACTCACAGTCGTTAGGGAGAGAGATGTCAATGCATCTTTAGGTCAGTTGTTTTTAGTTTGGAGTTGTGGTTGTGACGTGTGAATAACAAATGTGACGTATAAGCAGAACCGTAACTACGACCCCCCGGAAAAATTATGTTGGACATAGTTTAAAAAATTTAGGCCCCTCCCAGAAAACTCTTCGCCCCCTCTCGTGTTCCAAGGTGGTTACGGGCCTGCGTTTAAGCGACCGATGTGATGTTGAACGACCAACAACGCTTTTGAAGCTTTTTTACTTGGAAAAAGTCAGGTTCAGTCAATTTGATGCAAAGCTGTAATGCAACTTTAAAATGTAAATCATGTGTGAAACAAAATATTTTCCAAATTTTTAGGTCAAAATTTTGAAACCTATTTTTTATCAATTATTTTTGTCATTACGACATAGAACGACCAAATTAAGTTTAATAGCTTTTTACGTGAGGTTGAGAACTTGTGTTTACTTAATGCAAATTTTCTTGAAAATAAAACTCTTGCGGAGTATCAAATAATAAGCTGCTTTTGGTGGCCATCGCCAACACTTGTACTTCTTGATCGACATGCTCATTCTTTAAAAGCAGATTACTGACATTGCGAAAGATGAAATGCTTGGCAGGAATTACTTAGTAAACATATCTAACTATTTGGCCAACACAATGTGAACGATTGCTTTGAATCGTTTTTCACTTTTTCCTTGTGAAAAATGCATTGTTTGTCACGGACGATTTATCACATTCGTATTACAATCACAAAGTAAGAATAAAAGCAGTCATTGAAATGGTTTTCAAAGTCGGTTTTAGAAACTTTCCATCAAATGCTACCTGCTATTTTAACCTCGAGTTTGTCATCCACCCATTGCGTTACGCGGCCAAAGACGTAGGAAGAGTTGTTTCCTGTAATGTTTAGCTTTGGTCCTGTAATCGTGTCTGCAATGGATGGTGGCAAAGCAAGACCAAACTGCCTAGTGGTCCGATGAATGGATCCATCTGTAGTTATGACTGCAATACAAATTTGTCCATTAGATAGCATAAGTGTCTTCATCACAGAAGACATTTGGCTTTACTTGTAGACATTCTGTAGGTAGTGCCAAACCCTACGAGTGTAAATCGAGAAAACAAAACAAAAATTAACACTCCCATCAAGAAGCTAACGTCTTTCACAGTTTAGGCACCGTTTAATACAACACATGCAAAAAAACTTGATTTACCCAGCATCTGCTGCAAGCAACGTGCGGAAAATGTTATCTCTGTCCCGAATACACGCTGACATCAATCGCTTCTCAACCACTGCGCTTTGCATGGACTCACATGATTTTGCCAGTTCCTGCTCGATCAAGCGGTGCGCGTAAATTGCTGGAAGGTCGTCGTCGGGGTCGACGAAATTTTCCATCAGCCATTGCAAGCCTCCTGTGTGGTCTGCAAAAAATTGCTGACGAGTTGGTATGTGGGTTGCGTTTGTTACGGAAGATTGCCCAAAGGAGACGTTTTGTGCAACAGATATTTGTGACTGGTTAAAACCCTCGATATTTTGAGAGACTTTCTTTAAATGATTTTGACTTATTGATAGAATTATTCCCTTTTCGCGAACTAGGAAGAGCTGCAAATGTATCGAAAACAAACTCCTTCAACAAGGCCGAAGCCATAATCAGCGTTCTCCGCCTGAATAATTGTTGCAGTAGGCAGGTAAAGTTCATGTTCTACTCGGTTTTGCGACATGTAAAACTTGGAGCTTCTGCGTACCATTGGAATTTGCTTGCAAGAGTGGCACGCATGCCGCTGGTTGCCGACCTCTGCTCTACCCGGTTTTACGCAATAAGAAACTAATTTTTCAGTTGTTTCGTGCTAGTGCAGACTACTTGCTAATGTGCCGTGAATTTAATTGAGTTTCACATCAATAGGAAAGAGTCTTAGCAATAAATGGATTTGATGAACGGAAATATGGCGGTGCGCTTGTAAAAATCAAGATGTTTGTGTCATCTTTCTGAAGCTGATCCAAATAGTTATTAACTGTAAGTGTTAAGTTTAGAAAATCTTTTTTATTTGATGTAGTTGCAAATTTGGCAGAATGACCCTGATTCTAGCTAAGTCTTCCTCGGATCCCAAGTTTTCTTCTGTAAGTGTGTACGTCCGCATACCCTTTCATGATTTTTATGCAGGCAGGAAATTTCTTTTTTTCGGAAACACTAACTTTACTCGACCGCGGCTTCAGTCACCCAATGTATGTATGTGTGTGCGATCACCGAAGTGCAGCGTTTCCTCTCAGGCGCGCAACTACGCAATTGCGCAGTAACAGCAGACAATTTGCGAGGTGCTATTTCATTCTCGCGCACTTGCAACATTCTAAATTTAATACGGTATATATATAGCCGATATATCGCATAGCTTTTAACGTTGGGTACGCTTCGTTGTTCGTGTGTTTGCATGATTGTGCAGTTGCATGCGCTTCGTGCGCATCAAAACAAACATTTGCTCAGTGTAGAACTTTCTTAGAGATAACACTGCCGAGGTAACAAAAAGATTTGAACCAAAAATTCTTAGCCGGATTTACATACAAAATCAAGCCTGAAATGATAATTTACAACATGGTTTTGTTTGATTTCACCACGTGACTTCGGCAGCACATCGCAGCTTTTGAAGAAGACGTGACTTCAAAGCAAAAGCCTTTAAACATTTGCGAAGTTTCCCTTTCCAAGCTTCTTACGTTTTGAAAGCAGTCAGTTGTATAAGGCCTACTAACGAAGTAATCAAACACCTTCGCAAATTTATGGGACGCTTTGGATCAGCAGCTATCTTTTTATTTATTTATAACACGTTGTTAAGGCAACTAGGAAGAACAATACAACTTCCAGTAAGTTTCAAACAGTTTATAATTTTTATCCAGCATGTATGATTATGAAAATTCGTCTCACCAGCATGAAAATGTGTAATTATGACAGCTTTAAGGGGTTTCCTCGGTATTGCTTTGCGAACTTCTTGCATCACTCTTTCAATGGCGTATCTGCTTCCTGTCGTATCAAGCAGTATAATTCCATTCTTTCCTGCAGACCGACAATTCCACATTATTTTGAATAAAACACTCAGTGGATTTTAGGTTCACTGGTTTGCACTTGTACAAGCCATGTGAATGTAAAACGTTTTGAAGCATTGTTTTTATTGTGTTGCACATAGGTGTACGAGGCGGGGGTGGGTTACCGCACACACCCCGCTTTGAAAAATTTCTGGACAAACTCTGTATTTCAGAGCGAATGCAAAGTTGCTCAAAAATCCTGAATGCTAAAAAATATATTCGATACAGCGAAAAATTTCAAGCGAAAGATTTCAAACTTTCAAAAAATGTCAATTTGGCAAAAAATGTCAATTTTACAAGCGCATCTTGTCAATTTTACAAGCGCTTGGCATTCAACGTTTACCTTCCACGACGACTTGATCTGAGAAAGAGTCGTAGGCTCTTGCGTAGAACACACCGTCAGCAACTTCAGTGAATGATTGCGTGGTGTAATCTATGTCTCCGGGTGGTACCACCGTAGGATCATCAAAACCGAACGATGATCTCAACGCAAAGGCCAATGCAAACAGCAGTATTTGTAAAGTTTTCGGTTTCGACATTTTGGAGCCTGCGAGAAACATCACATCTTTCTCTAAAATTCCATCTAACAACAGTTAATTTGATAAAAAAACGCGTTTTCAACATGTTTGTGCCTTTTCTTGTTTCAGACCACTACGCAAATGAAGAGAGCTTTGAGTTTTTTTTCGCATGCATGGAGCTAGTGAACGTCCCCCACGGCGAATTTAGTTTCAAGTTGGTAAAACAACTGCGGTATTTACTCATATACTGTACAGTTGTACACAACTCCTTTTCGAAACCATTCATCGGCATTCAAGAAAGTTTTGACCAGGTGCGTTTGCGTACTTGCGCGACGCGATTTTTTGCAACATTCCACACAAACTGAACTATAGGCACCTGAAGGTTTTTCAAAGTACGTAGCGTTTCTAACTTCGAAGAATGGCGTTGACTCCAGCTTTAGCTCTTTTTATAAACTCTCAGGGAAAAGAGAAAAGCGCTTAACGAAGTCGGAGCATCACAAAATTCTAGGAATCGATTGTTATATTCCCTAAATCGGAATAGTAAAACTTTTTCATTTCGATTGATTACTTAACATTTATGAAGAAAAATCCATTCAGGGCAGACCGCATGCATTTCATTTTTGTAAATAGTCAGCTGCATAGCTAACTTTAATGGATGGCCCCATGTACCTGGCAAACATTGTTTGCTTCATACCAAACTTTATTTGATCATCCGCACTCGATGTTTGTAAAATATAAAATGCGGGACTTCTTTACAGCGCTGTTCCATCCATTTGCTTGCATGCTTCCCCAACTCTCTTTCACAAGCTTCGCGCCAGTCGGTCATACAGTACGCTATGTTTGGCTGTGGTAAATATGTAGCTTCTAGCATGTTAAAAGTCGCGTAAAGATCAAATGTTTAACACATCCACCGGATCAATTTCATGGAGCTTCCATTTAGCAATTTTAAGAGAGCTGTTGCAAAATTTGTGGTGAGCGTACTTTCGAATTCAGCCTTTCATGTCATGCTGAGCTCACGACAATGGATTGCGCATTTGTTGTGTTCTCAACTCACCACAAATTTTAATTTAACTGAAATGTTATTTCCGCACACTGTATTTGTGAAGCCACAGGCTGCATGCGTTTCTGTTCAAGTGCAGTCGTTGCCGCACGGATCGCAAAACAAATCGCAGGTTGCAGTTCACTTTTCAAGCGAATGGTTTATTCACGGTGGCAGGCGTTGTTTACAGCTCCACACAATACAAACAACGTTGGCTCACAACATGATGTGAGCATTTGTGAAACGTGCCACCAACTACCGATTTTTAGTGCAAAGCATTTGTTTTGTGGGCCAATGATTGCACTGCTAAACGTATCATTCTTTTGTGGACTAATTCTTCATGCATGGACGTACATTCCAAAAACTAAATGTTTGAAGACTACAACCTACAAATAACGTAGAACCATCATTAATTTATCCCTCACCTTGCTGCAAACAATTAGTCTGGGCGAGATTGCATCCCCTGCACTCCCTCACAGTCCCCCACAATTAAGCAGAGTTATCGCCCTGCGAAGTTTTCCTATTCGTTTTCTTTATAGCGGCGTAAAAATTAGGGAGAATCGAAAATTTTGCCGCCCCCCAAAGCGAAAGGTCTCCATAGCCCTATGTCTGGAGCCAGTGGCGGATCCAGGGGAGGCAGTTTGGGGAAACTGGCCCCCAAACGTCTGTGGCGCCCCCTTGAATGACGCCCCTTTTTGGTGCTCATGGAAGTAGAAACAGAGATAAAAATACTCTAAAATAAACAGTGGTTTTCGCTTGGTAAACGTCAGGATTTACGTGCTGGTCTTTACCCAACCTCTTATCGAATGGCTTGAATAATGCTATTGTTTCGTAATACTACCATTGTTTCGTTATTTCTTTGCCGGATGAGAACTGCCCAGCCTTACGTTATGTCAATGTTGCCATGTGTGCTATTTTTCCGCCAAATGTGGCTATTTCTTGATTTGGTTGGTGGGCAAAACTTGCTTTTGGCGGGTGGTGGATTTTTTGGCTATTTTCGAAATATTTTGGCTGAAAATTTAGCGGATTTTTGTGCAAATTTAAACCAGTGTTTGGTTCATGAAAAAGCTGTAAAAGTCCACTTAATCTTGTATAGGATCGCCAAACTCATTGTTTCTGAATGTGTAAGGTCGTTCGTGTCAGTGCCGGCTGCTTCAGCCCACAGGAAAACCTGTGTTTGGTTAGGCTTCAGTGATCAGATCGTCCCACAACAGGTCGATGTAGTAGACGTGTGCTAGACTGCATTGAATCTACCTACTGAGAGAATAGACGTAGTGGAAAGTCGTAAGTTGCCCAACTACTGATAAGATTCTTCCAGAGAACATGGTCATAGGCGATCCTATTAGTTTAACAGCTTTGTTTTTGATGTTTTATCAACAGCTAAATGCAAAAATGAGACGCTTATGCCCAATTTCGGTTAGAGAATTAAAAAAAATGAGGATGCTTTAGATCAGGGGTTCCCAACCTGGGGTACATGTACCTCCAGGGATACATTTGCCTATCCGAAGGGGTACATTTGATGTTAGCAATAGACGAGAAAATGTATTTGCATATTATTTATTTCCAAACATATATACATATATTAGTGATTATTATTTTCAAAAATCATAATACGCTCATTGTTAAATATATATATATGAAAAATCATGATAAAATATTTTGTCATAAGAAATTTTAGGGGCACATGTTCATCTGTCGAAATGGTGAAGGGTACATGCTTGTCTGTTGAAATTCTGAAGGGTTACATGCTCATCTGTCGGAATGCTGAACGGGTACATGGTTAAAGAAAGGTTGGGAGTCCCTGCTTCAGATCAATGAGCTGTAAAGCACAATTTGCACAGATTGTTTTGTGAAATTTTCAAATTTGGATAACGTTATACAAGTTACCGGAATTGAGTCGTCACCTTATTGATGCCAGGACTCCAGCTTAGTTTGTTCTAAAACACTCAAATGTTATTAGTTGCTTCTGGTGTTGATGTTATTATTGATAAAGAAGAAGTGGCGTAAGTTTTCAAAAATTGTGAACGCATGAACGGTTTTAAATCATGGAATCGAAAAGTGAAATTTAACGCTAAGAAAGCCTAGTCCAAGTTTTGTCGCTGTGAAGTCAGAGCACATTGATATGATTTCAAATAGCCATTATGCTTCTAATAAACACCAGCGTAATGCCGTTCCCCATTATACCACGCGGGAGAATGGTGATTTGTTAAACTTTGGTTTTGAAAAACGTCCTGACAGCAGCAGTCAGTTGTTTCGTTTCGCGTTTGGAAATAGTTTTGTAAATGGCGGAGGCTGTAGATACATGTTATAATCTTTACGTAAGGTGCGATGATATGTACACCATCTGCAGCCACTGCCTTTACAAATTGGTTTTGCAAAGATTGTATGGTTCCTAAA
>JGI24022J15233_10002064_pt1 | contig 18167 bp, 10 predicted proteins | sample Ectturendosymbi2_FD_15233 | JGI IMG/M metagenome (IMG submission 15233) | reverse complement strand
CTTACTTTTTAGTGTTGTTTTCATTGAATACTCATCAACTCCCGTCGTATCTCATTTGAAAATCATCGCTTTTCCTTTAACACCAAAAAAGCAGAAAGATATGTACATATCAAGTATGGCTGCCAGAATGTACAGTATATATTTAAAATAGATACTGTACGTTATACCCGGAAGTTTTATTTTCTTTGAGAAAGTTTGCCAATTGAGCCCTTTACAGTATATACAGAAACATATGCTTGACCTACATGTTGTTTGCGAATGTCCATCTTCCGTACTGTTTATCATACGAGTACTGTACATGTACGAACACTGCCTTAAGGAAACGGGGAAGTTATTTTTATATTAAATAAACAAAAGCGAAACAAAAGTATAACTGTATCCGCTAGAACAGGTGGGCCACACGTTTAATACAGATTACTAACTACATATATGGAAGCAAAAGTAACAACGAAGATAAAACTGCATCAGAAAGCCATATCAGCTCGAAATTAGCGAGACCACACTTTTTGGTGCCATCATCCTTGAGATGTATAACTTTTGTATTTGTTGGGCTAACAAAGGACTTATACCAGTGTTTCTCAAATTTTTTATTCTATAGCCCCGTTTTTACTCTTAACACATCTTTGTCGCCCCCCAAGCCTGATAAAGCAAACACAAGGCAGTAGTTTTGTAGAATATTATTTAAAGAAATCTATACATGTCATGGCCCCACGTTCAGTGTGATGGATGTGCTTGGCGGCCTTCACAAAGCTTCGAAATATTGAGAGACATCTTAGTGAGGTACAGTCGTAGATCATCTCGCTTATGAATCACAAGCGGTTTCTTTGCTTTGAGAGCATTAAGTCACAGGCGAAATAACTCAATGATCGTTAAAAGGAAGTGAACTCAATGATCAATTAGTGGTTGAGCGTTTTCGCCCCTTTTGTGTTGTTTTACCTGACTATCGCTCCCTTTGTTTTATTAGCCCCCTTTCCCCTCAATATCTTCCCCAATGGGGGGACTTTGAGAACCACTGACTTATATGCTTAAGTCGTTGCTCATTTCCAACTGGTTATTTAGCAGTCGCGGCAACTAAAATTGCAAAACTTTGCAGCTAAAAAGACAACTTTTAAAATTGACGCCGCGTCGACTCTACCGAAAGAAATGAATCGGCAAGATCCACAATGCCAAGGTTTTACTGCGTGGCGCCGTCCGTGCACTCCTGGGTGCTTCGGGTTGAACCGAAACGTATGTCCTACTGTCGTCGTACCTTCCTCCGGCTCAGTTGAGTGCAACCAAAACTTTGCATCAACGTCGCAAGCATCTACATACGTCGTTAGCACATCCGGTACAACAAGGCACTCACCTCCTAAAGTCATGGATACACATTCCAAACCTCGTTTCAGGGCGCGTAGGAAGTGGTCTGATTTGCGAAAAACTGCAAATGGTGGCAAACAGATTTGTAAACCTGTTTCCAGTTCACCGGGAGCATCGTCTAGGTCAGGTGGAAAAGCTCTTTGGCCTCAGTTGCATGTAATCCTTCCTCGCGCTGGGTCGCTTGCGTATGCTATGGAGGACGGTGTTGAAAAAGTTCATAATAATGCTCCTGAGTCATCAGCATTTCGTCGACTGCCGAATTGCGTTAAGGAACAAAAAGAAAATATGCTCAACTATAGCAACTGCAGAGACGTTTACGCCAACGACGTTAGTTTGCAATACGTGGAACCAATGGAAAGCCTCCATTTAGACGTTCCGCTTCCTCCCAGTCCGTCAGAGACAAGCTTACCTTCAAGTGCTTCCTCGCAATCTACTGAAAAGATACATCATGTCCAGTACGACGGCGACATGGTCCAGTCGTCAATAGGTGGCTGGGTGGGCAGTCACGGCGACCATCATGGAGAAGATACAGCAAGCTGTTGTAAATTAAAGGCAAGTCATACGGTCTCAGTTACAACTGTGTTTCCAGTTCATGACGTGACAAGGCAAGATCAGAAGTTGTACGCTCAGTCAGCATCATCGAAAATGCTTCCCATCAAAAAAGACTCTCTAGATGAATTAGAATCGGTAAGATACTTCATTGATTACAAAAATTTTTTTGCTGGTGAATGTAGCGCTCAGGAAGAAAAAGATTTGCGCATTCCCAAACGAAAACAGTTGCCAAATAATAATTGTCCAACACTAACCGCAACTAGCGTTCAACCGACCGGTGTGAAAGCGAACAGCAAGACCTCACTCTCTAAAGGTAAAATGAACGCATCCTGTGGCCTCGAGATGTTGGCTGATGAAGACAGAAGAGACAACGCATCGGCCCAACGTCATAATTGGTTGAAACAAAATGATCTGACAAATGGAAACTTGTCACATAATGCTTTGCTAGTGCCCGACGAAGAAACATTCGCACTGAGTGACCCCTTAAAGGTTGACAAAACTCAGGACCACAAGCTTGAAATGCACCCAACATGGACTCAACAAAGTTTGGAAAGAAACCTTGGAGAAGGACACTGCCTGCATCTTGCAGAATTAAAGGAGGCAATTGAGAAAAGAATGAAATCGCAAATGAATCCTGAATCGGATGAAAGGAGTCGAAGGAACGAAACTACTGTGGAACGCTTTACCGGCTGCGTTGATTTTCATGATGCAGGGGTTTTCGAAGCTCAAACGGAAGGTAATTTTAAAAACAATTTTTGCGTGCAAACAGAAAATTGTGCAATGGCTGCAGCAAAACTGGGTACGCTGGTAATTTGCCAGTGAAATAATGCTGCGTAAGAAGGTTTCAAAATGTATTTAGAGTGTTTACTTTCGTTGTTTATGTGGATGCTTTTATTTTCATATTGTTTGTGTTTGGTAAAAATGTTTAATAAACCAACCGCAGGAGCTTGGAAAAACTTGAGGTCCGGTGCAAGAAGTGCTCGGTCCAAGAGGCCCAAAAAACAACAGGATGAAGGAGTAGAGGGATTTAAACAAATTGCATTATATCGTAGCGAGTGTATACACTAAGTCACACTCACAACCCGAATGAGAAACAAGGTTTTGTTTGAACGACATTTGCTTACTGAAAGAGAAGGCAAGACATAAATTATGATATAACAATGTTACATTGTTTAGTAACTTTGTACAGTAGACTTGCTGCAAAGTTTTTAGGTAAAGTGTAGGATAACAGCCTTATTTAAATACACAGTTGTTATCAAGGCATGGTTTTGGATCTCTCTGAACCACTGACCGAACTCAATGCTCTGTTTTGTGTTACAGATAGAGATGGGCATTTTAGAATGTCGAATCTTTCGAATCCGAATTCCTAAAAGATTCGAATCCAAAACGTCACTTTATTTCGAGTAGTTGGAACTGAAATAATAATTATGTCACTAACAAACGGGCACGGAAATAAAACATAGCCAGACGCATTTCTGATGACGTTTTCAGCACGTTATTTTAAAGAAGCGGTAAATAACTAGAGTTGCGCCATGTTCTTTTTCTGAACACATTACGATCATGACGAGAAAAATCAGGTAATGTTGAAAGTTCTACATCGCAATAAGATGAAGCTATGAACTTGTCATTTCATTAATTGTATGATCAAGCAGTGGGATCTGTTTTCATTAAATAAATGCAAAAAGCACGTTGGAGCTTCATGTTGCGCCGCTGACCAAATTCCAGACCCTCCAAATATCAAACAAGCAAAACGCAGACGTAAAACAAGTTTGAATTATCACGCAGCAAGATCCAGCAGAACGCAAACGAATCTCTTTCCACTGCAACGGATATTTAAAGAAAAAACTGTCTTCATAGGTTCGGTCCAGATGCCTGATGAGTTCTGCCCGACGGAGGACGACAATCAACTGGGCCTCAAAAGTGCTTCTTTTCGCTCGCAGTGGGATGAACGACGGGCACTCCCCTTGAAAGTCGCAGTTGAGCGTGAAGAACAGGTCGCGGAAGAGGATTCAGGAAGCAGTGAAACGGTGGACTCCACTGAAGGCAAGTATTAGTTGCTAACTTTTTCTTGTGTACTTTACCCCAACTTTCTGTGAAGAATTGCGTTTTTAATTCAGGCTTGATCTCTACAGTTTACATGGGCGTCCGCACGGGGGACAAATCGGGCATTTCACCTCTGGAAATTGGGACTAAGAACCAAAAATTTCTAGAAAACCTGAAGTCAGCAGCTGAATTCCGATTAATTCATTTGATTCTTGCAATGCCGGTTTACTTGAAGATATGCCAGGTTCACTGTTCTGGTGCCATGCAGTGATGAGCTTGCAGCTCACTCATGTCCACTCCTTTGCCTACAGAGGCAGGTTGCAAAGCTTGCGAGCGGATATTCTGCGATTGGGCGTTATTGCGTAACAATTACATGGCAACAAATGTTCACTTCTAGTTACGGTTGTAAGCGTTTTGCCGCATGTGAATGTTGAGTGCAGACATTTTGGCAGGTAATACACAGTGGCGTAACTAGAAGCTTGACACAGGGTGGGTAAACTTAGCTGAAGGGAGCCCACAAGCCAACACTCAGAAAAAGGTTGAGAAATGGTAGTGAATCCGGGTCGATGTGCATGTCCATCCAAAAAACCGAAATCATCAGAAACACTCCAAAAACGCATAAAAACAACAACCTGCAGAAAACCAAAAAAATACTAAGTGGGGCCCGGTGTTTGCATTTAACTTGTTGGGGGTGCGGTTCTCACCCCTACCCCCCGTCAGTTACCCCACTGGAATACAGCGAGGCAGTCACCGCTGATAGCGGTAAGCCACGCAGAACTATACTGCGTGAAAAGAGGCAAGAGTGAATCTGAAGCAATGCTTCCACAAGTCTGAAAAATCCATTGTTAATGTGAGACTATGTGAGTGTGACCAACGCAGGTACACCGGAGCGGCGATTGGGCAGGGGGGCAGAAAAAGAATTGATGGCAATGGAAGCTTATAAAAACAAAAAAACTCGTTTCCAATTGTACTTGTTTCTGTTCAGCAGCAATGATGGCCTCAAAAATAATGACAAACATTGTAGAAAACCATGTTGAATTTTCTGTGTGGGCGAATAGCTGCAATAGATTTGTTTCAAGTCGAACTTGACAAACTAGAAAATATAATACTGTTATGAAAATGCACATCCGCCCCGTTGCCCCCCTTTTGAAAGGTCAGGAAGGAAATTTCCCGTTCTCCGACGTCCATGCGCTAATGTACCTGGGTGAATAGCTTCATCAAACTACGCTTACACAGGCTTCTTTTCACACAGTATAAAATTACATGACTCATTGAAATACGCCTGTGCAAGCTTGTGGGAATACGTCTTAATCGTATGGTTTTGAGTGAGTTCCCAGACGTTTGCAGCTTTTGACGAGAGCCCAGATGTTTGCAGCTCTTGTTTCAAAGTGACACTGACAATTCTTGCTAGATAAAATAAAGTCATAATTTGCAGTTTCGCTGACGCATTTTTGTGAAGAGCAGCGAAGCGCATATTTGTGACTATGCATTTTGTGACTATTTTTGTGACTCGTATTGTCCTAACATGACGAATTTTCAGTGGTTTAGAAAGGGTAAAGTCTTTCATGAACGGTGTTAATGTTTGTTAAAATGCTTAGGTGCCTTTCAATGGAGAACTTACACAAACCGTCACGTTGTCTACATTTTTTATGTTTTTTGTAGGATCACAATTATTTTCAAACTGATTTACTTGTTTCCTTTGACCGCAAAGCCACCCTAATATTGCTTATTAAATCCTTGAATGAAAGCTTGTGGCACTTGTCAGTACTAAACGTATGTCGTGTTTTATTGCATTATTACCAAACGGGTACGATGCTGCACTTGCGCTTATACTCGAAACTGACTTATCTACCTTGGCCTTGTCCTGGAAGTAGGCCAGTAAGCAACATTTTTTGGCGTACTGCGTTTTAGCGATAGGTGGATTAAGATCTGCGATTGAGTTCAACATCGATGTGCTCATCAGAGAGATAATCACATTTGTGTACGAATTTTACCAAACAACCTTCATACCATTTTTTCATTTTGGTATTGGTTTGGTTCAATTTTTTAGTCAAATGTTGATAATACTGTGTGATTCATGATATTTTTTGCGTTTAGACGATATTTTTTTGCGTTTAGACTCATTCTGTTTGTAAATAAACTTGCATGAGCGTTTAAGCAGTTTAACTACTCGTTACAGCCAGTTTTCTCAAAACTCGATAATCAAAACAGGTTGTATTTCAGACACTTCACAAACAGGTAGATGTCTTGGCTTATGTCTAAATGATTGAAAAGTCCATAAAAAATTTGGATATTAGAGTATATCATCAAAAATACTTCATCAAGTACTTAAGCAACCCAATTTTATTTTGTTTCTGCAAAACATGTAGATTAGGTTACATTTTTAAAAACCATATCTGACTTAAAGTATTATTCATCACATGGAAGTGAACAATAACGCTAACAAACTTTTTACTACACCCATTCAAGCAATATAGGTTGTAGTTGTTTTGCTTGTTAAATTAAAACCATTAGCTTTCCATTCATAATAGCTAGTGATCACATATTTTGTATCGAGATTCCGATTACTTCCAAGCATGTCTGCCAGCAGCAAACAACATACAAATTTGTATCAATGCCGGCCTGAGTATCGTAAAGTAAAAATTTTAGAGTTCCGCAATGAAAATTTTGTGAGGTATTTAATATACGCATAACGTCCTATACAAAATTTTCGGCCGCGAAGCCACCATCAGTGAAGCTCCAAACTTCCAGAGTATTTGCATTTCTAGCCTATAATGCAAAAGAGATAGTTTTCTTCTATAACCTGAGCTTGTGAGGAGTTTCGTTCTTGCATAGGTTAATGGATGGGATTGCGTAAGTTGCTGCATAGATTTTAAATGAACTCATAAATTCAATCCACAAATTATATTTTTCGCTGGGTGTAACACGCCATATTTTGATGAAAGAGAATGAATAATGAACATCAAATTTTTTCCAGAAGAAACAAACAGTTTTGAAAGTTGCAACTTCACTACCTGTGACATCGTCCATCCCATGTATGTGACATCGTCCATCCCATGTCAAGAAAATCAATGGCAGGGTAAGACCAGACAAAATTCGGGAGGAAAGACGCATTTACGCAAAAGCGAACCAAACGGTGATTTACTGGCAAGCAGTTTTAAAAAGATTCCGGAAACGCCCTTGGAATCTGTGGGGAAACACTCAAAACAGCATGGTAAGTTTGCTGTCTAGACACTATGGCTACATGCATGATGTATTATTATTTTCAAAAAAGCCGTTATACTAAAACATTTCTTAGCCTCAAATTGATTTTTCCCTTTAAGCTTACTATAAGAACAAGAGCGTGGATGGTGAACTACAGGTTTGCGCGGTGATTACTGTGAAAATGCTGGCATTAAATTTTTAATACTGTGAACTCGATGTTCTAAAGATTGTGCATTTAATGCCTTGAAGTAAAGTTTTACGGTTTTAATTTTGAAAATCTGTAATTTTCTACAAACTGTACCTCGTAACCTAACGTCAGGATATTTGGCAACACACAGTTGTAACAACAAGGTTTCTGCGATAATTAGTAAATTAGCGGATTACTGCAACGCAGATACTGATGCCCGATTTTTGTACGCTCTGATAAATTTGATATTACAGTGCATTGGGGTAAAATTATTTTAAGTATTCTGTGTATAATCAAACGTTTGTTTTCTCTTATTTTTGTGGAATATTTTATTTTTGTGGAACGCCTTATCAGTACCTCGCAAACCAGATATTTGTCAATATTGCTTTTCGCTAAAACACTTAGCATCTTTTCTTAATTTTTTTTTCAACAATTCCACTCTTACGCATCTTCTTGCCCACCGCAAAAAAGGTTTTACACCAGAGAAACAAGAAAATAAGACGAATCTAACAAGCTTTACAACGCTGGATAGTGAAAAAAGAGATATAGAAAATCTTTCATAAATANAAGTATTGCATTGCAAACCTTAGAAAACAAGTTTATGCAAAAATAAAAGCCTAAAATTGTTGGCCTTTGAGAGTTTGGGAAGTGAAAGAAGTTGTTTTTTATTACAATGTGTAAGAAACTTGGCCAAAACGATTTTCTAACATCGACATAATGTATAGTGAGAAAGGTCTTTGCAAAGATGTTATGGTTGTTGAAGAGGTTCGCTCAAGACGACTAATCAAGAAGTGCGCTGAAATCGCAGTCATCTTCCTTCTTCAGATGTGTATTCGCCAAGTTTTGTGAAGGTCATTGATATTAAAACTTGGATAACAATAGAACTTGGCCTAATTTTGTTTGAAACAATGTTTTCTCCTATAGATGATGAGATGAACAATCATTCTTTGGAAATAAATTGTGGTTCAGTATTCGTCTAACTTCCATGATGAAAGTATGGTATAGTAGGCTTTAAAAAACTTAGATTCTTCATAAAAAGGCAGATCGGTCACGACAGAAAATTTATAGTGCTTCAACCATTGCAGAAACAAACAGTTTAAAACCTATGGATTTTTTTACTTTGTTGTCAGAGTCGAGCTGCGCATATCAAGACGACGAACTAATAAGTGGAATACGACGTGTACTTGAACATATATCAGAAATTCAGAACAGCAAGGATTACACGGAAGCGTCATTTGCTGACTTGGCAGCATCAGGAGCTTCTCTGCTGCAGCAGCTACTCAATAATGTTGACATCGACGACCTTCAAGAAATAGAAAATTCGCTTGAAGTCGTTGCTAAATCTCCTTGCTTTTTGAAGAAATTACCTTCGCCAGATATAGTAGCGAGTGCAGAAAAACAAAAATCTTCCTGTTCTTTGTTTCAAAGAGGTAAAGCTGTGAAAAATCAACACAGAACACTGCTACCATTTTCAGACAAAACCATTTTCAGACAAAAAGTGATTAAATTGCGCTTGTCCTTCATATGTTCTTGCCGTTAATGTTTCCAGTGATGTACTGTACATCTTGTGCTCGTTTCAGTAATGGCTGAACATGAAAACTGGATTTGCTGTTTACTTTGCACAAAAGGGCATGCCACTTTTTAAAGTGCAAGTTTGGTTGAAATTATAGTGTCACTGGCAACACAGTTTTTAGAAATAACGGTTTCTTTTGAATAAGGCTTATCTGTAGAGGAAATGAACCGATTTAAAGAAAGCAAACTTTTAGCGTTCATTTAACTATTAATTCTTTCCTCAGTTGTAATAACCTACCGCCTACAGTTTGTGCCACAATTCGTGTTTTTGACAAAGTTTGTGCCAATCTCCAGTCATTTTTATTTTTAAAAGTGAGAGGGCAAGAGCATATACAAGCTATTGTTCAGTAATAACTGACTTTTTAAATAAAACAAGAGGCCGCTATCATGCTAGGAGAATGTTGGAATCAACCGCGTGACTGACTTGTGTTTTGAACATAAACGATAAACCTAGTTTTGCTGAAACAGTTCATAGGTAACACTGACATAGAGTGCAGCAAGAACTGGATCATTACATCTCATACGCAATAAAAGTAAGCTTCCTATTTTACTTGATGTTCCTTTGGAGCGTTTGTACGTTAAAAGGCAAACTTGCATTTTCGCTATGTAAATACTGCCTTCTCTATCAGAAAAGGCAGACAGAACGTTGAAAGTTGTTCTAAATGATGAGAGAATTTGCAAACGAATGAAATATTTAAATTTTATGACTTGTCAGAAAATTTATATGTATGCTTTCAGATTTGAACTCCACTATTGACATTACAAGATTTTCAGTCGTCAGAAAACAGAACGATATCGTGGTAATCGTTAGTGGTTCTCTTAAAAATTGTCCTGATGAAGCGGGCGCATATTTAGCTTTTTCAACATTAAAGTAACATTTTCTTCGAGAACAAACACCTCCCCAGCCTTGTCTATGAATAAAACTAAAAATTCAAATAGTTTGGAGACAAGGTTGGGAAACAGTTAATCCGTTGTACGATTGGGTAACCTTTACTGTTAATTTTGAACTTGAAGTGTCATGCTTTAACCTTTTTTTCAGATGGCAGTTTCATCGCAGGACTCACAACTTAGAGCAACTTTAATGTAAACAACCGTCGTTTTTTCAGATGGCGATTTCATGGCAGGACCCACTATTCATCAAAACCAACATTCTGACTTTATTGGCACAGTTGATCCCGATCCAAGTTGCTCGTCTCCTGATTGTTTCGAAGCGCTGAAAGAAAAAGACACTTGTGTGGATAACTGCGACACACGCTCAAGCTTTCGGATCCATCATCCCAGTCGGGATGCTGATCAGCACCGAGAGCAGTGCGAGGTGTTCAAAACCGTATCTGCCAAGGACCGGCATGTTATGCATCACTGCCTACCATATTCAAACAATGACAGTACTTTCCAACTATCTCTCGTGTTACCACATCGGGACTTGGAGGCTGGGGAATGCAAATATCAAGACCCTTTAATTGACCCACATCACATTGCAGAGCATCAACATGAACCTGGTTTGCTTTCTGTTGCATGGCAACCCGATGAACGTTTTTTGAAGCACAGTGTCACGTGCGAAGACTTCGCCAACAAAAGTGCTTGTTCCAACGCTTACTCAGAAGCATCATCGGGAAATGAAAAGCACCAGCGAATCACGAAGACGTTAAGTTCTGCAACATACAACCTTGAAAATCTTTCCGAAGCAAACGTTGCCAACTCAGAATCGAATAGTGAACTTATGTTAAAGCAGCTGTCAAATGCGGATATCGTGGGAATGAGTGAGGATAAGACTTTGAGATCCAACAGCACTGAAGGAACACATGGAGGGCGCAGATCTTCTTTGCATGCAGACATACATAAATTACTTTCTCCCTGGGAAAATGATTGGATGTCTTGTTGTAGTGGTATGCATTTTAGTCACAGTATCAACGTTTTACGTATGCTAACTTCCCAGCCATTTTCTGTTACTTTCATGTTACAAACAATGTTTAAGACTTCGCGTTTGAGCATGTGGGTGCGTTGCATCCTTCTAGAAATGCAGCATTTTCATCTCTTTGTTCTTCACACGTTTTTAAGTGAACTGCAAACATATGTAATTAAAGTTCATATAAAGAGTCTGGTTGAACCTAGACGTTAGAACGAACGTTTAGTAAACTGAACTGAAATTCCGTTTGGACCTCAAAGTATTCTCTATACCAATCGTACTGTAAATAGCGTGCGTAACTAGCCTATCACAACAAAGAACTTTGGTAGCACGATAAAATTTGTTGACGTTAATACTGACGCCACGAAATAGCTTTTCGTCCTTAAGAGAAAAAGAAAATAATGTAACGATTTTCCGAGTGCAACATGTAAGCAAACTTTCAATCAGTCCTGTGAAAACCGAAAGCTCTCTATTAAGAATCACAAACGTCTCTGTACTTTACACCATGCAACTTGCTTGGCAGGTGAAAAAAAATATCTAGATGATCGAGGCAACACGTCTCCTACAAATTTCGACCGTGCTATTTTCAACAAGGGGGATCATTGCGAACAGCCCGCTATACAGCTGACAACTGTCACTGATGATGGTCTTATCCCAGAAGATGACGTACAAGCTCCTTTGGTGGTCAACAACACAGCGATTGACCGTTGTGTGACTGAACGTGGTTTCCACAGTGTGCTGAATAATGTTACCTTTTCTACAGCCAGATCCCACGTAAATATGCTTCGTCCAGAGATGAACCATTTTTTGTTTCCACAGTCAGCAGATGGTAAGGGAAGGTTACTTTGTCACCAGTGGTGATGTTGTATTTAATAAAGAAGTTTTGCTGTGTTAAGAAGCCTTTGCATTGAAGTACAAAGTTTTTGCAACGCGTGAAGAGGAAATGAAACGAGCAAAAGTTTTTTAGGAATGCCTTGTTTTTGAAAATAGCAGCCAAGATATCACGTACAAACCATCAAAACGTTGATAAAAGTTACGCAATCACTTTTGATCTGAAGCATTCTGTAGCTAAGAATCCCAGTGTTTCATAAATGCTCCCTGTTCTTCCGCAGACATGCAATCACAGAGGCGTACATCCCCAGCATACAGCTCAAATTCGGTCCAGAGCATTGAAGATTTCGATGCTTCCAATGTCGTCGTCAACGATTTAAACGAAACTCAACCCTACTTTTTCATGTTTGATGGTACCAGGGAGACCCAGGGACATTCAAGTAAGGCTTTTCTCGAAAGTGGCAATACTTGGTCTACTTGCTCAAGTTTCACCAATGTCAGCGTCTCAAGCACGAGCCTGATTTCAACTAAATCAAAATTTTGGATTGATCATTTGCAGTCAGAGCCTGAGAAGCACAAGCTTCACAGTGACCGTGAAAAATTCAGAGGAAGTTGTGTCGTTGATGATCTTTTCAATCCTGCTCTTTCTAATATGTTTTCCACAATCGACAAAGCAGGCAGTTTGCAGAGTTACTCAAAAGCAGAGACAAGCAGAGAAAAATCATCTTCGTTTAGAGATAATCTTCTGGATTGGCGAAGTAGTAAAACAGATAAGCGAAAAGCGGCAAAACATGGACATTCTTCGAAATCTGCCATCGATTCCCCATCTTGCCTAAGCAATAAAGGTAATTGTTATGCTAAGGAAGCGCTTGGAATCCAGGAGTATTGGGATGTTGTACCCCCAATATATTACAGGAGTGCGTATTTTGTAGGTGTTCACTTAAATTTAAAACCAAAAGTTCTGCCATCAATGCAGTGAATTGTGTGCAACCTATGAGATCATTGTTAGTCAAGTTATGAATTTACCAGCCTGGTACTGAGCAAACAATTGTCGTATTTTCTTGAAAATTTGCGGTTGCATTTTCTTGGAAATTTGCGCACTTGCAATGCGGTTCATTAAAGTCGTCCCCCTATGTCAGCTTGCGACTCTACCCGACACAAAATTGAATATGTGGCCTAATTTTGCACTTTGTTTGGCAGTATCAGCAAACGTTTTTGAGCATTCGCTCCAAGTGTAACTACGCAGTTTTTAAAAAAAAATTTGATATTCCTTGATTTTATCAACCAAAGGTGTTTTTAGGTAAGTGGACACTCTGTCCTTGAACATTTTGGTCGAATTGCCGCAGTGCTAGTCTGGTGATTGACAGATTTCGCCCAAACCACCGTAACTGGTTTCAACTGGTGCTTCTGACACTTTTCTCCTTCGAACAATTCAGATCGTTTCTTGTTCTGGCCAGTTAACAGTATGCTGTTCTTCCAAATGCACACCAAACTATATACTCACGAGGACCAGTCTATCGCATTCCACTGTTCACTAGATCAGTGCTTCTTAACCGGGTGAATGGTTCATCCCAGGATGAACAAAATTTTTGCAAGGGTGAATGAAAAGAAGCGGAGTGGATGAAGGGTGAATGAAATTTCTGTTTCTAATTTTTTGTATCATCTGGTAACCTGCATTTGTCTTTTTTTTTACTCAAAACACATCAACAACCATGACTAAAATAGCGAACTTCAAATGTTCTAGCTTTGCGTCTTCAGCAGTCAGCAACTTAACACTTCAGAAAAACCNTACTATGGTGCAAAGAACTGAATCTATTACGTGATAGGATAGATTTTTCCGAGAGATGCCATGTGCTTTATTGAATCGAGTGGTGGAATCTCTGCTGTGCTCTCTGCATGAGCGTCCTGAAGGCCTACTCCTGTACAGGGGTTATTTGCTAGAATCTCGGTACATTCGGAAGTTTCATTCTCAATCTCCAGTGAAAACCAAACACCTGAACACTTATCAGAGAAGCCTTATCAGTGGACGTGCAAGCGTATTCAGTCGAAGTACAGGATTTTCCTATTTGTGATATCTGTTTAAACCAGTTTGACACTGATTCCAACATTTAATATGCAAGTTCTCGCAATTTTGCAAGCAACAGCACAAATATTTGTGCAAACAGTAAAAGTCCTATTAATCAATCGTAAATGACTTTGCTAGTAAAATGCCTCTTTCCAAATAATGCTTGTGCTGATGAAATGGAAGAAACATTTTGCGAAGCTGAATCTGTAATCCAACCGTATTTGCAGATCCTAGCCAATTTGATGCATGGTGACATGTATGCTGTGAATAAAGTAAAGCAAATACTGTGGTGCACCAATGAACGTTCGATGTACATGATTTATGGTCACATCAGCCACACATTTACAATAGGGTGAATGGGAATGCAGCAGTGCAGCAATCGATGGCAGGGGTGAACGAAATCGAAAAAGGTCAAGAAGCACTGCACTAGACCACATGGGACTAGTTTTTATGCAATCTAAAATAATTGAAAATAAAACAACAACACGCAATATCAAACGCTAATCAAGATGTTTGAATCAGGCAGTATTTATCAACCAGTAGGCCATATAGTGCAGTTTTCGAGTTGCCATAGAGGTAGGTGAAAGATGTGTTTGATGGAATACAGTGCCTTAAAGTCTGATCTATACAGCGTGTTATGGTCCTTAAGGCACAGCTGCATCAAAATCATTGAATTCTTTGGAAGTTCTCCTCAAATACCCAGTACAGCAAATGCACCTGACTCGCGCACTTCAGCGTCTCCGAGAATTTATAAACTGGTTGATTGTGTTCAGCAGGAAGTTTCTCACTGAACTGTGCACTGGAATATATCGCTACTTTTGAATAATGTGTGTCTGTTTATGCGTATGAAAGCTCACCTATGCTAAGAAGATAGCGGGTCATGCAATTTTTTCCGAAGGTTAACTGAACCATATGAGGTGTAAGCAGGTTCGTAACCAGCTTAGGGTGCCAGGAGGGGCGAAGAGTTTTCTGAGAGGGACTCAAATATTTTTAACTATGTCCAATAGTTTTAAAGTATGTCCAACACATTTTTCCAGAGGGGGGCAAAAATTTTTCTAGGGGTCTTCGCCTCCCTTGCTCCCACCTGGTTACGGGCCTGGGTGTAAGGTAAAAGGTTGAGAAACATCAGGCCAAGGTAAAATTACTCTTCAAACATCATAGTGCTTACGCTGTCATACGTCATGCAACGTCAATTTCTTTTATTTGTTTGTTTGTGACCANACACGAAGTCCATAGTATAAACACGCACACCCTGCTTTAACGCAGGTTGATAAAAACAGAACGTTTTACAGTACAAGGGATTGGAGCCGGCGGAATCACAGAGATACAGACACATTTTTGCAACAATACGCTAACTGTGANTGAGCATTTTGATGATCTGTTAATTTCCAAACAGCTATTTTAAATCTTCAAATAGCTTTAGATCATAGGTTCTCAACCTTTTTCCCGTTAAGTACCCCCGAGTCATAAAACAATCAACCCGAACCCCCAGTAAGCTGACAAAATCTACGCGGAGGCAACATCTACGCGGAGTTTTCAATCGGCACGCATTTTCCTTTAGTATAGGATATTAAAAAATGGCAATCCATGAAAACTCAACTGCCATCCAAATATCCCTGGAAATCTTCCCGTGAACCCCTGGGGGGTCGCGAACCCCAGGTTGAGAACCACTGCTTTAGATGGAATTACCGTCAGATCCACGGACGACGTTTACCGACCTATAGCTGTGCATAAGTCTTATAGTATTCATACAGAGCTGCAAAGTATGGAACGGCATTCAAAGCTTCGATTGCGATTATATGCGCAAAAGTTACTATCAGTTTGATAAGTGTATAATAACATTATCGAGAAATTCCAACGCAATTTTGTTCAATACTAAAAACCGCACAAGAGTTTAAACTTAATGTAATAAAAATTAGTTGTTATCATCGTTGCCTGTATTGGTTAAACACATTTATAGCTTAAAAGTAAATGTTGACTTATTTTACCAAATCGGTAAAATCTGTGAAACGTTCAGCAAATCTATTTTTGGTATGTTAAAGGGAGCGCAATAGTGTTCAAGTTACTCTAAATTTTGTTGATTTTATCAATTAACACGCTATGTACATCGACCTTTTACAGACGTTTCTTCTCTGCTTTCGTTATTTGAAGACATGCCTGAAAAACTACCTTCTTGGTTNATCTCTATTGATGCAAACGGAGTGACTGAGAGGGATGAAGGCGAAATAATTTCTGCTGAACACACAGATNAAGCTAAAATATCAGGTAATGNTTAAACGTTNATTTTTTCTAGTTTAGTTTTTGATGTCTTGATGAGATTGGGAGGTAGACGCTGTACTAACTGAATGAGATNTTTCCAAGTTAAGCGGAGGTTCGCCATGAACATTGTCAAATTTGTTGTAAATTTATTCACTGTGTTTGAACATTGTGTGACAAATAGATATTTACTAAATAAGTAAGGACACCTTTTAAACAAGTTTTTGAATTTTTTTGTTTCGCATCTGATATAAAAAGTATTTAGAAAGTTTTAGTTTTTTTGTAAACACGCGATAAACTGAAAAAAACTAACAAATACCCTTCTAATGTTTTCATGTGTATTTCATGCATACTGCATCCAACTACATTATTGCTTTCCTATGTTTGCTAAAATTTGTAAAACTGTTCTTACAGCAATGTTAAGGCACTTATTGTAAGTACGAACAGGAACTTCTATAACGTAGAAAATCAATGCCTGTAGTTCATTGTAACTGATACATCTTTGGCAGACTATCGAAAGCATCAGCCCCAAATCGTCGACTGTTATGAAAACGACTACGGCAACGACACAGAAACAAACAGTGAGATTCCAGACTGGTTAGAAGATTCAAGACATTTGAGCAGAGCATTTGCATCACCGGGTTCTGACGTTCGTTGCAATCATTCCTTTCATTTTTGCCCCTCTTTGCAAACAACAGTTAAAGACCTTGCGTCAAAAAGTCAAAAGAAAATTGATTTTCTCAATACAAGCAACAACAATCCACGTGACTCAAATTTATCCGATGAAGATTTAGTCAACGAAACGATTGCCTCTGCCATGCGACTCGTACAGCACAACCAAATGTTGAGAAGGTCAAGGAAAAATATTCAGTGGCCTTCTTTATTGTGCAAGCCTTCCTATGTCGAACCTCCCAGAAGCAGCTCAGATATATCAAACAGTGGCAAACATTTCCTCCTTTACAACCCAGATACTCAAATGGGAACGAGTTTTTCTACATTGGACGGAACTTTCAACAGAATCTCTAAAATTGATGCTCCGTCAACTTATTCTTGCCACCAAGAAAAAAGAGCGAGTGATTTGTTAACAATAACTAATAGTAAGATCATGATCAGTTGTTTCAATTGTTTAACAGTAATTGTGTATTGTGTTAATTGTGAATATGTTTACCAACCGTTGCGAATGGAAAGTGTCGGCACAGTTATGCACATAAAAAATGATTGACAGAACAAGATAAAATACATCATCACGCAGAAAGACATGGTTCTTTGACTCATTGCTCAGAGCGAACTTGCAGACTCACATCCAACAAGGATGAGTTGGACCGAAGCAAGAGATATATCGCAAAGCTTTACAGGAAACAAGCCACAAAAACAATCTGTAATACAATAAAAATGATCAGAAAGCTGCAGGAAAGAAAAGCGCAAGCGAAAAATCGTTTGGTATTGCCCCACACAAGGTAGGAACGTAAATACCAACAATGGAAAAATGTTTATAAAATTAGTGAAAAACATCTCTTTCTGAGTGGTCCGCATTATAAAACTTTCAACAAAAGCTCACTGAAGTTAAACGGCAGTTGCAGCAACCATGCATAGCAACCGTGATAAAAGCACAACGCAAAAATTATCCGTATCAGGGAAAAAATGATAGGCTACCTATCATTGTGCGATGGCCAGGAAGGACAGTGTCCGCTTGCCCGAAGTTGTCGGGAGAAAAGCATCACCTATCCAGCCCAGGTGAAGTGCAGGTTAGAAACGAAGACTCATAATAAACTGGGAGCTATGAAGGGAAAACAATGACCTCAAATGATCCATTTGCGATAAAAGATAAGCGTGCACAATTGGTTCTCGAAGAAGAAGCAACGTGCACGCAAGTAAGTGACAGACTGTGCTAGTTGACCCACGCAAACGTATTAACAGCAGAAGCTGCAGTAAGACATGCCAAATGAGGGCTCTGGGATGAACTCAAACCGAAGAACATTTAGCAATCCTGAGAAGAGACGCAGTCAAGCGAACTTTACCCAAACGGCTTAGTGAAGTAAAAGTTGACAAATACTACTTCTGTGAGCACAAACTATCATAATTAACTGAGAAGTGAGGCAGAGAACCATCTCTTTCTGATTTTAACTTTTGCGTTAACCGTTGCTTTTGTGTGTGTTATCACAGACGTCAGTGCCTGATGAGCGTAGATATACGCG
>JGI24022J15233_10002059_pt1 | contig 18177 bp, 14 predicted proteins | sample Ectturendosymbi2_FD_15233 | JGI IMG/M metagenome (IMG submission 15233) | reverse complement strand
AGCCGTAGCAAGTGACCTAGTATGGCGCGCGCCACTGACGTTGGCACAGTGGATTTGAATCCCGTTCGCGTCAACCCGAAGAAAAAGCATTGCTTGCGGTCTGCCATGCCTCGTGCTTGTGATTAATGGGTCGGTGTAGGGGTAAACTTTACTGGAGGTGCTGCCATTAGCCTACCACCAAGGCAGCATGCAAGTTTTGCATTAACTGCAAAAGTTGCCGCCTGGTCCAAGGTGCAGAACAAGTCGACATTGACGCCCTCAGTCCTCACGCGACATCTAAATGGAGTACAAAGCGAATACAGTCAACCTTTCTATCTTTTAAAAAGTTTGTTTATAGCAAAGACGAAGCAATACAGTTTTGTTTTTAAAGCTTACGAAAGCACGCTCCGCATTTTTCTGTGTTTGTTCCCTACTTCAAGAAGTGGCGATGCTATTCCAGGATGCCCAACCTGTTCAACACATGATTTACTTTTCAAGTAGCCAACCTCTAGATACATACCAGTCAAGTGACTGTAGCCCAAAATGTCGCATAATCCACGAAAGGTCAAACAATACTTAATACAGTTTACCATTAGTTAGCAATATGTCTTAACGCCTGCAAAAGCAGACAAAAATCATTGCAAGGCAAATAGGCGATTAATTAGAAGCCACTATAAAAAAGTATTTTTCATTTTTTTCGTACATTTCTTGTGGGAGGCTGGACCAGGCCGCGGTTATAAGACCACGACCGACTGGTTGGACACTCATGATATACGGTAAGTGTATGAAGCGCTTCGCACTTCATGCCAGAGCAGCAGCGATTCTTCATACTGCTTGCTCGTTGCTAGTACCATGAATTTCAAACCTTGCAGATGCAAAACATTGGCCGTGCTTGGTTTCAAGCCGCTAGAGTGGACCTGGTCGAGCGGAGATCTCTGTTGACAACAGAAAGCAACAGACGCTTGTGCCTTGTCCGTTGCACTAGCGAAACTTGGCGTTCTTCCATTGTTTGTTCGCATCCCCATTAAGGAGCCGCAACACAGTTTTGATTTCTAAGCTACAAGGAGCATTTTAGGTCGCAACAAAGGTTCAAACGTTCAACCCGACTGTTGGTGATTGTGTCTGTTGCACGATTTGTTCTCGAGCATGCTGTTTCACGTATGATTTCCCATACGAAGCGACCATTCTTGTTCTTTATCATCGACAGGGAGAGCTGCCGACTGAATGCAAGAAACCTAAAGCTTTGCAGACCTTGCAAACGCGAAAGCTCGGATATGTCCCTGGATTTTAGAAAGAAAGCTGGAATTATTCCATTCCTACTTTTTAGCGCAATATTTTAAGCAAACCGCGTGCTTTCTGGGAGTTAAATGCAAAGTGCAATGATTTGAATTTGATTTTGTCTGCCCTTTCGTTTGATTATATGCGACGTTCAGTGAATTACAGTACTTGATGGTCGTATTAGCTGCTGTTTTGATCTCTTGTGCTTTTTATTTTTTGTTTTTCTTCGCTGTTAAGCCATTACTGCAATGTTGTAGTAAGCCTGGAAGAGACGGCATTCTTGCAATATGTTTCTATTCCTCGACTGTACAAGCTTGTGACCCTGGTCTAGTTGCACCCCTTGCAAAGTTAGTTCTCCGTCGACCCAAAATCACTGTTGCTGTGTATTAATCGAATGAAAACAGAAGCACTATGGAGATTATCGTGTTTTTGCGCATGTATGCAGATCGAATAAAATGACTAAAATTCTTGCAATAAGACTGCTTCACTGGGCTGACAAAATTGGCATTAAATCATTCAACAGTGCGAGAAGTTACTTTTTCCGAAGGTTGCTGTCGGAAGTTACTTTCCCAAAGTTACTACTTCCATGGATTTGAGTTTGCCACTCTATATTTATTTTTCATAGAAAAGTGGAATGAAAAATTTGTGGAAACAGTTCTTCTGAACTAATTTATTTTGCATTAACTGATGTGATGACATTCAACGGCCGGACCTTGCAACAGTTTTCAGTAAAACCGCACATTCTATAAGATGTACAGGTTTAGTTATTACTTCCTGATAAGATCTAACGCTGAGAATATGGGTAGAGCATCAAATTCTCTGGAAAAATGCATCAAAAAGACAATTAAACATGAACAAGCGATTCTCTTCCAGTAGATACTGTGTTTAAACTCTCGACCTTACCAGGCCAGCCACACGCAGGTGTTCGTACCCAGAGACTGGTCATGTTTCCCCGCTGGAATATCGAAACATAGATTGTCCAGTCTTGATAAAATATACGCAGTGTCATAACAATTCGTGTACGTCTTGCTTCAGTTTTTCTAGTATGTTCGAGGTAGATGGTTAGTGTTGAACAGGTTTTTTAAGGTTTGACCTCGGTAACCGTTAAGACATTTTTAGAGATCTCAGCTATTTCATCTAAATACCGGAGATAGTCATAAAGCGAGGTTTTAGTGCATTTTGGTGGTGGTTATTCAATGATGTTCTACTGCATTTTGAGAGATCGTTTCGGTCCCTCAAAACACCTCAAAATTAACACCGGTGTTTGATTAATTTTTGAAATTACGAGCGAGTAGCAAATGTCGGATTAGCTTGAGTTGGTACAACTTCTGTCCTGGAAGAAGACGAGCGAGCGAACATACACCCAAGTGTCGACTTTGCAACCTGAAAGATGTAATTCGCACGTTTTGAATCATGAACGTGCGACTTGCGGAGTGATTACTGACACAAGCAATCTTTGTTTTGCAACAACTCTTCGACCTTACCTGTCTTCGTAAAGATAATGATGACTGTTCTGTTTGCTAATAGTGTTGCCACTTCTGATGTTTTACCATCAGATCTGATGCTTTGAGAGAAATTTCTGATGTCTGATGTTTTGGCGACAATCTGATGTTGACTGGGCTGTTGTCTTTTTTACCACATTTCCTCTCATTTTAGGATAAAAATAAGTTAGATTCATAATTTGTAAGCTTTTTCAATCAATCTCTCCCTTCATGTGTGGTTGGTTCTCATTCCAAATTGAAGAAGCTCTCTTCGCTGCTTTGAGAATACCTTTTTTCGTTGCGCATGACTTGCTTCTCCAGGTAATGACGACACTTCACTATATTTCGGATTCAGCGAGGTTTATCGCGCTTTGTTGGGTAATGGTAACAGAAGCATTTAGCTTACATGAAACTGTAACATAAAAATCTGATGTTATCAGGTGTTGAAGAATGCACCAATCTAATGTTATCGAGACTGAACCCAGTGGCAACACTGTTCGCGAAGTTGCATTTGCAGGCCTGGCAACTCATGACACAACATCGTGATAACAATTCAAGTTGGAACTAATAATGACAACGTATTGATGACTAAAAACAAGCAGAGCTGGAGGTCTTTCTTCTCTCATCACGAAGTAGGGGATGCTTGTTGTGAGTTACAATTATATCACAAATTTTTCAAAAAGCGGGAAAGAAAAGCATTTGCTCGTGACGAAAAGGCACGTTTGTGCGTTTACGGCTGTACAGCAACCCTGATATCGACGTACACCTAGCTAAAAATCTGAATCGGTCTCTGACTTTCTTATCTTTGGTCAAAATGTTAAACTTTCCATTGATTTTGTAATAGATGAACATGTCACTGAAGAATGTGCTTCACACTGCGGGCATAGGGAGGCAACCATTTTAATGTGTTGTGTTCTTGCACTAGGAAAATATGGGCGTCGCTAGCGCGGAGACCCGACACTTTGGGCCCTCCCATTTTCAACTGATGCTCTTACTGGCGGTGGGGTTATTATCTCTTATTGGGTCATTCGCTGATAATGATCGGTAGTTTTTGGTCCGCCCATAATCTTCTGCTTGGTCGCCACATTTCTAAGTTCGTTTCAGCCGTCTGGTATATAAGATCTGCGAAACGAGGTTATTTTTTCCACGTTGTTTTTTTTAGCTGAATTCAGATTCTAAATCTTCGTAAATCCGCATGGTAAGGTGCAGCTTCGCATTACTGCACTGATTTTACGTCCACTTACATCCTACTAGGCAGATTTGTGCAGTGTATTACTGCCTGGCAATCCTTTAGATCAAGGGTGTCAAACTGGCCTCCCTTTTTTGAAACGTCCATTAATTTTTGTGCTTTGCAAGTACATTTTCTTGCAGTTTTTACTTCAAAGCAATATTTCAAATTCACTCAGGTTCGTTTGGACATATTATCATTAATGTATTACGTTTTGCAAGATACAACTCCACAATAGTTGTGCAATTGCTTTCGATGCCAAGGTACGTAGTTTTACGTACGTGCTTGTATAAACAAACCAAAGCAGTGGCGCAACTGGAGGGGAAGGGAGACATCTCCCCCAGAGCAGCATTTTGGGGGTGCCAAATTGAGGTCGGAATGTTATGTAATAATTAGGGCAACCAAAAGTCAATAAAGTGAAAATTTTTCTGCCTTTTCAAAGCTTATGAAACGCCTGCAAACCAAATTTCACGCTGATACCATGAGCGACTCCAAAGTTATTAAGTCAAAAAAAAGTCAAAATTTATCATTAGGTCAAAATTTATCACTAGGTCAAATTTTCTTGCAGCTCGTGTTTTTTCTTTTCATCAATATTTTATTAAAGCTACAGCAACAGCTTTGATATGCGCAGGCTTGTCCATGGGAATGTCATTCCTATGGGAATCCCATGGGAAACGTCCCATGGGATTAGATGAGATGGGACAGGCATAAATTGCTATGCTATGGGATGGGAATGGGACAGATAAATATGTCCCATGGACAACCCTGTTGATATGGTTTTATACGTTTAGTTGAAATTTTTACATAATACTGGATTTTTTGCGACTTCTGACGCATTAATCTTGTTTTGCCCTCTACTGGACTAATTAAAGTACGCTCGGCTTGATAGTACTTTATACTAATGTAAAATCTTCTCAGCGACTTCAGCAGATTTATTGACACTGGATAATTCTCCTGTGCGTTTTGATTGATTTTCGTCTATGGTTTGTTACCTCTAGTTTCGTTGCGTCTTTCACACTTTTCATATTTGTTTCATTTCAACAGAAAAAAGATATTTTAAACTATCGCTTTGATGCTTTGCATTCAGCGTTTCAATTGCAAACATAGGAAATTGATAGATCAAAATAAAGTCAAAATTTGTAAATTACAAAATCAAAATGTTAAGTTTTTACGTCAAAACATTGGTTGCCCTAGTAATAATTACGAAATGTCAAATGTTAGCGGATGCTAATAATTACGAGTTACAAATTGTTGAATGCCAACCGCTGCTATCCAGTTGCGAAATCTCAACAAGATCACCAAGGTTCGTAAAGCGAGCAGTAATAGCGAAATTTAGTGACGTTTTTAGGTGGAGGTTCTGTCTCCAGCAATCGGGGCCCTCAAGTGGTTTGACTCACGCCTACGTCATAATACTTTCAGATAGCCAGGGTTGAGAATTTTCCTACTTCGCTCTCATTTTGTAATTGCGTTACAATGGGACGGGAATTCAACGCTCACAGTGGTGAGAGGCAGCGTACTTCAGTGGTTTTCAACCTTTTTGTACTGCGCCCCATTGAGCAACCCACCGTAATCTAACAACCCCATCTAAAACTCGAATAAAGCAAATGTAGTACAACTCTGTACATAAAATATATACTCGCGACCCCTCCAAAATGGTTAACGATCCCTCTGCGGTCGCGATCCCAGGTTGAAAACCAAGTGGCGTACTTATGTAAGCTCTAAAGCAGAGCTTCCCAACCTTTCTCTTACCATGCACCTCTTCAGCATTCCGACAAATGATCATGTACCCCTACCGCATTTCAACAGATAAGCATGTACCCCTTCAGAATTTTGACAGATGAACATGTACCCCTAAAACTCTTTATGACAAAATATTTTCTCATGATTATTCATAGATATATTTAACAATAAACATATAATGACTTCTGAAAATAATATTAAGTGATATGTGTATGAATATTTGAATTATAAACAACATGTAAATATATTTACCTCCTATTGCTAACCTTAAATGTACCCCTTTGGATAGGCAAATGTACCCCTGGGGGTACATGTACGATGTACCCCATGTTAGGAACCCCTGCTATAAAGCTTGACAATGCACCGTGATATGACACAATGTGTTAAACTGGTAATGAGGCTTACTTGCAGTGATTAAATTTGGTATGTATTTTTATTCTAGACAACGGAAAAGTAAAATTAAAAAAGAATGAAAAAGACATGGCGTCGTGCCTGTTTGCGCAAGATTTTTTCAGTTATTATCAGTAGTCTATAGTCACTTGGTACCTCATTGGTAGGTAGTGATTTTTGATGTGTACACTGTCTTTAACACTACAAGAGGCTGAAAATTCTCCCTGGGTGTTTTTTCTGTAGAGTTGGCCTGGATTTGCAATGCAAGGTGATTTAGGGTTTTTGACTTTATTGGTAGAAAGTGTCAGGGCAGTAGGCATATTCCAGAAGGTGCCTGAGCACATGCTTGACTTGACGTGCTCTCAGCATCAAATTAGGAACACCGTCGAACAGTGTTCCCTCTAAGCTGTGTGCGCGCGCACACAGCTTTCAGAGACTGCGCACACGCATGAATTACCTGCACACAGACACATTATGATGTTCAACGCATGAATTTACTGCACACAGACACATTATGATGTATCAAAAACAGTGCGCACACACCAAAAATTCTGCGCACACAGACTATAAAAAATTAGAGAACATTGCCGTCAAATATCATTTTCGAGTAGGCCTAGAGTTGTGAATTGTGTCAGAATTGAAACCGGTTTTAAAAGTCAAGCTCCAATTCGTGCTTGAGTTCAAATGTCAAGTCGGCCCCTGGATATTACCGTTAGCACCAAAATTAAGTGTGACTTTAATACTGTCCTATACGATTTAATTGTAGCGCATGTAGTAGCACCCAAAGTTTCAGCAAATCTTAAACTATGACGATTTGCACGTCATTGGAAAATTACTTCACGCCAATGGTAATCGATCGCAGCATTGTTCTATCAGTGACTGACGTCAAATACTGTAACTGTGTTGTGTATCTCCAGGAATAACAATTGACTGTCCTAAGTGATAAGGCAATCCTTTTCCTAATATGGATGTGCGATAGGATCACGTATGGTTATTTCTGTTCTCGATATATTGAGTCAATGCGACTGGGACAATTGCAGTTGGTAAATTGCAACGTTATTTTCAGACCACCAGCGTGGTGCGAAACAAACGTTATTTTTCGTTGAATGACTGCAAAGGGAAAATAATGCGGGTGAGATAAGGGCAGATTGCAGTGCATTGACAAACAGTGAGCTGAATGCCGTTACTTGCGTCGGGTTAAATATGTGCGTTTAGCTTTAAAGATGCCAGTGCTTCAGCAGTCATTCACCCCAATGGCATGTCACTGCAACATAGCAATATACGGAAGCCTCACAATTGGATCGTAGAAAGAGAAATGTCATACGTCATAACAGTCCGCGCCGCCGTGGAAAACGTGATGCTTTTTAGTTTTTACAGAATCTTTGTTGGGAAGAGTTGCATCACCCCCATGAATCACAGTCACGAGCCGCCACTGGTTATTATTGCTGTACACATGAATAGTTTCAAGTCGTAGGATATGCAAAATTCTTGCAGGAGACCCCTAATGGTAATTTTTTAGAACTCAGGGGGTCTCCTGCAAGCATTTTGCGGGACCGAGTTGGACTGCTACGGCACTGGCTGGACTTTTGTATTAGCCTGAGTGCGTACATCTGTGGACACATCTCCTTATTTCAGGCCTGCACAACATATGGCCCGGGCTTTCGCAATTGCAGAAAATGTTGCAACAGCCCGACTTCGGATATATAACTAATTGTATTTTCAGAACTTCTGTCAAACTACAACAAAATGAAATGGATTTTACGGCCCACGGCAAATTTATGTTGGTCACTTTGGCCTTTCGAGAATTCTGAGTTGTGCAGGCCTGCATTGTTTCATCCTCGTGCCCCCGAATTCCTGAATGCACCACTGGCCGTAACTAAATTAATGCTTACATGAAAAGTTTAAGGTTTGGGTGACGGCAATGCATTACTGGGCCAAACATCCCAACAGTCCCAGATCCAGGGAAAACAATTTGGGCTATACACCAAACTATGGCGCCCGAATGAAATGGCTCCCCTTCGCAGTATAACTGCGCCCCTTTCGTGGCTTTCAAAAATATATCACATGCAAATGAGGCAGTTATTTTGAATGTGCGGGACAAACATAGTAAAGATGACGCTTTTTGAGTAGTGCTTTGGTTGAAAAAAAAACTTAATTAATTTCACACAAATTCTACTGAAATCTTCAAATTTGATGATTTATTTTGGCTCTTCCTTTTTCAGCTAAACCCCAGGGACTAAGTCAGTACCAACCACTACGATTCTTCCGAGGGTCTCCATTCATAAAGGCAAATTATTAGCAATTAAAAGCTTCAGGTTTACTGCAATCTTCAGAGAAATATTCGACTGGGCTCTGCTTTCATGACTTTGCGTTAATTCGGACTTGCACCTATCTGTATTCAAGTAATTAGTCTACATCTACACAAAGGGGACGCAATGGAATCAATCAGCAATTATTTTACAGTAAATAGAAAATTGATTTCACACAGCTAAACCAGTGTGGGGTAAGGTAAGGTGACCTCTTTGGAAGAGGTAGCCGGATTTACATTTGCAGACTCCGACTCCTCTCTTTTTCTAAAATTTTCGAATCCGGTTCCGATGTATTTTCAAACATGAGAATCCTGCTGCTGTTCAAACTCCAAAAACCATCTCTGCAATCAAAAATAACATCTTTCCTAAACCTTTGTGTTCAGACCGTGCAGACACCTACTACTGCCGAAAAAAATCACTCTGGATCCGGGTCCGGTTTTTCCAAAATTTTGACCCCGGTTCCGGGTCCGAAAAAAAACGCAGAATCCTGCCAGAGTCGACTCCAGCACTCCGGATCTGTGGCCACCAGTGATGTAGTCGAGGTGGTAACCTCCGAGAAGAGACCGAGACCTGGCTCAAGCTTCGAGGCCGAGACTTCGTCATAAAAGCCGAGACCGAGATTCGAGACTTCAAATTTCTCTGATGGCAATTGAAGGCTGACTCCTTGAATAAAGCTGCAACAAGATATCTGGCATATTGCGAAATGCCAAGATAAAAAAAATTATTAGAAATTAATGCACACGGCCAAATAGTGAAAACGTTCTTTGTCACTTTCCTCTTAGGAATTTACAACCTCAAAGCTGTGGCCTAATTTACATATTCGTTGAAGAAATGCGTGAACATGAAAATATTGGCCGCGTTAAGATGTTCTACGTATTTTTCACTCGAAAAATGTCGGCTAACCAATTGAATATTGGAGGCGTTTGCCGTTGTTATGCTTCAATAAATTTGTTTTGACTCAGAAAAATTTGTTATTTTCTTATTCGTTAAAAAACATTACCAACCTTCTGCGTAAAGACAGGAGGTAATGCCGTTATGAAGCTCCCGTGTTCTGGCCCGCTGCTTAGTATAGAAGTATGTTATTTGAGAACGTGGAAAAGATGCGAATTATTATTATATTCTTCATTCTAAGCAACCACAATCGATTTAAGCGTGTGTACTTAGTGCAGCAGCAATAGTCAAGACAGCACAGTAAGGGGTAATTCCTCAGGAAAGGTTGCTTTCAGTCCTTTAATTTCTGCCCAGGTGTTTCTTTGTTTTAAACGCTTGCTAATGAAGTAACAAACTTTTAACAGTTTTTTGTACCACTCACCTGTTTAACTACAATTTTATTTTTTAACGTTAGGCAATAAGCTTATATTCTGCACTGACACTCAAATTACTTCGTCGCATATTTCGTCTATTTTTGGCTAACAAACCTTTGCTGTTTGTTGTAACACACACTACCTACAAATCCTACAGTGCACAAAATTTGCTTCAAGTAGTCTCGGCGTAAATTTAGATTTATATCGAGACTAATCCGGAATATCATTTGGAAACCCAAAAAAATGAATTCTGATTTTTCGACTTGCATTTAGTGACCCTTATGTCACCGGCGCATCAAGCGCTAGTAAACAAGGGAAATATATTCCGGATTAAAAATTTATTGCAATTTTGAAACAAAAGCACTGACAGAATTTCTGATGAAAGTCGAGCTCTGTGTGATAGAAAGAGAAGGCCTCCTTTGCTGAATTTCCGCTCGACGGGAGCAGAGGCGGCAGGGAGGCCCGTAGCCAAGGGGGCGTTCGGGGACAATGACCCCCCACATTTTTGTGACCCCCAAATTTTGTTGTACCCAGAATATTTTTATTAAAACATACAATAAAAACAAAAATATTTTCCACCATAAAAATGTATTTTGCATCTCCAAACCTTAAAACCTGGCTACGGGTACAGAAAAAAAACGACAGGGAAGTATGCACAAAGTAGGACGTTGGTTGCAGTTCTTTTTCCAAAAACGTAAGCCGTCGGTTGGAACCTTCTGTTCTTGAACCATTGTCATAAATCGTAAAAACTGCCTTCTGGTGGAAAGCTTTGGTATTACTTCTAATCCCGTTATTTATAAGCATGGCTATACTTGTATATTAAACCAGATCTCGAAACTTTGCTGGGAGGGCTTGCTTCCTCACTCTCATCCGAAGATATGATTGAGCAACGCTCCGTTACGGGATTATCACAAGTCAAGCAATCTGCTTTCTGGATGATGAGCTCTAAACAGAAAGTTCTCGGTGTCAATCAGTGTAATAAGCATAAGTCATTTTGTCACCATCTCAATGTGCATTAAAAATCTGTACAAAAAATTAAAGCTGCAGTATGGTGTTAGCATTCTTCCCATTACATTTGCGATTTTTAGATTTTTTCATACGCAATACATGCTGAAACAGCAGAGTCTATCAACTCACTTCCAATCATTTCTTTCCATTCAGGTCGTGTTTATTTTATTGATTCCGTACCAGAATCGATATGTACGTCCATATCAACCATTCTTAATGAAAACCGTGTGTCCATTGTCACAGCAATCAGATATACTTTGTTGCTGAAAGGTGCTTGCAAACAATTATACTCGTTTATGTTATCTACAATGCGGCAGTTCTGAAAGATTTCTCGGATGTGTTGCACCAACGATGTCAACAAAGACGTAAGGAGCCGCATTCGATCGCCCTTTGCTTTCAGTTGACTGTGCAAGTCCAGATCCGTCGGAATCACAAGACCTATAGTCATGCAGTGATCTGAAACATCAGAGACGGCGAGTAAAAGACTGATCGACAGGTTGATAGAAAAATTGCATGCGTTTCACCGCTGTAAAATCGCATGCTACTGCGATGCCTCTTTATTCTCCACTTTTGTCTATTGATTTCAGCCATAGTGTTCACTGGAAGTGAGATGAATGCTTTGCGATGATCCGAACTCATGGAAATCGGTCAGGTGAGTAAACCAAGAGTTGTTCAACCATGACAAACGCATACAAATCAAAGCAAGGTTTGCTTGGAATTTGAATAAATATAATCAGGGAAAAGCCAACGACAAATTTCCATTCTTCATCAGAGAATTTAAAAATATGTTCAACGCAAAACGTTAGGCGTTCAATTAACGCTTTAAGGCAGGGGTGGCCAACCAGTCAGAGACCAAGAACTACATTTCTTACTGCGTTACCGCAAAGAGCCACATCATACACACAGGCACACATGAATATCACCCCATCTCATTCCTCACTCAAACACATACCTTTGCTCAGCTAGATTTAATGTGAATATCAAACACCAACATGATATAATGACAGAAATTTACAAGCCATTTATTGGTTTGCATGTTACTTACTGGGACGTCTGGCATTCTTTGTCTTGAACAATCTTCTTCATATATGGTTTGTATTCCGTTGTTGCCAATCGATAAATACGGTATTTACGTAAGAGCCGCATGAAACCGGGCAAAGAGCCGCATGCGGCTCGCGAGGCGCGGATTGGCCAGGCCTGATCTAATGATACGCCACTGAACTCTACGTATCCCCAGTCCTGAAATCTGTGAGCAATTGCTTACGGTTGAAATCCTGAAGGACTAAGGCAAGTGCAGAGAAATCCAATATTATTTAGTGACAAATTATTTTGGATTTGCCACTAAAGACTTTGTAAAACCCACAGCGGAAGTAAGGCAGTAAATCGCATCACGAAATGCGACTTTTAAGTCAGTATTTTTCGCAGAGGCAATAAGATTGAAGCGACTCAATCAAAGGAAAGAAGATCACCTTACCAGCCTAAACCGACTTGAAGAAAAAGGGACCTGTTCAGACTTTCCTTTGGAGATAACAAATAAGATACTAACAAAGGCATCATAACGGGAAGAAAGACTGATTCCCCAAAATGTGACAAGAAAGATGAACCAGAGATTTGGACCGCCTTTCTGCTTACGCATCCCATTACTAATGCCGCTTTGTGTTGTGTCATCGTCACGTTGTTCCTAACTATGGTTTTACTGCTCTGTAATTGGTGTCAGATAGTTTTTCAGTTGTAGCGAAAGTAAATATTTCAGAACAGCGTTTTTTCAGTTGTTACTTGTCGCAACTTGTGTTTTGATTTTTAATTGTAGCCTTGAGTTTGATTGCTTCCTCTGTACTTGTTTGAGCCTTTCAGCGTTTTACTCGTAAGCAATTCCTTGCAAATTTCAGGACTAAGGATGTGTAGAGCTACGTGAAATCGATTACGTATCAAACATTTGCTGATTGGTTCGACTGCGTCACTTTTGCGGAGACTAATTGCTTAACCGTTGAAAAAATTGTTTGGTGGGGAAAACAAGCTTTGTCTGCATTTCAGTAGTGTTCGTGTTTGCCCAAGTTCTTTCCACTTTTTTCCTTCAGAAAGGCAAAAACTGTCCTTTCTTCAACGAGTGTAAATACTACTGCTTCACTACTCAGCTTTAGTGGACAACAACATTGTAATGAGTGGGGGCGGGGACAAATGCCACCGGCGCCAACGAAGGTCACGCCGAAAAGAGTTGGGCATTTGGAGGTCGAAAAAGGACGAGCTAGTGCTTACATAAAATTTTTCAACCATGCCAATGGATAATTTGCAGACGACTTTGGAGCAAGCCCGTCGCCAAGATTTCGCAGCAGGGGGGCAAAAACCACAAGGGCTACATTTTTCAAATACAATATTGGATGCATGCAGCAACCGGGGGGCCAAACATGAAATATGGGCACAGATTTTAAATGGGGACCGGGCACCACTGGCCCCCGCCCCGCTGACAATATTCCTGGTTTGCAGTTATTTCAATCTTATTTATTTATTAACAAACAGTCAATGATGTTAGGCCAAAGCCTGAAGAAGTTATTGGCAACACAAAGATTAACAACAAAAAACGACGCACATAAACACACAAACAAAAAAGTACAAACAGAAAACATGGTAGATGGTGAGGTTACGTTAAAAGGATGGGTGTTCGGACAAAAACAGACACGTCTGCTTAAAAAGGCATAAGGACGGATTTGTAGATAGTTTAGGATGTCCAAAGAGAAGCATTTTGATTAGTTCAGTGTGATTTAATGTGGTAAATTCAGAGTGGGAAAATATATTTTCTTCGACAAGAACCTTAAAAACATTTGTGATCAACGTTTGGCGTGATGTATAGGTGGAGGGACATTCAAGAAACATGTGAACTTCAGTTTTAATAGCACCACATTGACAGATCTCATAGTAATGGCCATCTATGATCAATTTTTTACTATGTTCTGAGCGAAGCATACACAAGATAACAGTTGTGATTGTATTGCAACCGTGCAAATGTCAAGCATTAGTTTTTTTGGTAAGGAATAAATCTGATACTTTGTAGCAGAATTGGCGTGAACTTAAATTATGAAGGGCAGTGGGTAGAGAATTCCAGAGTTTTGAGCCTTTATGGAAAAAAGAATCATGTAGGGAATGTGTTTTACAGGAGGGTAGCTGAACATTCGTATGGAAACGTGAAGAGTAGTCGGAAAGATTTTTAAAAAATTTGGGAGCAAGTGGGGATATGAAGGATGGTCATGGTCCAAAAAGGATGGTACGAAAGGCTTTAAGAATGTGAAACTGACGACGGACAAACAATGGCGTAAGACCTAATTCTTTTAGAATAATCTCGTGGGATGTGGTCCTGAGACAACCGAGGATAAGTTTGCTGCAGCAGTTTGAACGCTTTCGAGAAGATTGGAGTCAGTAGTCGTACAGATATCATAAATAATATCACCATAATCAAAGATGGGCAAAACATATGCACGATAAAGTACAAGAAGTGAATACCTGGGAAGAAAGTCTTAATCTTTTTCAACGCGTTAATTATTGACATAGCTCTGTGATGCAAGGTTGAGATGTGCAAATGCCAAGTCAGTGACCGATGAAAAAAAGCTCGAGATGCTTGTGAGAAACAGTTTCAGTTAGTGCTTGGTTGCAGAATCGTAATGGACGATGAAGAGATGGATGATTTTTAAAGGTAAGAACATGGGCTTTGCAGCATTGAAAGAAAAACTCCACAAATTGAACCACATCAGTTGTTCATAAGAACTATTGCCTTCCTTTTTCATAGCTTTGCAAACTGCTTCAGAAAAACATAGCGCCACACAATTCATCGCACCTTTCCGTTTCAAATGTGTTTGTGGATAGCCCCTACTCTTAGAACACCATTTTTAGCTTAGTAGTACTGAAAAGTTGAAAACTGAGAAATGTGGCAGCGTTAGTTTAATTTATCAAAACAACAACTACAACCGCTATAAGGCGCTTGAGTGCCCCAAACTCCCAGGCGCGTGACTTATTTCCTGTTACTTCGATTCTGTCCTGCAAGCATGAATTTCTCCACAGAAGTTAAGCCATCACAGATTTTGTAGAGTTCGAAATACTTTCAACCTTGGGCATAGCAGAACTGCCAAAGCGCAGCAGTGCATTTAAACCCGACACCCTGTGACCTACGCTGGAACAAGACAGCGCGTTTCGTGAAACCACGACAGCAAAAATGAGCATATATCATGCATCGTACACGTTAGCCACAAGCACGTGGAGCAACATAACCCAGAGTGAGCCACAAACCAAGGTTTCCAGGTTGGCCTTTTTAGGCCAAATTTTAGAAACCTGACCTTTTTCCAAGTTGGTTGGCCTAGAAAACTTCATTTGGCCTTTTTCTAGTCTCGTCTCAAGTTGGTCGGCCTTTAAAAATTCATTTGGCTTTTTGGTTGTTTCACACTACACAATTTCCTCTGTAGAAAAATATTTGCTAATCCGTTTTTTGGGCAACACCCTTGCAAAATTTTTTGTTAAATGCTGTATTAGACCGACGATCACGATCTGATGTTTCCAGAGATGACTGGATTTATGTTTTTCAAATCAAAATCTGATCCAACTATTTTATTTCAAAATCCAATCCAAACCAGAAAAGTGACAGCTTCAAGATCCAAATCCTGTAACCAGTAAACCCGCGCGTGCCAAAATTTTGGCGCAAAATAGCGGTCAACATTTTCGCCCATACCTCGCCACGCGATTGAGCTAGAGTTGGTCAATCGCTCAAAAGATCGAAGTAGACTTGCACTTCCGATTTAAGAAAAAATTGGGAATATTCAAATAACCATCCTTTGTACGCAGGCTACAAGGTATTAACTACGTTCTAATCTACACAAGGCTGCTTTTGCGAATCATGCTGAAACAAATAGCTCGGCTTACAATGCACGTAGTCAATAATTTGTTCAGAGGGTTTTCACATGAAACACAGATCAGCTTAATCTTTCTTTGAAAATCTGAAATGATGCATGAAAAATTTTGGTGGGGACAATTGTCCGGTTTGCTCCCCCTGGTTGCGAGCATACTGTGAAGCAACTGCAAGCGATTTAGTTACTGTGGACAGAGATGACCCTTAGTTTTGTTTTTTGGAAATATACAAAGAGCAACTCAAACTATCATTATATAGTTGCAATATTGGGGTTGCCAGCTGCTGACCCAACGATTCCAAATTTTGCACAAAAATTTGCTGGTAAGGCTGAAATCCCTTAAAACTTATTTTCCCTACACCACGGGCCACAAACCTTTTTGAATGTGAGAGCTTCGTCTTGTGTACGAATCAACGTGATGCACATTTCTGAAATAAAAAATTTGCTCAATTGCCATTAATTATTTTAGTATTAATAATTGATGATATGCGTCAATGTGAAGACATTTATCATGCTGATTTTATTTTTAGAACAGGTCCGCGGGCGACTTACTTGTTCCTTGCGGGCGACCTGGTGCCCGCGGGCACCACGTTGGTGACCCCTGCTCTACACATTTAAGTCAAACGTATCTGCTACGGTAAGTATTAAATAGCAAATTTTCAGAGGATGTGATCTACAGATGGTCTACAGATGGGGAGAAGTCATATTACATAATAGCGTGTTTTGTCCCAACCTACAAATTCTGAATTTTTTGTAGAGAATTTGCATTAAGAACTGAGCACGTTGGTCGTAGTTTGAATTAAAAAAGGCAGTGACTTCCTTATTGCTGGATTCTTTTAATCTCTTCCTATAAAGAAGCAAGAATGCGTCTTGCTAGTAACAAACAAAATAAAAATCAAGCTGAGATTTGTAAAAATAACTGCTTTACTGCTTTATTGGGGCTTGCTTTAAACTTTTTAGTAATGCTAGAGATGACGTTGGTATTTAAATGCTTTAATCTAATATTCATTTGTGTCTTGAAAATGCGGAAAGGTGTTTAGATTCAGGGTTTCGGTATACATGAGTAACACAAAATCTACGGGGATGTTTATTCATGAGGAAAAAACATGAACACCTGGTGAACAATTTGCAAATTTTTTACTAAAGTCTAAACTACGATGTGGGATGTGGAGGTACCTATTTCTGGAGGCCTGTGTGTGGACACACACAACGTACACCCCTAAATTCGATATTGGGTAAACCCAGTGGTGGGTTTACGGGGAGGCGATCGAGGCACTTGCCTCGCACCCCCCTTTTAGTGACCGCACTCGAGATGTTTCGCGTGTAAATTTTCCTAATTTTTGGTGAAAAATTATTATCCACTTGTATGTAGGTACTCTGGTTTCAAAAGGCCACAAACAGCAATAAAAATGTTCAGGTACTCTACTTTCGAGACGACCTCCAACAGCAAATGCAATGTGTAGGTACTCTGCTTTCAAAGGGCACCGACCAGCATCTCTAACATGTAAATAAGAAAAGCTTCAACCCAACTGTTCTGAAAAGACCCTATCAAGTAAGAGCAAAAATTCATACCAAATGGTAATTTGTCTCACTGTCAGAGAATGAAGCTTCTCATAGTGTGGACGACTGTGAAAACAGGGCCCCTGCTTTGAGAGCATATGCAGTGCATATGACATCCCAAGAGTTTTCGTGCGTTCTAACATATACCTGTTTTGTACTCCATTAATCTGTATCACACTAATTTGCCTTTTTGACTAATCTGTTGTAACTTGCAGTCTAATATTCTTTATTTAATACAGCATTTTTAGTCAATGAACACTGGTAATATTTACAGACCAACACAGAGCTCGCCAAAGATTTCCCGCCAAATTTTTCGGCAAAACTAACACTAAACCTAACCACTATTCGAAATATTAATACTCGAACTAGCCCTACCCCCATCCACTAAACATGACCCCTCATGCGGCATAGAGAAGTGCATAACATCGTGGTAGAAGTTGTCAATGATGAAATGCGGTAAAATTTGTCAAAGTCTCCAAATGCGTAACGGTTGTGAAAATTTACAGGAATACTCAATTTAGTCTTTTGAGGAGCCCTTGTTAGTATGGATTTGTAAGCAAATGTTAGTTTGACATTCCATTTACAACAGGATTTTGTATAACTATTTTTTAAATTGATTGTGCACTGTCAACCCAGAGTGAGTGCTGATATGAAAGGCCTCTACCAGCAAACTGAATTTTGAAGTGAAGTCCAGTCACAAAAACTTTCCATAATGTAAATAATGTATGAATTATATTTAGGTGGTTGATAGCTCTCAGTGATAATTTTATGCTGAACGATATTGCATTTGCTTTGTTTCGTTAGTACTATTGTTTCGTGTCTAATGTGGCTGAATTTTTGAAAGTTTGCTGTGGTAGACAATTATTAATTTTTATGATCTTTGTTATTCATAGCCTTGTCCCTTTCTAGGCTTGATCAAAAGGTCTTACCGCGGTTGGCTGAGTATGATTACGTCATCAGAGGGCCCTTTTTTCAGCCTTGCCTCGCCACCCCAACCCTAAGTCCACCGCTGGG
>JGI24022J15233_10002054_pt1 | contig 18198 bp, 10 predicted proteins | sample Ectturendosymbi2_FD_15233 | JGI IMG/M metagenome (IMG submission 15233) | reverse complement strand
GCGCAAACAGGTAGGCTGAAAAAGTTTCTGAAGGTGCAAAATAACGAGTCATTTGTTTAGTATGAACGGTGGAGACAATTGATACGAACTAACCTCTCGACAAAAGGATTATTTCTTTTCAAAACTTCAATAAAAGAAACGCGTAAAGAGGTCACGTTCATTGTTTTGTTCGCTGGGACTACTGGCTTGTAAACAAGTTCTTTTTAACCGTTGCAGCAATTTCAACGGTCAAGTCGGTGAAACAAAAGTTAAGTTATGACAAAGCGAAATAGCTTACCGCTGTGTACCCATTGGGGTGAATTACTTGTGGTGGATGACTATAAGCACCTTGCTCCCCAGGCTTGCTCCTCTTCGAGCGAAAAGACCTTTCAAACAATAACGCAGATCAGAAATTTTCCTTTATACGTGACAAATCGCGGATGATACGAAAACTTTAGTGGATCGTAGACTTCGGCACGAGAAGCACAGTTATTTGGCATAAGTTGCAGCGCGAAAGCGTGAAAAGTGAACTTATGAAACACTTACTGGGGTACTTCGTGGAAAACTACCGACGTAAAACTCTTCACATCTGGTGATTTTAGGAAAATGAGGCGCACGTACCATTTCTAAGAGCTCTAAATTTTTCACATTTCTTAGACTTTAAATATTCTACCACCGTCGAGTTAAAAAAATTAAATTGAGAAATTAAAAAGATGTTTCATGAATCAATGTCGGAACTGCCCTTGCGCTTCCAAAGGTGTTTGTTCCGGAGCCTACGATACTTGGGCTTACAAACCTATAAAATGGTTTTCCATTATTCAACTTGGTAACATTTTGAGTCTGGCTGAAGGAGCCGAGAACTGCATATATCAACCAATCAGAAGGAGCCCATTGTTGACTACTTCCCCCGAACCAATGTAAACAACGTTTCGCAAGAAAACAACGCTTGTAGAATCTATACCCTGTAAAGCAGCGATTCCCAACCACGGGTTCCCGAACCCCTGGAGGTCCGAAACAGGATTTTCGGGGGTCTGAAATGCGATTTTTGTGTGTGACTTTGTATATGTTCTTGGATGTACATTTTTACAATCAAACCAAGGTTTACGAAAAACTTGCTGTTACTAAAAACAACATTATCCAACCAAATTATTCCAGTTAGCGTTACCAATTTAACAGTTGAAATTGCAAAATGCGTGCATTGCTATTTCTGCTTCACGCTGTGGTTACCATGCAGAAGATGGCGGGTGATGCGATTGTAAGCGCATTGTGACGTTTAACTATTCATAGCGAAATTGTTGTTTGATGCTACAGAGCTCGAAAGTTTCTGATGTTCAACCATGCGAAGTTACCCAAGAAATGTGTACAAAAACACTGCCTATTCTAGAGCTCTATGCAACAAGATATTTGTGCAAATGTGGATTTTCCTCTCCAATTCATTTGACAAACAAGTTTCGTTCTTGTTTGAATCCCTCTAACGATTTGTGCGTGGCTCTGAGTAATTGCTTGCCAAGGTATGAGCCGATAATTTCTATGCACAAAAGGTGATTAGCCTACTGCAAAACAGTGTTTTCTGTTGTACTGTCAATATGTATTATGAGTAGTAATTTTGAAAATTAAGATGCTGCAAAATCATGCTTTTTTCATAACGAGAGTTGCGAGCGTTACTTCTAATTTTACTAAAGGGGTGCCAGCTTAAAAAAAGTTGGGAACCTATGTTGTAAAGCTTGACCACTTGTGAACCACAAGCAAATGGTAGCACAAAAGCAGAAAATCTCCAAACAAAAATCGCACTTCATAGCCAGTTTCCTTCTGAGAAAACAATTTTCTAAATGGCTTCATGCGCGCGTCCCAATTTCATAAAAATCGTCTTACACCACAAATGTGATTAACGGTGATTTGAAAAGCACTTGACCCACACTAAATCACAATTAAACTTAACCAAAGTTGTGGCACATATTGAAATATGCTTTGACAACAGTGCCAAAGATATAACACTACCATTTGCAAAGAAATTAATGTGATTTACAAAAAAATGCTTTCCACTCTGGTCACGTTAACGTTTCAGTTTTTAGCACTTTTTGTGCTTGGGCAGAAAGCCCGCAGAGAAAAACAAAAACCATTGCGGGTTGAAAAAATGCGTTTTAAAAACGGCTTTCCCTAATGAAAATCCGATTGAAACTGTGTGATTGCGCGTACTTTTCAAATAACTGCAGCCGTGTTTACTAGTAAATATCACAAATTCACTGCGAAAAAAAAAACATTTGGCAGGCCATTATAATAATTGGAACAGTTCGCGGATGGACGATAATTGGAACACCTAAATGGCAACAATATTTTTTCCAAAACCAAAGTTTCTTTTTTACATAAAAATATGACATTTGCCACAAATAAGTCAGCAGTACGTAATGAAACAAAAAATTAACGGAGTTACAGACTTTTCGTTTTAACGGAATGTGCAAAGGTCAGTGTTACACAACAGATAAAATGAGTTGACTGATGGTAGTAACCACGTGATGGAAGTAATATAAAACAGTGCTCCAAATCTTGGATGTACATTTCAATTCGATGTATCCAAAGGCACGGAAAACTAACCTCAGTTTCAATCTGCGCAGACCAGGGAGCCAAAGAATTGTTTTTCGGACCACTAAATTACACAAAACTTCGGACGTTTTTGCGCATGGAAGGCACGGTTAAAATGCAAGGTTTCCCATTTCCCTGGCCGAGAAAAGCACAGGATATCATCTCCCAGGGGTGAAGAAATATGTTTTAAAATCGAATAGAAATCATGAATATTTAATGCACACATATTTCCACGACTAAAATCTCAGCGAAACATTTATGTGGCAGAACTCACCAGCAGGGCATCGTGGAATCGACGCTATAACAGCAGGTTATTTACGATAAATAGATAATCAGCTAAGCCTGTCAATTTTTATTAGCAGCACAGTCAAAATATTCCTCCGTCTTTTGGTCTGAACGCAGCATTCACGTTGCATGCACAAAACCCGCAGTCTAACAGCTATGATAGTTTCGTTATTTTGATTTTACAACAACTTTAGTGCGATGAAATGACAATAGTGACAGGATTGATTTCACCTGCGAACCTGTATTGACAATGCACCAGCGACAAAACTGTTAAGTTTTCTTTTCCAGCGAACTCCACGGTTTAACGCCACCTTGGGAACGACATGCATGCTTCACAGTTAGAACATCTAACAAAATAATTTTTATTTCATGTACGGCATGCAATGTCCAGTTTTGGTTAAACCACACTGAAACAGATACGTTTCCGCCCGCAACACATCTCGGTTAACTGCTATCAGCAACCCGTTGATAAACTTCGCACTGAATAGATTTTCCTCAGTTTATTGGCAGCATATGCATTTGTTACAATTAATTCTAACCAGTGAAAATGCTCTGAGACAGCGTGAAGGAAACATGTCTGTCTTGACAACATCCGCTCGGCTCTCTTCCGTAATCATAACGCAACACCGCTACCTGCAGCAACGCTATGAACTGTTGTGTGGAATTAATCGTTGTCAGCACCTAAAGCCTGGAGGCGGCATTGAAATACATTGCCCTAAAAAATTGTGACAATGATTGTTTGCACATGGCCACAGGCCAGAAATTGCGATTGTGACAGCCAAACTGGTGCGAACAAAACAATGGTAAAAACAAAACCAAAACTCGGGTGAAAATTGTATCGCTAGCCCAAAACCGCAAGGCTCATTTGTTCATCCCTTACCACATCTGTATTGCTGAGATCGAAGTAGATACTTACAATTAACAATTAATGAGTTCGTGTAATTTTGTTTGAAGTCTGACTACTCTGACGAGGCGAACAACCTGAGGGACGCTTTAACTACGGCCTGCATTTTTCTTTTTACCTTGAGAATTTGTGCTAGTTAAAGATAGCACAAACGTTACAAGAACGCTTTGTCGAGTGTTGTGAAAGATGGCTACATTCTGTTTGTGATGTCAAAATTTTCCTAAAATGGAAATTATTAAACCAGAAACCCACTTGCAGCCTACGTAGCTTTTGAAATTCATAAAAATTGCTGACAAAATGAGAAACATGATGAAACGCTGCACGAGTTTACAGGAAATTAGACTGAAATGCCGCAAAAGACGTGAAATGTAGAAGCGGCAAATCGCACAGTAACAAACTTTATGTTTAATAAGTGTTTAAACAGTAATGTGAAGCACATCGCTGAAAACCAAACCCTTCTTAACCTATGAAAAAGACTGAATTTTCTTTCGTGTAATATTTTAGAAATAGCAAATTTTAACCAACCGAAGCTCAGTCATAATTAACACATTTAATCTAGATGAGTTTTAAAAACTTTCCTTACTTGACACAAGAATGTATACTTTCAGCAAAAAAAATGCATCAGTCAGTCCTTGCGTTCTTTCACCGCACTAGCATTCTGCCTAGTATTTCTGGAAACACTACCAATTCTAACCGATCAAAGCCGACTGCAGTGCTGAACTCTGTGAAGGATACTCTCTGACACAGGAACACATTGAAATGCACCCAAACAAAAGCTTGTGGTTTCGTTGTCCATCGGTTTTTGTTTGCCAAGCCACCTGCTTCGACTCAACGTAGCCTACAAACTTCAATAGCATAAGTAAAAATATAACTAGACTCTGGTGTCATGTTGCGCATCGATCCAAAACACAGACTGACATGCATCAACCTTTTAATAGCTCTGCAGATCCTGACAGAACAATCAACGCCTCCCGTCTGCTGCCTATATGCAGCAGCGGTCTTATCAACAGCACCAATCCTTTTTCACAAGGTGCTTGACGCCTGCCTTCCTGCAACCCTCCCAGGTGAGAAACACTGCGACATCCACGCAGTCAGGTTTCTGCGCAACGATTTGCACTGTGCTCAGCGACAAGCGTTGACCGGCACTCTGTTAAATCTCAGCAAAACGAAACTTGCCTTAGCCGAATAAAAGTTATAACCGCGAAGGCAGTCTGCTTGCGAATACAAGTAAGCAAAACATTGCCATAAAGCGGCTCAACCGCAAAAAGCATCAACTGATTTTACATGTTGCTAAAAAACTGAATAAAATCAGTTTTATACTTTTCTGTACTTTACGCAAAAGAAAAACTGTAATTAGGTGAGGTTGAAATGTGGTAATTCGACATTCCACGTCGCTTTGACGTAAGACTTTCACTCATTTAAACAATTTTGAAAACTTCGAAGTGGTTTNCAAACCCAAAACTCCAGATTGATGCAGCTAGTGTTTTTCAACGTCTTTTCAGTAAAAAAGAAAATTTTGATAAACATNNATGTAGGCACTTGCAAAGTACTTACAATAATAGTCAGTGACATTCTCGTGAGACAAATAGCCGAAGATGCGCTTCCTGCCTTCAACCATATTTGAAAACGTGTGTGCCGAGACAGTTTTTATGTGTGCTGCCAATATTTTGGAATATGCGGGACACGTATGCTGGAAACAACAATTGCTTTCAGCCCNAAGTTTTAAATCTATGCTATTTTAGCGCCGCTAGCGGATCTTAAACAGCATGGCCGTCACGTGACTGGATTGTGCAATTAATTCCTGAAATTNACTTTGTTTTTCCGGTTGGAAAGATGGAGCGAAGTGGTAACAGCCTTACGGCACTAAGGATTCAAAATTGTTTTATAAATTGACTCGTAGGCATTAAACATTTAGAAAATCACGAGATACTGTTTGCTTATTTTGCCAAAGTTTTGTGGTAAAGAAATAAACCTTGCTGACAGAAGTGAAACCTCATTGATTTGCTAGCTTATCAGTTTACTCCAGCTGATCAATAAATAAATAGTCACGTATTTTGTAGGTTTGAGTGCTTGGAAATAAATACATTTTTTGTAGTAATAAGCACCACTGCTTGTTAAAGAAAGTCTGTTGACATTGTCGACTATCAAATCTGTTTTTCTTTATGCTGGCTAGGTTTGCAAAAAAACAAAGTCATGAAAAAATACTTTGACAAAACTAGACCATCGAAACCAAAAGTAGCACCTGAAAAGGGCATACTATATCAGGAGAGAATATAAGGAAGATTGCATCAAGTATGGTTTTTTGCTTCTGGAACTGAGGATTACCAACAGCCTTCGTACATTATCTGCAATACTACTTGACGATGCTCTTGTTCCAAGCAAACGAAGCAGACACTTTTAAAAAAGGATACTTTGAGAATCTCCTGTCACAAAAAGTAAAACAAGCAAAGCGACTTGTCAACTATCTCAAGTTGCCAGAAAAGGGCTTGTTTGCAAGCTGCAAAGACGCTCAATTGTTGGCTAAACCAAAAAAAGCGCATACTGACTCAGGATCAGTTATTGCACCAGCAATAGCCATTATTGTTAAAGCTATGCTTGGAACGTATGCCATAAAGTGAGCAAAGTTTCATTATCAAAACAAATGATGCAATCTTACGACGACTTGAAAAGTTATCTTCGGACACAAAAGATTAAGTTCGTAAATAGTTCGATACAGAAGATCAATGCTATGTCTTCTACAAGTGGACGAATCTACTGATAGTCCCGAAAAAGCTCACTTTATTTCGCACATTCGATTCATAAAACATGCACAATTTCGTAAACCAGTGCTTGTTTTGCAAAAAATTGAAAAATACAACTAGTGGAGAGGGTATATTCGAGTTGGTGAATGCAAACATTTTGTTTTTAAAGTTGCAGTGCATGAACTGTATTAGTGTTTGTACCCATGGCTGTCCATCTACGCAAGCAAAAAAAATAAAGGATTTGTTATGTAGGTTCGCCAAAGTAATCCTCTCGTGGTCATACTGCATTGTATGATTCACAAAAAAGTCCCCGTCTCCAAAGCTTTGCCAACAAATTTGTATTCAGTTATGAGCTCCGTTATTCAAACGGTAAACTCTATGAAATCTCGACCTCTTCAAAGTCCATTTTTATAATTGTAAAGTGATGGATTCGGAATACCGATTATTGTTGCAGCATACAGAAGTTCGTTTGCTTTCGAAAGGAACAGTTTTAAAGCGAATGTGCCAACTGAAAGTTAATATTACTTCTTTCGTAGAAAGTAAAAAAAGACTTTGGATGTTCTATTCATGATAAACTTAGTGGTTGGAAATTAATTTTGTTTCAGATTTGTTTGACAAACCGAATAGTTTAAGCGCAAGTTTACAAAGGCCATTCGAAATTATAATTCAGGAATAACTTCATTTGACGAAACATTGATATTGCAGAAAAAAATTTCAAATGATATTTTCGATGCGTTTTTTAATGTTGATGAATCTCCGTTGAAAATGAGGGTTATTCCAGAAAGAATGAACACACTGACTAGTCTGCAGTTGTATCACTTCAAAAATATTTCCAAAAATTAGGCGTAAATGACTACAAATGGGTAAATCAATTTGGAAGAAAAAGAAAATACCAATCTATGTACCGAAGAAAAACAATTCATTGACTTACGAAACATTTTCTATCAATCAACATTTGCGCAAGAGATTAGAGATGAGCTTTGGCTGTCCACAAAGGATTCTTATCCATCGACCTGCTCCAAAGCTGTCAAATTTATCTTGCCATTTGCATCTCCATGGCTTTGCNAGTATGGNNTTTTAGCACTGACTGAAATTGAGGTAGAAAAAGAGACTTTTTGGTATTGACGATGAAATGCGAGTTTGANTGACCTCACAGNAGCCTCGCATCAGTTTCATAAGCTCTCGAAAGCAAACACAGCCATCGCATTAAAGAATTAAATTCTTAAACATACTTACTGTATTAATTGCGTGAAACTGTGCCTCGAAAATGTTCAGATTATTGTAGGGTTCCCCAGGGTTAAATGCATTAAGCACCACTGCTCTAAGCGGAAGAGATTTCGCATGTTACCCGGCTCGAACAATGACAACTGCCTCCTTTGTCATGCGTTAATGGTCGTGTGTCCCGGTGGGTAATAACAGCAGTGACACGACATTCGCGGAATCGTCATAATTCACGCGGTTGCAGAGAAGCAGATCGCAACACGGCCGGTCTCGCTGTCCGTTTTCCAGCACAGCTCTGGCATTAAATGACTTTGGCAACAAGACTGCGTTGTTGAACGTCAACGAAAAACATCCTATAATTAACACATTGAGAAAGCTTTGCTCTAGGAAAACCGATTTTTGTTATTAGCAACCAAACCAACTTCTGTGGAAACCTTAAGCCATAGAGTAGATGATGAACGTAGAAACGCCTGCACTACGTTTTTAGTCATTGCACCTGCAAGTACTACTGAGATTTATACGTTTTCCATTCTTGATGAGTAGCGTACTCCGACAAATTTCTGGTGCCATGTTTTCCCAAAGAAATCATCTCTTAGAGAATGAACATTTTTTGCAACCCGCTGTTTTAGATGCGTACCGCGTACACTCAAGACTTGTCAAAGGTTCTTTGGATTTACCACAAACATTTGGTACAGTGTTAAGGTAGAATATTTCTTCGAAAATAAAAGCTTTTGAGTTTATAGATATACAGTGTCAGTATATTGTGTCTCGAAAGTTGCGTATCAGGCATAAGATGGTAGTGAGACAGGGGGTAATGATACCTTGTCTTGTGTACTCAACAGCATGCCCACCGTGTAGAAATCAACAGTGTTACCATGACTGACAAATCAAAAAGTTTTGATTTTTATATATAAGAAACATTAGCTGTCGCGAAAGACAACCAAGTGCATCTGCAGCTCCAAACAATTCATCAGCAATGTTGTAACAACCCCGATATACCATTCACTGAATTCTGATTGTGTACCTTGTACGTTTAAACTCAAGAGACAAGAGTAAGATTTTAGTCGAAAGGGACGCAAAATTATATCGGTAGGTCCAACTTTCGCTGAATGCTTTCATTTGTTAATTTTGATTCAGCCCTAGCCCTAGGATAATTCACAGCGCCGTTCTTCGCTATCGACAGTAAGGGTTACCATAGGGATGCTTTTGCTGTGCCAGAATGACTTCAAGTTCGAGTTGTAGTCCACCTAGAAGAGACCAGATGGCAATTATCTGGCTTTGAGCTCAGCAAGACAGTGCGAAAAATCTCACGTATCATCCTCTACAATAAATACTTTTTTCTGTTCTAATATTATAGGTTAATGATAAAACAACTCTTTCGTAAAACTAGTTATCTGAACGTAAAGGCAATCACGCCTGGTTGATTTTGTGCAAATGTCCTTCCCTCTTTACGACGAAATGCAGAGCAAAGCTCACATTCGAATTTCGTTTCTTGCCAGTGTAATAAGCAAATGCTTCTCGTACGAATTAAACGAAAACAGCTACAGTCTAGAAAACAAGGTGACTTTCAAAAAAATGTTAGGTAGTTTCCAGTGAGCGTTTGAAATTGAAAGGGTGTTGACAAGGTACAAACTATGATGAATATATCAAGAAAAAGGAATAAGTCGTGTGGTTCCTGCGCTTGTTGACAAATATAAATAGATCGTTATTCGGGACCGATTCGGGCGTTTTTCGCTTCCAACCAACCTATTTTTTCAAAAGGGTAGTACATGGCAGCAATGTTACTAACGCATTAACAAAACAGAATCAAATGCAAAAACAAAACGATGCCAAAGCTCTGTAGGTCAAGTTACAGCATTCTTATGTACCAATGTACCAACTACCAACATAACGGAATACTGATGGAGGCCATCCGTTTTTACGTCAAGAGGTCCTGCCATCTTCAAGATTAAATTTGCAAAGCGTTCGTCGCGAGGTGATTTCTAAACCTCACGAACCTTAAACTCCAATCTCAACGCAAGTATTATATTTTCTGCTTTAAACTCGTGGGCGTTGTTCATGATGACAATAAAGTGATTAGAGTCTAAATTTAGATTTTTAATGGGATTAGTTCTTGTAGCAGAATCGATCTCATCACCCTAACCTAATTTTCAGTTGTACTTCTTTCTCGTTTTGCTTCAGTTCGCAACCTCGAAACTTCACANCAATNCTGACANTATATTTTGTTCCGTTTTTATGAAAACTGCCCAACTGGACCACAACAGCACCATTGATTCATTTTTCATACCCATTTTTCNTCTGGGGAGGATCGGGGTAATTAACCCCCAGTTTGGGAACCACTGTCCTAGGGGTACATTTGCCTGTCCGAATGGGTATATTTGAGGTTAGCAATAGAAGCGAAATGTATATTTACATATCTTATATTTCCAATTATTTACACATATATCAGTGAATATTATTCTCAAAAGCCGTTATATGCCTATTGCTAAATATATCTACGATTAATCATGCTAAAATATTTTGTCATAAGAACTTTTTGGCGTACATGTTCATCTGTCAATGCTGAAGGGGCACATGGTCAGAGAAAGGTTGGGAACCACTGACGTAGACGAACCACCGAAGCTGAGATCTCTCTATTCAAGGAAGTGTCTCGGCATTCAGAGTTCTACGAATTCCACAGCTGTGCAGTTTGTCGTGAAGTGTCACACTATAAACTCTTCGGAAAAATGCTATCGCCCCGCTTGTACTTGAGTCTTGAGATATACTCTTTCAGTCAAAACCCAAGATTCATGACCGTAGGTAAGGGTCAGAAAAGAGACCAATTCAAAAGCCAAACGCTTTGTGTTGATTGAAAGCTTCCGTTTTGTCACTACCGAACGATAAATCTCTCCAGAACCGCGTTATTCTTACCAACCCGTTTAATCTCCTTGTTCTGTCTTCCATCACTAGTAAATACCACCTCAAAGTACTTGAACTTCTCCACATCTTGCAGTGTATTTCCACTTATTTGCAGTGTGCACTTCTTTCTGGAGATATATAATACCTCGGTCTTTTCCGTCAGTGTTAATTTTCATTCCGGCTTGATCGCACGCAGCAGAAAACCGTCAAATGCATGTTGAAGACACTGTTCAGAGAATGCAAGCAGCACCAAATCGTCCGCAAAAAGCAAACGTTTAAATCCTGCAGTTCCAGTAGTGACACCCTCTTTGACTCCACTGTTACTGTCTATCCAATTCATATAGACTACATGAAGAGGAGTGGTGACAGAACACAGTCTTGTCGGAGTCAAACACCCACGGCGAACGATTGTGATTTAACTCTGCCGACACAGACTTCTGAGCACGAATATAGTGACTTGACAGCCAGTAACAGACGGCCGTCAGCGCCGTGCTCCCGCAGCACTCCACAAAGCATTTCACGAGGGACCAGGTCGTATGCTTTTTCGAGGTCGACAAAACATGCGTTGACATCTTTTGGCTTCTCCCTAGATTTCTCGAAAATTAGCTGGAGAGTGAGAATTTGCTTTGAAGCACTACTGCCAGGACGGCAAATGCACTGGGTATCCTCCAGTTTTGGTTCAATTGTTTCGCGGCATCATTTTTCAAGGAACTTGGCATACACTTTTCCAGGGAGGCAAAGGAGAAAGATGAACCGGTAGTTAATGCGAGTATGGGGATCATCCCCCCCTTTGCCAATCTTTCTATGCCCTTCCACAACGCTAGCCCACTTAATACGAGTCAGCTAAAGAACTTGGCTTTGTGCATTTAAGTTCGGAAGCCTTTCCAGCCTACAGTGTTATGACAGCCAGCAAGTGTTGCGATCGGAAAGCCCGAGCGGCATGTGTGCAAAGCTTCACACTGTGCCAGCAAGCAACAATAGAGATCACGCGCCGCGATCACTCTATTATTGCTTGTTCGTTCCACGTATATATGGGTGTTGTTCTTCGCGCACATTCAGTTCGTGGTGAACCGCGCATTCAGCGCAACGGCAGCGGAAAGGATGTAACGGAAGACTTGGACTACAGTGCGTTTGCATGCGGATCCACAAAACACATTTTCACGACTGGATTTGAAGCTGAAGAAAAATATGATTGATCAAATAAAGAATGAAAGTAATGTGTGAAAAGGATCTACTGAAAGCATTCCTTTCACAGTAAAAAATCAGACGGTTTATGGTGTTTGCAGTGTGTAAACTCGCCTACTGATCAGGCATCTTCAGCTCTTTTTCAAATAGAAGCTGTGAACAGGCTATGAACAATGAAAAGTCAGTTCGAGCGTTAACCAACCCGAACAATTCTCAAAAGTTTTTTAAGAGCGTTTTGTTGTCCACGTTTTTCTATAGGCAACGATACATACTTGTGCTGAACTTGTACAAATTTTACGTCTGCGATCAACATCGTGACCGTAGACCCACACTGCGAGCTGCAGTGCTTACCTGTACTGTTCTCTAGCGCCACCCAACGTTTACAAAACAAAAAGCAGATCAGAAATAAACACCTGCGAAGAGTAATCAGCAAATTATATTTTGTCCTCCTTTTTGCCTTGGATTATTATGAATTCAGTGAAGAAGTTTCCATGTGATGTACTTTTTAGTTTGAGGAATTCAGATGTCTGTTTTTGTACCCAGAGAGTTTAAACGACGGCAAAATTGAAAAAATATTGAAGAAAAAAGACGAAAAGCAAGAAGCATTCATCCACACTTCCTAACAAGAAGAAGCAGTGACTACGAACAATGACATAGGCTAATTGGGCTGTTAAAAATTTCTACATGGTAACTTCAATACTGTACTCAACAAAGATCAATTCGTCCACTTGTAGCCAGGTTATCGCAACACGTTGGTCCTGAACAATATGAACTGAACACGGAAGCAATAATGGGTGGCATTTACAGAACAGATGTTTTATTTGCCAAACGTGTCGCTGCGCACTTTTGCCGCATACCTGTCACTGCCTGGTTACATTTTAGCTTGATATATATTTAGCGCTTGCCAAGGAAGCTGCTACACTTTTGTTTGCAGAAGCGCATCCATATCCATTTCAAAGCCAGAGTTGCTGACAGCTCGAGATGCCCAGCTGGACAAGCATTCCCAGATATCGGAGTTTGATTAGAAAAGCGCAGCGCCTTGAAATATCATTATGAATTAAGCCCCAGAAAATCTCCTTGCGACAAGTCTGCGTACACGCACTATGCATCAAGCACATTCTAGTCGAATGAGATAAAAAACGCTTGTTATGTAGTCACAAAGTGTGATTGTTGAGATGCGAAAAATGCCAGTCTTTTCAAACATTTCGTTTCATCTTGCCTTTTTTCATATAAAACCAACAAAACAGTTGTCTGGTTCTACACGTCTTTACGTCTACGTAAATGCTATGAGAAAAAGCAACGAAACAGTAATTTTTTTTAGAAAACCTAAGTTTTCTGTTTTATAACTTTTATTCAAGACATATCGTTTAGGTTTCCAATGACAACACATTGAGCTTTGCTTGTTCTTGAAGGAATTCATACAAGGTGCTGCTGCCACTGCCTCTGGTCGCACCTAGCATCGTCCAAACGTTTTCAGATCAAAATTGAAATCATGTATTTATGTCTATACGACACCAAAAACCGGCAAATTTATTGCAAAAATTTGGCATCATCTGTACTTCTGCTTGTAAACTTGTGATAAGCATTTAAAGACAACAAACGTGTTGGCTAAAAGACCTCAGACTTCAGCTTTTTCATCAAAGCGTTATTAAATTTCCACAGCAGGTTTTTTGGCCAACGTTAAATTCAGTGGTTCTGTTGTAGCCGGAAAACGTCTGTCCTCTATACTCAGCTACAGAAAGAAGTTGTTCAGTAATCCAACAGCAATTCAAAACCAAAACTTGTCTGCAGAAAGTCAAACCTGAATGCTTCCAGACGTCTGCGTGTCTCCAACAAAGTGTTTTCAGCGTGTGCAGCGGAATGTGACGTATCCCCATCAATCAAGACCGAGTCTAGACTGTCGCTTGACGGTCCGCCAGCCAACCTGGGTACATCAGGGGCACAGTTCAATTATAACTGCACTTTGTGCTGGTGTTACATGTACAAGCAAAGAAACAAGTAGGAATCTCTCAACTTTTAAAACACGATAAATTGTCGCTATTTGGGTGCAGAAAAAGTGCCAAAAGCACTCGGTGCAAGCAGTACGCTAACGCGATTTTTCCACTTTTGGCAGTAACAGCAAACACCACCTGCTGCACATAAGAAAAGTAATCCACATTGATTTCAAATCATTTGCATCAACTATGTGGGAGACTTTAAAAATATTTCAGAATATTACAGCGTTGCACATCTCCAGAACCAAATGCTATGAGTTGCTCAAATCTATTTGCAATTGCTGTTGCGAAGAAGTTCTTAAATTTGAAAAACTGCAAACGTTCAGGTAGCCCTGCCACGTTTGTTTTTTAAGCCCTTTAAAAATCACAGGAAACCTGTGCAAAAATCTGCACATTTGAAAGAAGTGTTGCGTGGGCAAATTTTCTCAACGCGCAACGTAGTTGAACTTACATTGCCCTTTGAAGCAGATGTGCTCTAGACGTGATGACATCTGATAATTTTCTGACGTTTGCCGCACATAAAGCCAAGTAGATTAAATCAAGATCAGAAACAAGCGTTAGAAGAACTGGAGGACCTTTTACAAGACAAGGAGTTGCAGAAGGTTATTTAATAAATAGTTCCACAATGTATGGGAGATTTCGATCTTTGGCTGTGACCTTTTAAAGATGTTAGTTCGTGGTTTGAGGTTGTACTGCAGATTTTTGTCTCAAAAAGGATTGCTTAAGAAGATGTCATGCAGAGCTATCGAATTTGGCTTTGGCGTTGGTAATCGTAACGTGACCACAGCACATCCAAAATTGCATCACGGAAATTTTTGATGTGCTGTTGTCAGGCTGCGATTACGCATGAAGTGAGGTTAATAACTGCTGACGTGGTTTCTCTACGAAGACATTGCAAATAGCCAACAGCCTTTTAAAGCTTTGAAACAAGCCTTCCAGCAGAACGTGTTTCAAATTTACAACCCATATTTTGACTCTGTATGAATAAAATTTCTGGACTTAGAATGCACAGTAGAGTTGCATGAAATCGATTTCCTAACATAAAAATGTGCTGATCGATTCCACTGCGTCATATTTGTGGAGACCAATTACGTTGTGACCCATTAGATCCTTCGACTGTATATCTATTTGTAACACAAAATAAGCGAACCGCAACCGCTTTGTTTGGAGAAAACAAACGCGCCCTTCTATACTATACCCAGCACTTCCAGTCTATTAAAATATTAGAGAAATTTATATGCCGTTCTGCCACCAAAGCACACCGCCTAATATTCGCAAGATTTTATCTCAACTGTGTTTTCATTCCAGTACGTAGGAAATATTAAATTATTTCTGTGGAAGGAGAGGATCCTCGCTTACACATACTGCATGGTGGCATCTGTTTCGTTTGGAAAAAATCTCAATAAATGCCAGTTTACTTGAACATAATGCACTTCATCAAACGTGTGGAGAAACACAGTAACTTTTTCTTACCACCGATGGTGGTAATTTCCAAAACCTAGTGTTTCAAGTAAAGAAGCGTTTCAAGTAAAGAAGCGAGTATAAGGTATGCCTCCGTTTAATATTGCTATAATTTTTGCAAAGCAAGTGTTTTGACATTCACAGAATTTTCTCTTTTTTGCTTCGTTTTCAGTAAACGCGTAAGAATACCAAAACCACAAGCGCAAATGGCGTGCTTTCGTCACACGAACAAACAAACCTTGCTCGCGCAGCATTGTTTTGCGTCACGGCCGCTGTGGATGACGTCCGAGATCTCGGCTTGCGATAGGAAGACGTTCTCCGAAACGTCTGGCCAGTTGCTGAAATCGAGCAAAAGTGCTTTTCACGCATTATTACCAAACGCATCATTGGCTGCAATAGTTGCCTACGCCAAGACTGCTGGGTCACACTTTCAATTTTTCCATTTTGATGTGCATTTGGTTTACAACAGAAGCATCATTGCCAACTAAACTACAGCTTTTACGGTAAACTTTATCAACTGACAAGGTATATGACCAGATCGAGTACAACCTGTCACCAGTTAGCGCAAATCACACGAAATTCGTGATGGTGAGAGAGGAACAAACCTAAAAAGTTGATTATTGTAAACGTTGCAAACGTTTCAATCTCCTTGTGAGCACTGAATCGAGGTTGTAATGCAACACCAGCCCTAACCGCAGGTTTAAAAACTTCAACATTTTTGACAAAAAAAAGATATTAATCTGAGTTTGTATCAAGCTCACGTCCCAGCATAAACGCTTTCAGAAAAAAAGGCAATGTGCCACTCATTTCTAACACATTTGCAACGCAAAGTTGTCTATATTGCACTTTCGTTATTTGCTTTCACTTTCAAAATAAAGGTTATGGCTGCTTCTATGTAAACTGCGGATGGTGTTTTTAACTAACAAATTCGATGCATGCAACATATGAATTTCGCATTTTTTTCTGAAAGCATGCTTACAAATTTCTTGAATAAAAAGATATCAGAAACAACCGAAGCCGTTCAGCGGAAGTCGTCAAATACAATTTCAAGTCACAAAAGAGCAGATGGCTTGATTTGTTGAGGACGTACCACTCTACGCAGAATTCTACAAACTCGATCACTGGCGGAGCCAGCCCAAAATTCTTTCGGGGGAAAAAATTTGGGATGTTTGATTTTAGACGAGCAACAGTATTTTGTTTGGGATACCGCCTCTCAAAGCACAAAAATGACTAGATCAGTGGTTGTCAAAGTTTTTTTCATATTCCTCCCTTACAAACCCAAACACTGTCAATTCCTCCCCAATAAAAATCACAAACAAGATAATTGCAAAAATTTCACACTGCCCACTGTTAAGATACAACAGACGATTATGAACCAAACAGACTCCTATGACGTTAATCATGGGGGTCCGCAGCAATTTTTCCAGGGGGGCAAAGCCGACATTTTGCTTATCTTTTTGTGGTTGTTGACGATGCAACGCAAATTTACGTAGCCTACACAAATAAGAAAATGTCCAGTGTTACGGCAACAGTTGCATACAGTGCTTTCCTTGTAAGATAACTTTACATCGAGCAAATGTTTGTTTTAGTGAGCATGCATATTTTAAGGCTGAGCTAGCAGAATTCTAAATGAATTACAAACTTTGTGAATTTTTATAATAGTGTGAAATCTTATGAAAATACGAACAAACTACACATTTAATTCAAATAGCTTCTGGTTTTTGTGCTTTTCCAATGATTTGGAATGTTGCAAGTGCGCGAGATGAGATTTCACTGCGCAGATGCTCTGGTAGTTCTGCGCATTTGCGCACATTTAGAGGAGCATTGGTTGCAGAAAATGCGCTTTGTTAGCAGCAATGCTTCTTTTTCACTCATGCTTCTTTACACATAGTTTAAACCAGAGGTGGGCAAAATTGTTCAATGGAAGAGTCATTTGCAGAAAATCAAAAACACTAGCGAGCCGCAAAACCAGTTTATAGTGTTAATACAAATACGGTAAAGAATGCAAATTTTACATTAAATGATGTACAGTAATTGTCGGTGTTAAGTTTTTTTTCATTTCTAGTCCCGGAAAACCTGGACAGTATGTTGTTGAAGCTGTGCGAATTAATTCTCCCAAGTGTTCATTTTTCAGGGTTACGCGGTGGTTTGATTTTGCGAACCTCAATACAGAGAAAAAAAATTCACATCAATATTTTGTGCTATACACAGAAATGAGTTACACTGGTATTTTAAATTCTGCATATTCAGTTTCGGGAACCTGTCGCTAAACATTAAGTGTAGAGTGACATTGACTGAAGATTTTTTTGATAGAGATTTTCTTGCATTTCGGTCAGTTTTTTTCTACAGCAGACAAGTTTGTAACAAACGGTTAGCGAACTGAACAGCCATCACTGATACATTAACATTGAATGGATTTACAAAGAATGCATAGCATGGTTTTAACTCTTGGAAATGGTCACATCTGGCTTGGAACTCCTCCAGTAGTCTTACAATATATTTTGGTATTCTTCCACTTTGTGGTCTGCAAATGCCTCTTCGCGGAAACACCTGGTTCTCCTTCCGACATTGGGAAAATGACAGAATGCTTTTGACAATGCGTGTCTTTGAAAATTTTTAATTCTCTTCTGGCAAGAAAATTAGCCTAACTTATAGCTAACTTACGATTTAGGTTCACTGTCGTTGTTATCAAATCGCGCCGACTCCGTGGTGATCAGTGTTCCCTCTAAGGTGGGCAAATGCGCAGAACCACCAGAGCATTTGCGCAGTGACATCTCATTCTTGCGCACTTGCAACAATCCAAATTTGATATCGTATATACAGTATATCGCATAGCTCTGTCGAAACGTTTCACTGTTTGTGTGTCTCAAAGGTGTCTCAAACACAAATTGCTCCGAGGGCCAAATTAGGACCTATAAAGCAACCGGAGGACCGCATTATGACGCTGACG
>JGI24022J15233_10002052_pt1 | contig 18208 bp, 16 predicted proteins | sample Ectturendosymbi2_FD_15233 | JGI IMG/M metagenome (IMG submission 15233) | reverse complement strand
GCAAGGCGTCGTTGATGGCGAGGTCATTGAGGCGGGTGTGAGCACTTCGGCACCAAATAGGAGCGCAGTACTCTGTGCTTGAATGCACCAAGGTTAGGGTGACTGTTCGCAATGTTGTTGCTCCAGCACTCCAACCGGAGCCAGCAAGCCGCCTCAAGAGCGCGACGCGTGATGTCAGCTTGCGAAGTAACTCAAGGTGTTGGCGATTCGTGAGCGACCTGTCCAACATTACTCCGAGGTATTTGGGCTGGGGGTAGAAGAACAAGGCATCAAGAAGTGCATCGAACATATTGTATCTCACCGAACATCAAACATCCCTAATCGATTATGGTGTGCGGTTGCATGGGTGCAAATATTTTGGGAGACTTGAAGTGGCTTTTGGAATGATGAAACGCAAAAAGTATGTGCAAGAATGAAAAATCTTGCCCATTGTACATTCATGGTTTTTATTTGACAATTGTTTTTTGTGACATTAACTCACCATGCCACCGCGCAAAGAAGGTGCAGAACTCGCATAGAACCCATAAGTTGAAAGGAATGGTTTGGCCAGCTCAATCTCCAGTTTTAAATTTTCGTTTAAATTTTGTGGTAGCGGTTAATATATCCAAAAACAAATAAAAGACCAAGAGGGAGCTGATTGGAAGAGTCACTGCTGCTTGGTTTCGAATGACGTCACATGAGGAGTTGCCAAAATTGGTTGATTCACTCAGCACTGCAGGACGTTGATCGAAACACGCACATGGACAACAAAATATTAGTAAGTCAAACCCTATCAAATCAAAAAGTCCTTTTAAGGGGCATCGATCTTAGAAAAATACTGTAGTTGTTTATTCCCAGATGTAAAAAATGAGCATGGCTTCGTGGAAGCAATACCTATGCTAAATTGTTTCAAGGCACATGGTGTGACTCACACTGTGTGAGTATTGTTGATGAGAGGCGACACCTTATTAAGATACCTATGAAGGTTATATGTTAATACAAAATTTGAAATCTTTTGGCAAACTTTTGCGCCTCTAGTTTTATCACAAAAAACTTCACAAACTTTCAAAAAGCTTAGGTGGCCTCTGAATGATTGACAGCACTGATCATGCTAAATTATTCACAAACTAGTTAGGAAAACAAGCTTTGAATTACCAGCTGTTTAGATCAGTGGTCGGCAACCTTTCCTAGTCGCGAGCCATAAACAAACTCTGCAAGGTATGGCGAGCTGTACTAATTTTCCACCAACAAATCCGTTCAGTTTGCTGTTTATGATGTTGATAAAACTTAGGAATTTATGATATTTTAATCAGATTAACTCCAGATTTTCACAGTTCATCACGAAAGCCCAAAATATAACATACGACATATTTATGGCACAGTAGGGTTTCTCGTAAGTATTTCCTCATACGTATGCAATACAAGAAGTTGCAGGGAGGGCAAATTCATAAATTATAATACAATACCTCTAGGCGGGCCATACAGGTATTACAATTTGTAAAGGGCCTGCGGGCCGGATGATTTTGCTTGGCGGGCCGGATCTGGGCCGCGGGCCGTAGGTTGCCGACCCCTGGTTTAGTTAATGTATTACGTACTTTTGTGTTACTGATTATAATTCATTCTGCTTTATTTTTGCTTTTATCTTTGAAATTGGTTCCAAAATTTGCCTAAAAATGGTTTAGCACAAACGAAAAAACATGTTGGTCGTGCAGAGCTTGACTTGTTGTTGAATGTGCTTATTTTTTCAAAATAATTCAAAAACAATTTGAACTGCAGAAATTAGCTACTGCAAAAATCCTGGAAACTATGAACCAAGCAAAAGATCTGTACAAGTCTTTGATGGAAGAAGTAAGTTATCCAGTTATGTTGCACGGTGATGCCTAAAGACTCTTTGAATATTCTCCATTTCAAATTTTGATAATCATTGTAAGTAATGTTGTGAAAAACTCCGCAAAATCTGCACCAGTTTTTTTGGAGAGGGCACGTTTGTCTATTCTTGTTGTAAGTCAAAATACTTCTTTAAAAACGTTTCTTACGTGATAATGCTACCATTATTTCTTCACACGTTAATCATAATAATGTATTTTTGCCCGCAGACACGAAGTCCATAGTAGAAGCACGCTTTCTGCACTATGCAGGTTGATAAAAACCTACAAAACAGAACGTTTTACAACGGAATTGGAGGCTGAATCAAAGGGTTACAGGCACTTACGTAACAGAACATTTTGCAACGGCGTTGGAGGCAGAACAACAGGGTTGCAGACACATTCTTAACACTACAGTATTGTTCACTAACCCGTGACACTTGGTACCACGCTACTGCAGAGTAGGACACTATTAATTCCTAAACTGTTCGAGGCCAGGTAAAGTACGAATGCGTTGTGATATGACGCACACTCAAACGAACAAGCACTGCAATGACCGAGCACTCAGTCATAAAGTAAAATGAGGTTGGTTTTCAAAGAATACGGACGAATATAAACAATCTGACTGCATCAAAGCACGCTACCATGTACATGTTTTTTCTTAGTAGTGCCTCAAATTTGAGAATGTTACACTGAACTTGATGACACTTTCTCTATGGGGAAGGTTGGAAAGAGCTCTGCATCCAAAATTATGGGCCACACACATCTTTGCATGCATGACTTACTGAAATTACGCCATAATTGTGATGCATACATGGCTGTACAAAAGGAATGAAAAAGTACATTTTTAACTGCATTTGAACATTGGGAAAAGAGGCTCGTAGCTTGTTTGCTGCACATATTTATATTGTAGTTGTTTCTGAATGTCTTTGTCATCTGCGAGCTCAGTGTCCAGTCCAATTCCCAGATATTTGTAGTGATTAACAGATTTTACAATTTAACCACCTAGTGTCAGAAATGGGATGACTGTGCTTTTTGCACTCTTAGCCTTAAACGTCATACAATCAATTTCCCTGCAGGTGAAAATAATTCCATACGGTTCTGCATAAGCCTGACACACATCAAGTATACTTTGCAACCCTCGTACACTTGGACAAAACACACAAATATTTTCAGCCAACATCAAGTGATTTAATAAGACTTCACCAATATAACACCTTGTTTTATTGTTGTTTAGTTCAGTGGATAAAATCATCTAAATATATAGCAAACAAGTATGGACTCATACTTCCCCTTGTCTAATCCCATTAGTAACATGAAACGGTTCAGACAAATGCTTGCCCCATTTTATTTTCATCGTTTGTTCCACGTACCAATATGTCAGCTGCCGCATAAAACATATTGGCACCTTTCTTTGAATTACTTTCTCAAATAAGTTTTGTGTAATACTCGATCGAATGCTTTCGAGGCATATAAAAACCAGCATGCACTGATGAACCATGGGTTACGAAGTATGAAGCAGTTTTTTAAAATCTTCGATGTTAAAATCGTCGAATTTTCTGAAAAAAATGCGTTGAATTGTGAAAGCAAAACTGACTTTAACATCCGTGCAATAACTTGCTACAAACGCTCTAGAACTAGAGCGTGAGACACGCTGAAATATACCCGAATTTTTACAACTCAAGTAAGACATTTACATGGTGGTATTTCTGCTTACTTTTGGCAGCAATGTGGCAGAGATTATGTCAATCCCTGCGTTTTGAAAAGAGCTCATGATGAAAGCAAACAGCAAGCTGAAGCTGTCATCATATCCGTGGAACAAGAAAAAGAAAAAGAATTTGCGGATAAGTGTCGATCTGAACTCAACGAGTTTCTTGATGATGCCTTTAAGAAGATAAAAACAAAGAATGAAAACATCAAGGTTTTAAACATGGGTGATGCTTTTGAAATCCTTTGTGATAATAATGTTGCAAACTGCACATTTCCTTCGACAGAAACAAGCACGAAATGATATGGAACAACGCAAGAACAACTCATTCTCTTTCTATAAAGAAAAGATTGACTTGGTGAGTCTGTGCTATCTTCGAGTATTCAATAGTTACAAATACGAAAATTCATTTCGTCATCTGTATAATAGGATACCGATAAATACTTAGAAGAAGATGACCTGCGCAGACTCCATGAGCGCATTCAATCAATGGCTATGAACGACTTCAAGCGAGGATCAAAGATACCTGAGGAAGACTTTAATCACTTCAAACAACAACTCGAACGTGATACACATCAATACTATTTGCTCATCCGTGACAAAAATGCTGAAACCAAGGTGCGCAAGAAAGGCAACCTGAGTTTTTAATTTGGTTAATGAACATTATCAGATAGTTTCAGTTGACCAGAGTGTTGTCTTCTGTAAACGGAAGTGTGAAAGCCAGATCAAGCTGTGCGCTGGTCGGAAATGTCATAAAAATGCAGTTTTGGCAGGTGTGGCTATACCTCCTGCTCCGTTTGTCATACGGCTAAGTATGAAATGGTGATTCCCAGCAGTGTAGACTACTTTGCAAATTAATTGTAGCTATAGGATGGCGCAACGGCAACCATACTATGAGAATTTGTAATAAGACTGTGCTTTCTCTAATCTTGTTCGTGATTGGCACGTTTGCGTGTTACCGAAAGTATCAAAGTGCGATTTAACTTGCTTATCGGTTTACGGACAATTGAAAATGGAACTGCTTAATTTAGTTGAAACAAGGATGCTTTCTCAATTTGTTTTGATGAAAAGCTTTTTCTACTAAAAGGCTAGCAACCTTGTGATATTGTTGTTTTCATAAAATTTGTTTTAGCAATGGTTTACTGAAAGGGAAATATGACCGAATTTTGAATTGAGTGGAATGACAAACGTTCAAGAAATCCTTTGTTAATCCAATGTTTTGAAAAATGTTTTACGATTTATTTGATTACGACCAACTAACTTCGGGTTTTGCAGAAACATCTTGAGGAAAAAGGTGAAAAATTGGTGCAAGAACTAAAAGAAGAGTATTTGAAACACATGAACCAGGTAATAAATTGGCTTCCTGGATTTAGATTTTATCAACTACTTCCGCAAGCCAACAATCAATTCATTGAATAGAAATCGTTTTCAATCAAATTGAGTTTATTTATTTTTAAACGAATGAAAATGGAATCTTCTTGTTAAAAATTGAAACGTTCTTGCGTTGCATGTTTTAGCAGAAATGATTTTTACGGAAATGTAATCGTAGGTGTTTCTCGCCATGACTAATTGCTTTATTTGGATAAGCTTCATGATTGAAAAAATAGATTTTCGAGCATGATCACATACTCTTAATCAAAGTAATTTGGAAATGCTCAAACTGCTCGTTAACATCATATTGGAAAGACATTGTTCACAGCTATGTGGTTGCAGTTAATTTTCAATTAAATGAGGTGTTCTGATCTTTACAAACCACTGCTGCGATGAAACAGCATTTTTTTATTTTGTTTCTTTTTTAAATTTTTTTTGTTACTGAAAAACCAGATATGTTGAAGTCTCTTCAACTAAAGCACTTGCATGCGAAAATAACGGTACATTTTGTCAATAAATTGTTCAACGTTTACGTTTTTTCGTGTTTCCTGGCTTTGACTTATTCACAGTGGTTAAATATTGTAGCGGCTTCAATTTTGATTGTGTTCATTTGCAGTAAACAAACAAAAAAAAACAGAAAAACAAATCATATAGCAAAACATCCAACATGTTTTGCAGATACCGCAAATGTTGAACAAAAAGTACATGCACTAAATAGATTGGTTTGCGAAGCCTTTATCGGGAAGGTTCATAAAAAATTGCAGAAGATTGCACTGAGACATGACTTATTGGTAGATTGCATGAACCACACAAACTTCATGCACGCTTGTCAAGAACTGATTTTTGTTCAAAAGCATGTGACGCTTGTTTTAATGGATAAGTTTTCACCGGTTGCCTGGCAACATTTCTGATATTTCTTTCGTCAATAGCAACCTCTCTGTCAAAATGTTTATATTTCGTCATTAGCAGCTTTTCTGTCACCTGCTTCTCCAACTTGGTTTGTTTGCAAAACAACTGGTAAAGGTAAAATGAAATATTTCTATTTTAAGCTTTCTGTTTCAGTTCACTTCAAGTAAGATATCTCTTTATATAAAAAATAAAACCTTTGAATTACATCCTTGTTTTCTCCTGACGTTAAAATAATGCTGGGTTTTCAATCCTTTCTGTATGGCGGCTCAATACCGATNNTAACCCAACGGCGTCCATCTAAAATTTCCACTATAACCTAGCGTCCCAGCTAAATCGTGCTCCTACGTCGCTGATAGAAACCACAAATTAACTCACGCTGCCATCAGCTTAGATGTCCCACTGACCTGACCACGCATTTTCAAGCTATGCGATGTCACGTTCAACCATCAAAACAAAATTATGAACACCATTCTAACGATATGTCGTGCCTATCGAATGGCTCAGGTATTTCTATCATCAAACTGCAAAAAAGAAATTCCAGAAAAGCGACTTTCAAGGTCCAATCCCAGCAAAGGTGTTAGGACTGGTTTGGTGTAACTCACGCTCTAGTCCATGTGTCTACTGGCGACCCTCCAAAATATTTGAAGCCACTGAAAATAATAAAAACCACCCACTCGGTCGTTTCCAAGCATCACAAATTTCAACTGCACTTCACCCACCAGCTTAACCCAGCACAGTTCATGTCTGAAAGTAAAGCCTGATGTCGACCTATGACAACCAATGCACGCATGATGAATTATTCTATCGGTCAGTAGCCGTGAAAGCGCATCCTTGTATAGTGTGACAAATCAATAAAATGCAATTCATAGCTTTGTTGTACAACAGTAAAGCGAATGGAAGAGCCAATTTTATCCTGCACCTGAATGTCATTCTGTTTTTTACGTTTGTGGTAGTTTTTATTCTCTTGATATTTTTAGGTGTTAAGTTCATGACAACAATAGGACGTAAAGCGCAAATATACTAATAATATCTTGAACTGGATTTAGTATCAATGCCTTCGCATAAACATTCCCTAAACAAATTTTATTTGATGAAGAATCAACGATTTCACGAATGCTCATCACTTTGCTGTGGAGCAAAATCNATTTTTGTGGTCGTGGTCAAGTTTCTGAAATGAAATTNCTTTACTTTAGCTTTGCGATGGAAAAACTGTCGATCCAGAGCGACTGAGNCAGGAACACANTNACTTTTGTGACATGATGNTCCAAAAACTAGAATCAGAACTGGGAAGAGGAGAAATGTCTCGTAAAATAGTGGATCGGTTTAAATCTGCTGCAAATGATGNNTTCAAACGAATTTGTTGCAACAACAAAGAAAATGAAAATACTTGGATTCGGAATCTTGCTAAGNNANTCNTTCCAGCTGTGATTNAAGGCGCCTCTGCATTCTTCACCNATANTTCGCATCCTAAGCGGTCGATACTGNCTGGAATTGCTGNCGTTTCTAGACTGATCGGTGGATTATTTGATAATGACAAAAACATNANCCAACAAACNTCAGATTTTGCTCAAANGNAGTTNCCATNGCNTCNGATTTCTAAATCATCATCGGTAGATCTTCCAAANCAGAAGGAAAAAACTGGTGGCGATGNCTGNCTGGATGAANCTCCTCCACCTTACACTGAAAAGCCCAAATCTGGNACAAGCAGTGGNGCGCGGGAATCACAAGCTTCTTCAACTAAAAACGAAATGTGCTCAGACCCTTGCGATCAATTTTGATTTTGATATAAACAACCGCTTCTTTACTCGTAGGAATTTCCTGTAAAGTGTCCAGTGCTTTTAGAGAATTTGTTGACATTGCATTAACAAATTTAAAGATTTATTATTCCTGCATCTCGAAAACGACGTNACTGAAGAAGCTAAAAATTGTGNTGTTTATTATCCACTATANCCCTTTAGTTGTTTCTACTGCATTCTGAGNGTTTTCTGTATCTGTTTCAATGCTGTGGTACATAACACTTGAAAGGCNCATACACTTTAGACTGTAAATCTTTTTCTATGAATTGTTTCTGCGGCGCTTATTACTNGTGAAANCTTTATGGACGTTTATACTTTTGAGAACATCAAGTAATATATTTTTGGCTGCTCNTGGGTTAAGAGCTTTGTCGNGGTACAAAAAAATATTTGCTGTGAATGGATGCACTGAAATGCTTCTTTATTTTATCCCAAATCTTTTTCTTACTCACTGTGGCTGATTACAGCTGTGCGATGGGAAATATGTGGATCCAAGCATTTTGCAACAGCAACACACCAACCTTTGTAGTTCTATGAACTTGAAACGACGTCAGCATCTTCCTGAATCTTTCACCACCAACGCATGCTCAGAACGTCTACAAAAACAACTTCAACCTCTTTTCAGCCGAGTCAAGATAAATAACGAAAACAACAAAGGAATTTGGTTGAGGATGGTTGATGCAGTTCGCGGAGCAGCAAATCAGTCATAAAGTTCTTTAAAAATTTTGTATGAACGTCTGGACGTTTGCCGTTGTTTTCACCATTTTATTGACAAAATACATTTTCCAGACATTTGTTCAAATACAGTACTAATCTGTTCTTTGTAATTATGAAAAAATGTTCTAGGCGCTGCATATGTCTTGACCGCCACCCTCGCAAGGTTTTTTGAAATTAAGGTAGGCTGTACTCATTAGCGTGCTTTTTTCTCCCATAAGCTTTCCGCCTTTCGCATGTAGTTTGTTTGCGTGAATCTTACAATGTTTATGTGATGTTTCACTTAATTCGAGTGGTTGTATATACGATGATGTGTTGTCAATAAATGTTTCTCTACTGTACGACATTATTTGTCATGACAGATATCTAGTTGAGGTACAAAGAAACACGTACCAGAATCTAACACAAAAACTGCAGTGAAAGCCACAATGCACTGCGTGGTAAACGTATTCAGTTACTAGATATTAAGGGGGGAAGATTTGCTTTGCTGCGATTTGGCAACGTGCAGGACCTTGGTAATGAAATTATATCACAAATCTCGTAAATCAAAACCGGTTTGTTGTCGTAATTTTCAGGTTTGCCAAACTAGAAAAATCTATTTTTAGCAAGCAGATGAAGCATCTGGTTTATTTTACAGTAAGTTTTAAAATATTTGTGTATTATTTGCTGCAGTATTGGACCAGGATGCGTTTTATAGCAAGGTTGAAACTTTCATTTGAACGAAAGTTACCGCAAAATGCAAGTGAAAAGTATTTATTCATCAAAATTGTATAAAAATGCAGGTCAAAATTGTGTCCATCAAAATTGAATCTTGTTCCATCCAATGTTTCTTCTGGAATTGAAAGAACTAACAGATTAGTTTCTCGTATGACCATGTGTGTGTTTCTAATATTACTCCAGAAATCACTTGTGACAATCCACTGTTTTGTCAAAAAATGTAGATACCACGCTGCGATAAAAAGTACGCTGACATAATTTGTCCGCTATTAATCCATTGCCGATGATATGAAACATGTTTTCAATTATTCAGTTTTATTGCTTGATGATATTTAAACTCTTCATCTGTCATTTTGGACGAAACCATGCAATAATTGGTGGAGAGAATAATTCTTGTAATTTCAGCAATTTCATGAATTAGAATGATTTTTCAACTTTATTTGAAATTATTAAACTTGGCCACATAACGCACATTCTTGATTTAGAATTATGAGTTACGTTTTGCTCAAAAAGCATCTCGTGGAAATGATGCAGCTAAATGTCAAAAAAGCTGCATAAGAACGATAAGTTTGTTTCCACGCAGCACTTTTCATGTGTTATTTACACCCATCTTTTTTCGTGTGCTCCAACGTCTTGCTACTTCCTGCTACATAGAGAGTTATTAAAACATGAAAAAAGTCCTTTGTGATTAAGCCTATCATTTTGTGTTAATATTTTTGTTTCTATCGACAGATTTCAGTTCACGTCGCTGCTGGTAGCGCCTGATTACACATCTCGCAACAATAATGTTTGAATTTCACTGATGCTGTGTAGTCACTTTTGTACCAATAAACAAACACATTTTAAATGAGCGCTGGATGTTCAGTATTTGAAACCGGAAAATATTTTTGTTGGCCTTTTGTGTTACCTACTGCTTCTTATTTTATTGGATGTGGTAAACACTGCCTGTTTCACCATTAATAGTTTTTCTTTATCCTTTGTATAAGGTTATGCGTCTTCTAGTATTTCTTTTATTCAGTAGCAGTCTTCTCATGCAATAAGAACAAATTTCAAACTATCTCCGTTCCTCGTTAATGTTCAAAGTTCTGCATGTTTTTGCAACAACAGTGTGTGCTTTATTTTTGATTATTGCGCAACACAATTGTTTGAATTCGATTATTGCTCAACACAATTGTTTTAAAAATTGGAAGCTATACAGTCGTTTATCTGCGTTTGCAGCTGTGCGACGAAAAATATGTGGATCCAGACTTGCTACAAACAAACCACGACCAAATCAAAAGAAACATTGAAATTGAACTGAGAAAGCAATTACCATCTTCGAAGACATCAGATGAAATTGTTGCTCGTTGTGGAAGTGAAGTCGACAACTTGTTTGTAACGGTTAAAGAGAACAACGAGAAAAATCAACCGACTTTTCTTCGAAAAGCAATAAAAACTGCCTTGAAAACAGCAGTAGGAGCTGCTACAGGTTTCTTTTTTTCACCTCCTGGAATTCTGAGCGTGCTTTCTGCTGTTGCAGGAGGTCTTGGAGGGTTGATTAGAGGAATTCTCGATAAATAATATTCAATTGAGTTGAAACAATAGCTAATTTCCAAACCGCAATCAATCGGCAATGTATCACCTTTACTCGTCGATGTTTATCAACAGTTGTACTCTTGCCAATAATTCAAGTAGCAAATAATGGCAAAAATATATGTTTTTTCTGCATTTTATTATGTTTTTTATTTGAGAAGCAGCAACGTTGTAACCAGCGATTTGACTGAAATCATATTGTACATTCCAAATAACGAGTTTTCATCGAAGCAAGGTTGAAATAAGTGAAACATACCATGAAACAGCCAGATGGCGTGTATTTTAAAAAAGTACGGACAAGGCGTTAAAGTTTCGCTCTGTTCCAAAGAGCATTTATTTGCTAATAATGTACCAGTGATAGAGTCTCGAGTCTTGAGACGAATTTTTGCGAGTCTCAGTCCTGAAAGTTTCAGGTCTCGTCTCTGCCTCGAAGGCTACAGGTGTCAAGCATATTGTCTAGAGACGTTGAATACTCCAAACATATGGCTAAATAGAGTTTTTGAAAGTCAACCACTTTCCTGTCTGCTGTATCTGTAGGTAAGGAAAAACCAAAACAGGTAAGAAATATGCCAAAAATTCGAAAGTTTTTCTAAAACTTTTTTCGAATCATAAAGTTTAGAAAAATTCGGCAAAACTGACAAATTGTCAAGTCTCCAACCTCGATCTCAAACTTTCAAGTCTCGGTCTCGGTCTCGGAATTTTAATGAAGTTTCGGTCTCGAGATTAACGTCTCGGCTGCGTCACTGGATAATACCGTTGCATGGTCTCACCGGTCATAATTAAACCTGCTGGAAATCCAAAATATTATTGTTATGAAGTCATGAAGAGAAAGAATCAGTTACCGCGCGTATGTTGTCACATACCTCTGCTACGATACACGTAGAGTGTATGGGTCATTTTATATTGTTTGCAATATGCGCAATTCAATGAAGTCAAACACGAGGAGTTTGGAACAGCATCACTACATATAAGGAAACCTAACTGGAGCTGCGAAACAGTTGAAATAATTTACAATTTACAATTTTGTTTTTTAACTGATTATTTTCTGTCGTGTTAGTGAAACTGCAATCTGGTTATATTTTCTTCATACACCATGCTGCTGGGTTGAAAATCGTTTTAAGAACAATTCTTTTGAATACCCTTACAAACGAAATATACAGTAAAATATACAGTATTTTGAAAAATTTGAATTCAACAAACGCCTTGTTTAACTTACCCAAGATGAGGTATTTTTGAAGATATTTGATTTCTTATAGAATTGCTATCAGAATATCTTGTTAGATTCGCAAAGCATAAAACTGTATAAGAGTGCCTGCATGTCAACGCCTTCATATTTTTCTCTAAAAAAATTTAGAAAACTGTTTTCGAAAAGTTTTTTTGCTCGTAGCGGTAAGTTATTACGAAATCTACAATGACCAATGACCCAATTTGACTTCCCTGAAAAAAATAGTAAGTACTGGAGAAAACTTTCAGGCTGAAAAGAATAGCACGTGCATTGTTTATCAAAATCTACATTGAACGGAATTTCATTGTACCTTTAACGTGATACGAGGCCATGAGCTGCTTTGTGCTGTAAACATTTTGAAAGGATTGGAGTTTGCGTTAAACAAGACGCAGTTCACAAACGTTGCATACAATGATCAGGTGAGATAAGAATCGCATCGGTGTTTCTGAAAACGTTATGTTGTATTGCTCTTAGGCAACCTGACTGCTATGCTGAATTTTCATCTCACTTGTTATGCGGTTTCACAAGCTGATATGTGGAATCCGAGAGTCTTGCGTTAATCACCTAAACGTTCAGTGTACATAAAGAGCTTTTTTTTCTTTTTTCATTTAGGTTGAATTGTTTGCCACTGCCATTGTGACGTAAACATTCTAATACTGAAAACCACAATTGCTAGGCTTTTATTGAAACTGCCTACAATTGTGAAATTCTTTCTTTCACCAATCAGCATTAGTTCAATTAAGTATTTGTCTCTTGATATCACAAAGCACTTTTTTATTTATTTGACTATTCGTTAACTGCTCTTGACAGGCGGATGAGACCTAACAAATGCTTTTGTCACATCTTGCAAAGTGCTATAATTCATGCACCTACAATGCAGCACCACAGTAACAAACAAATAGTATCGATTANCNCNACAATGTCGATAGCAGGCCGCAACCGGTATGTTGTCATCGTTTGCAGGATATATTGAAATTGCACAAAAAGTTGGATCTAAAGAANATTTGGGAGGCCGCTGTGGTTGTATAAATAACCCTTCAACAGTTCTGACTAACTCAATTTGAGAAAGTTTTGTTCTGAATAAACTTCAGCCCTTGAGAATATATCGCTAACTTCAAAACGGAGGTTTACTCGAGCTGAACCCAATAAACAGCATTCAAGACGCAAGTGTAATTCAGGAGCAGTAAGGCAACAAGAACAATCTCGGTAACACACACGGGGATTATAGGGCTGTGGCCCAGTCTCAATACAGAAAGTAGAGATATCAAATATGCATCATCCACAAGGCATATTATCATTATTGATTATGTAGAGTTATTTTACGGTGCAGCTCATGGTGCTTTTATTTATTAACGAAATAAGAGTGAATGTAAAATAACTCGGTGTTTTTTGTAATATTGTTCAAGAGTTTTTGCCACCTGGTAATTGGATGACAACTGTGTATAGGATTCTATATTAAAAGGCATCATGAAGTATTTGCCACAACTCAACTCTAATCATATCGTGAACATCCGACGCTCGATATAAAAGCGTCACGTTATGGTGGTGTAAAATTTTTGTGTGAGGAAAGGTTCTCATACACTCTATAAATAATTTAGCAGCGGTAGTTTGCAGGTCATTCAAAACAACACAATAAGCCTTAGGAAAATATTTTAAACAATAAAGCCGTAACCCAGCACAGGCAAAATTGCTGCGATATTGAATAAGCAACGTGTGGCGCAGAACAAGTCTACAGCAAATCTACTTATCCCAGTCAGGACTTTATCGTGCAATTTCAATATTGGCGGCAAAACAAGAAGCTCGGATCCCTACTATTTTTGACATTGGGTTAGTACCCTGCTAGTTTTCAATTGGCGTCCGAGATACCAAGGACCCCACTATTTTTCTGCATTTTTACATTCTTGTTATAAAATATATCATATTCTAATTTTGAAGCGTGCCTGACTTTGTCGATAAGACAAACTTGTTGTGCTACACGCATCTTTGTGACAAATAAATGAACACTCTGTACGCAGTGAAACTTAAAAATGTTGCGTAGTTCGAAATATATATTATTTGTACAAGAGGTCAGATTCCACAGACAAGGATACAAAATAATACCAACAGTTGCGACGAGAAGGTTTGTGTAATGATTTTTGGTTTGAAAAACCATCATTATTTGCACATTGGTACTAATATTCAGCTATCCACAAGTGGAGATCCCACTACGCGCCCTCTAAGCATCTGTGGAGGTGGATGGGGACAGCACAGAGTGCTTCTACTACTGTAGACTTGAAATCCACAAATAAACAGAAAGCTTTCGGCAGTGATAAGCTAATGACTGGAAACTGGAACATCACCTTCATTCACAGGAAACAAGTAAGAATTTGTCGAGTGAATCAAGAGATATTCCATGGATGTTGTTGACATCTCTTTGAATAAGTGTCGTGACTCAAACACTATTGAGCTGGACGATGGGTGGAAACTCTTCTATTCCGGTGTTTAATCAGTAAAGTTTGGCCAGGCTGGAGTGGGGGCACTTTTGAACACTCAGCTGACAAATTGTATTGATGAATGGATGCCACTAGAAAAAAGTGTGAATGCTGAGGTTGACCTTGAAGTGATAAACCGCTCCCTTTTGCTTGATGCAGGTATATGCCACAAACCCATGTGCATAGTACCCGAGATTCGTTGAAAAACTGGTGATGCCCTTCGAGTACCCTGGAATACTAACGTGGGTCACGGTGACCCGGGTCATATGAGGTCATCCAGGTGAAACTGCTTAAGCACACGTCGGCGCGCTTTCAACGCTTCAGTAGCTTCATTTTTTGTGTGACTTGTAAATAGGTGCGCTTGCGGTCATCCTCGCTCTTTTCAATTTTGCAAAGGGAGCGAGTTCGTCACGAGTTCGGGTCACTCTGACCCGACGTTATGGTTAAAGGGAGGTTGAGCGCCAGGTGGCTGTAAAGAGCTGAAACTCACTCAGCGCATGCTTTTACGGTCGTGTTAGCAGTACACAACATAAGAAGTTCTTCAGGCCCAAAATTTTTTTGTTACGAGTAATTTAGTTCAGACATATATGAAATATACATCACCCCCCTTTTCATCAAAAATCGTGTGATATTAGAGTACAAAGTAACTTTGTTAGTGCTCAAACTGCTCAATGAGAGTTATATTTTCAGTGTAGTTTTTATGGTAAACTTCAGTTGAAGAAAAGCATATTTTTTTATTTTTGAAAACCGGGTCATGCACACCCGACATTATGGTTAGTGTGACAAAAACTGAAGGTTAGTATTCCAAGGAGCGAACCAATCCACGATCTTTGTGGAAGACGTCAATTCACATTTTGGGAACGATACTACTGCAATCAGGGATGTGTGTGGTCACGCTGAGCTCTCACCGTTCAAGGACATCAAGTAAAATTGTCCATTACGATTTTGACGCATACAATTTTTCACAATTACAATTTCTTTGCGGGGAAAGAAAAACACGCCTTTGATTTTTTACCAGTGAAATTGGTACCTGGAGGAAAAAAGACAGCAGCATCACATGAATATTTCCAGGTAAAAGAGATGAACCAGAAATGCTTGATGTTTTTAATCTTTCGACGTTCTACGCAACAGTGGTGTCTCAAAATTTTTGATTTGTCGAAAATCCGGGGAAAATCCTGAAAAATTTGGGCACAAGTGTTTCGACACCTTTGTTCTCAATGTCTGATAAATGAGACTGACTGTCGTTAAAAACGTCTAAATTTGACTTTATTCCCAAAAAAAATGGGAAAGCCTTTTTTATTTGAGGTCACATAAAAACATCATTTCTTGTGAGAGAAAACGTTGCATTGCCGCACACAGATTTTTCGGGCAAGTTTGAAAACATTCGGGCAAAATTCCTTCGTACCCCCAGAAATTTGCCCTCCCTACATCATTCTTCACACCAAAGAGAATGCGCATGAACGCGTGCAATTAGCCTCAAAACACACTATATTTCGTAAGTTTGTTGACCATTTCATCGATGCTGGATAACGGGTAAGCATCCAATTCGGTACAGATGTTAAAACTTTTAGAGTATCCGACGCACAATCGTTTTAACGACAAGTGCTTGTGCACGCCAGGGTCACGAACTTGATTACGCCGTCAGCAAGCTTTTCAGTACACTCCGATCGTCTTCACGGAAACGCTTTGACTTCGTTGCAATAGGTTTAACATTAGGGGATAGATTCGTAAAGAAACGCACCTCCCAGAAACAGCAGTGCTTCAACAGAAGTAGCAGTAAATGCGCAACTGTTTTCGTTAGAAACGAGTAAATCAGCAGCGGTTCCATCGAATATGAAAATCAAACGCTGACGATGACACTGGAAGTTAAGCCTAAGAATGGCATGCAACAGAGAGTGTCAAAACCATTCAACCTTGTTGACGTGTACGTCACGCCGTTTAGCAGTCACATCAGCCAGACATCTGATTTCACTCTTTACCAAGGACGATGCCTTTTGGACTTCATGGGACGATGAGTAAATGTCCAAGGTTAGTGTGGCGCTCGCTCAAGAGCTGAGGTAATTTTCCGAACTGCCAGAGTCGATAACGGCGATAAAACGCTTACCGTCAATCATTACTGGGAACGATGCTTTCAACAGGCTCCCAGGACAAGCGGTAGACATCATGTTAAGAGTAGGGGAGCTCTCAGTATAAACAGCGGACGACCGGCTTGCAGGCTTGGCTGAGTATAACTACAGGAGACATGCGACTGGCACAACCGTGAAAAATGACCCCTTTGTCACAGGAGTAACAAAGTGCATCCCGAGAAGGACATCGCAGACGTTCGTTGAAAACTTTATCACAAAATTAACACTTTCTTCGCTTGTTAACAGAAAATGACATAATCTCATCGTCAATCGTAAAAGGACCCTTGATCATTGCAACAGAAGTTGCTAAAATGTTTCCGCTTGAGAGATACCCAGCGGAATGTTCCATAATCATGCTCAATGTACTCGCAATGTGGCATGTTTGATCCAGCGTTAACCTGTGGTTTTCCAGCAAAAGTTGACGGACGGCGTGCAATGATAGGCCATTTGATCATTCTTACTTAAATAAGGACAGAAGATGCGTTTGAAAACGCGAAACTAGATTCTCTGTGAAATAAACTGTGGTCTATCTGCTTGTTTTTTTGAGTTATTTTAGTGAAACCAATTTTATTGTTCAATGTCATCGAAATTAACCACTTTGAAGGGCTTTTCAGATTTCGGAATACGTTGAAACGCTCGGTTTTTCTTGATCTTTCGTGAAACGCAACGCACTGTTTGATCGCGTAGTTTGGCTCTGGCACCCGTCATCGCGCACGTGATGTTACCTCCAGAGCAAAAGTGCTTTTTCTAAGCAGTTGGCCAAACACAGGTTTTCTTACAAATGACCAGGTTTGTGAAGCTGTAGGAAGGTCAGCCTTTCAAAATTGAAAATTTATTGCCCGTTGTAGCTATCCATAATTCGCGTGTGTTTCTTTCTATACTTGTTTTCAAGTGTCAATTTGCCCCAGTAATGTTTGTCTTACGGTTTTACAGGATTGAAGATGCGTTTGAAAATGCGAAACTAGTTTCCATGTGAAATAAAGTAGACTGTGATTGATTTACTTGCGCCATTGTGTGTCATACAACAATGGACAAATAGATAGGTGCAAGTTTTAATCATCGCAGATATATGAAAACAAAAACAAGCAGGCAGATTCCTCACAAGCTTTCCGCCAGGCTAAAGTTTGTTTTGCCATTGATGAACGTATCACCTAAAAGCACTTCCCTATAAACTTCATTTGTCACATCGCTAAAACTGCAATCCTTGCTTGAGATGAACAATTCTCGCATGGATGTCTGCAAGGGTTCATCCTGTTTCTGCTTTCTCGTGCCTTGATATATATGCTTCAAAAAATTGAATTCATTGTTTTACGTAAGCTTCGCAACAGAGATGTCATACATAGTGCAGTGTTCTGTGATATCATAAGCTTCGACACAAACGTAAGCAGTATGCTTACCCAGCTTATCTGGCGCCTCCACCTTGTGCTGCAGCCAACCGTTCACAGCTATCAAGGAAAATATGTAAAAACTTTCAGGCAATGCTGCAGTTGTTTCGCAGCCTTCGGAGAATTGGGATCCGGAGAATTGGGATCCGTGTCTCAAAAGTTCGTTCAGCGACGCCGCCATTACGAGAATGAGAGCAATGTTTGTCAAGCCACAACAGTGACCCACACCAAGCGAATCGATCGCAATTTATTGCGTAAGGAAACTAATTACGTGTATTACACATCTTCAGTCCTGCGCAAAAGTCGACATATGAAACAAAAAGAAAAAATTACGCACTGCTGCTAAGATCAAAACTCAAGATTACAAAAATTG
>JGI24022J15233_10002048_pt1 | contig 18227 bp, 6 predicted proteins | sample Ectturendosymbi2_FD_15233 | JGI IMG/M metagenome (IMG submission 15233) | reverse complement strand
TTTATTTTGAGACGTTTCGGATTATTCTTAATCCATCTTCAGTCAAAAAATAAAGCAACACTTGGCAATGCTAGCAATTCAAAACCAAAAGACTCTGCTGTGACGCAAGAAATAACAGTGTGACGCAAAAGACGTCAAAAGCAAAACCAACACCGCCAACCCTGTCAAATTCGCTAACAGTGAAAACAGGTTTTGAAAGCAGAATAAACCGAAACGTCTCAAAATAAAAATGTATAGTTTTTTGAAGGCTTTTTTAGTGTTGATGAAACTGTTAAGTCTATCCCAATTTTATGCTCCAAAACTAACATTCATGCCAAAAAACAGAAATGACGAAACATAGGGCGCGACGTTGAATACATAATTGTAACGTATATACCATTGTCCGATGCATCATGCTATCAAAAATCAACAAGCAGCGACGGAGCCACATGCGAAATAAATTTAACGTGAATGAGTGCGCAAACAATGGTTAAAGAGCGCAATCAAATGAAAAAATACAACATAAAAACAAACAATAAAAATACACAAAAGCAAAAATTGCAGATTGCACTTATAACCACAACTGCCGGAATGGAATCATTTCAATGCTCAGCATTCAAGTCGTTCGTTTTGCATCATCTGTATGAGGTGTTGAGCTGAATAAATACATAAGAATGCTTGTCGTCTCATTGTCGTCCACACGTATGCTCCACGATCTTACGGATGAAACCGTCTGATTTGCGTTTCTCTTTACCATATTTACATTTCGCACTCGAGATAAAGTAGGCTAAGATATGGCAGAGAGTGTTCATTCTCGAGACCCGAGATGCGTAAAAATGGAGTGAAAATCGTAGGCATGTTCCGCTCACGCAGTCGTACAGCAACAGGCCAGAGAACATCAGCCTCGAGTACCAATGGGTCCTTCTGGGATCACAAAACGTCCGCCAAAGTCTTCTGCAAATAAATGGTACTGCGATGGAAATTAGTGTTCGGTCACACGTGTACAGTTTTTAATGTCTGCGACTCAATTCCGGGCTGCCGTTAGCTGGTGACATGTTACACAGGTAAAAATCCTCGGCTCACCGACACATTTAGGAGGGACGCCGCTCCACGTTCCATTGACGTTGCATCGTATGGTCACCTCTCCTTGCATAAGGAAACCAGGGTCGCACGTGAAGGTAATAACCGTTCCTGGTATCAGCGAGTCCGGTCTTTCTGGTCCCAGAAATCGAAATCTTCCGTTTGTTGGTTGCAGGATGGAGGGACAGACCAACGTTTCTGAAATGCACAAACGCAAAGTGCAGCTTAAATTTCAATAACTTCTTGACATCAAATATAACGGCCTGCGATCAGGGGCCGATCCAAGGGGGCGAATGGGGCGATCGCCCCCCATAAAACCTACGAAAGCAACTTTTTTCACCATGATTTTGAACAATTGGAAAACAGCATTCGCCATATAAGGTTATATTGCCATCCATTATTTTGTTACGGTAGTGGTGTGAGGTATATTTCATCTCTTTTACAGTAGTGAACCTGTAATGAGAATTGATTGCCAAATATCACTGAAATCGTCCCCCCTAAACTTACAGGCTGGATCCGCCACTGCCTGCAATAATGTCAGATCACGACATGTATGCTAGTTTGTAATCTTTAACATGTATAGCTGGCTCCCAGAATCAAAATAGAGTGGATACATTTTCAATCTATTTGCTTCTATGGGCCTGCTGTATGTGAAATTGCATAGCAATTTACAATGCGCAGTGTAGCAGCATAGCATTTTAAAATCATTTACTTTACTGTACAATCATTTCCGTTTTGTGCATCTGAACAGACTCAACAATGCTACATTTTGCTTGCCATCGTTGATCAACTTTGAGAGAGTAAGCAAAGATTGAATGGCTACATCAGGTCTTTTTTGCGCCTAAGTTATACAGGTTAGATTTGGAGGCAATGCACCCACCCTGATGCTTACAAAAGGTCATTACGTTCACTTGCGATGTAACTCGCTCTTTGAGACATATAAACAATATATATAAAATATCATGAGCTTGATATAACCTGCGCCACATAAAAATGGCTGAACTGCAATGATGGTAAAGATTATAATTTGTACGTCTTTTTGTCCGGCTATTTGGAGCCTTTCCGATTTGACAGAAGCACTCATGGTTAAAACCGGCGCCACACTTGGTATTTAGAAGTTTCCTGGAGAATCCTAAGCTAGTTCAGGTATTCGTCTGCTTATGTACGCCCACTACGTCTTTCAAAATGTTCAGATTATTTCACTACTTTTCTCCTTTGCTAAACCTTGAGTCTCTGATGTTTTGTATTTTCATCAACATAAAATTAATTTCTACTCTTTGAAGCTGTTATTTTTTCTCTTGCTGCTTTCGTGTTACTTCGTGATCTGAGTCACAAAAACGCATGAATAAACCATTATTATTACCATTACCTACTGTTTCAAGACATGTCGTTTTTCCTCGGCACGCTGTGTGTCCAGGCACACGTTATCTGAATATCCTTTTTGTAGTCAATTGAAATTCTACCCGTTAACGCGAAACATTTTTTAACTCGTGGTTCATTTTGAAATACACATCATATTAGATCTCCTAATAAAATATACAAAGTTAAAAGTTTCAATAAAGCCTTTTATATACCAACAGAGCTTGACTACATAACTACCAAAATGTTAACTCTTCGAAATGTTTAAACTGCCACGTTTTGTGTGTTTTAACGCCGCACTTTAAAAACTTTTAAGTGAGATTTATTCAAACATCTAGTTAAAGCTGATTTACCATCGCAACGAGGAGTATTATACGACCACCTTCCGTCATTTTCCGAGCAGCTTATCCTCTCATTCCCGTGGAGCGTAAAACCTTCGTTGCAAGTGAACTGCGCTGATGTTATTCTTGGGTTTGTGGCGATAAGTTGAAGCGTAACACTACCGTTCGCTGGAGCTTCAATTGTTGGACAAGGGGTTCGTGCTGCAGAACAAATTTCATTTTTATCAGCTTAAAGCGCAACACTGTGCAGAATGAAACGATTCCACTCACGGAAGGCTTTTACTGTCGCACTAGTTCCTCAGGAGATTTCATAGAACAAGATAGAAAATGTTTCGCAATGCTTGAATACACTATCAATCCGTAATATTGTAACACTTAGTTTGTTTCTAAGCGTGACGTATTTCAAAATATTGAAACCTTTAAACTATGTTGCATTTGCTCCGATGCGGATGCGCTTGGGTAAGCTTGTGCGCCAAAAAAGTATAGGCTTGGGTTTTCGCAAACAAGTTATGTTAGTTTTTCTTCGGTTAACACCCAAACTAATGTGCAACTGGGCATCCATGTAACAAATCGAGGTTTTCTAACGTCCTATGAATCTCTGGAAACCTCACAATACGGTTGCTGTTTTGTTGACAGTCGCACGTGTTTGGAAACCCAGTGCAACAACAAACTTCCGAATTTAGCCAACTTCGAACGCTAAGTACAGTCAAGCGGCAGGTTAATTGAAAGTTTGTTAAAAATCGATACACACAAAATATTGGATTTGCCAAACGTTTAGAAGCACAAAAAGTTAAACCTAACAATGAAATCATGGATTCCAGGAGTCAATGTGGCAATTTATTCAGTGGGTGAAAAATCACAATTCAATATTCAAAATAATTTAACCATAAACAATTAAAAAGAGATCTTTACCTTCACATTTTGGGAGCGGAGTCAACCAACTTTGATTTTTGCACATGACAAATCTTGGACCACTTAACACAAAACCTTCATCACAGTCGAACCTTGCGAATCGGCCGGGGGAGAAGCCAAACTGTACTGGGAATGTGACAAGTCCATTAGGAAATGTGATCGATGGTCCACAAGATTCTGCAAAAACATGAAACTAGATAAGAAATGCTTTTGATCGTAACTACTGGGAAGCTCTCCCGCATTTCTTATTATGAAAAAATTTTCTTTCGACAATAGTAAACACAAAATTTGTATAATTAAAAGCTCCAGGTTTGCTGCAAGCTTTCGAGGAATCAGCCGACTGGGCCTTACATTCTTCACTTTGCGATGATTCAAACAAACATGCGCATATTTGTATTCAAGTAACTAGTCTTCACAAAGGCGACACAAGTGAATCTGTTTGCAAAAATGTTAATGCATCCTGAAATCGTATGGAAATAGATTTAGATTCTGTTAGAATTTGATTTTATTTGAACAAGATTTCAGAATTGAGGTTGGGGTATTACGTGAAATCGATTTCCTATTAAAAATTTTGCAGACAGATTCACTTTTGTCACCTTTGTTACGACTAGTTACACAATATTTATAGTGAAGCTTTCCATCTGGTAATGACAGATAGACGTTTGGATACGAGTTTCCATGCTAATGCAGTCAAAGGGCGGCGTGGTTAATCAAAGTAATATTGCGATCTCTCCGATAAAAATGGAACCTCTGTGCATAGTGTTTCAATGGCCCAGCCTGCGCAGGCACCGGGAGTACATTGCTAACCAAACTGAACAATCACTTTTTCGGTCTGTGTCATTGTTTGATGTGTAGGTAAAGGAAATGATTACGTTATACCAGTGGAGCGGACGTAAGTTCCATCAGAAAAGAATCATAGAAATCATGGAAAGAATCAAAATCATGGAAAGAATCGGGCATGCTTCAAGGAAAAAGTTTGGAAAACGTCGGAATTCAAGTTGGGGTTTACAGGACTGAATAAATTTACGATGAGCAACCAAACAGCATCGCGTGTCTGTTCACTGGCAACTTTCGTATTTTGCGCTGCTGAACCTGGCAATTATGAGATCTGTCACGAAACCGTATTATTGTACCTTTTTATCTCAGTCCAAGGCGAACTGTAAGCAAGAAACAATTTGACAGGTGTAGTTCCAGCAAAATGTAACTGGTTTTCTGTTATTATCATCAAGCTGTACCCGTGAATTTGAAACTTAATGACAGTATTGAATAAATAGCACAGGGTGTAATGAAGCAGCAGCAGCTGCTCATCATGCTGACACACAGGGTGTAATGAAGCTTTTTAGCACCCAACGCTTCTGTTATACTTTTATGATTAATGCACAATAGGCCTCGCTTTTAGCGCGTTCTTCAAAATATAACTTCTGAATTTTTAACTGAAAAACTTCACAAAAATTGGTTACACTCTTAAAATGCTTACATGTGGCACGCACGCAAAATAGACGGTCTCGTTCTAACTCCCAGAAAAGTTAACTGCAGTCTTTAAAAGTTATTGCAGTTTTTTTTTTATCTCCGCGGAAATCTGCGGTGTCAGTAATTTAGGTATCTTGTTCTCATCGATTTCAAATGCATTTTCCACTTTCGAAATCAGAAGAGATTTTATTGGGTTTCTACGTATCTAATCACAGACTGCGTCATGAAACAGCGAAAATTTTATTTTTTCTGTAAAAGTGCAAATGAACTGCTGGCGAGCTCTTTAAACTCTGTCAGTTAAAGCGTTTTTGAAAAATCTAATTGAAAGAGCAGTAAACGAAACTATTGCAAAAATCTTGGCCGTTTTCAGTAATGGTGGATGTTTATCAGATTCAAACTCCTGAGATTGATGACTCTAGCTTACCTTCGCAAACGGGAATCCTACCGATCCAAGCACCATTTTTGCATAGCACGAGTGGAGTCCCTTTCATGGTATATCCAGGATTACAGTAAAAAATTACCGCAGAAAGATAAAGAAATGGTCCAGCGCTTCCTGCCCAATTGGCACCTCCGTTTCGTATCGGGTAGATTGCCGGGCATCTTGGCCTTCCTGGCGAAGAAGAACAACGATTAAGTGAACAGAATGTCAAACACGAAACATTTCAAAACAAACACAGCCCAGGATTAATGCGGTAAGTAGACATTTCAGGACCAGGTCTCACAACCATCAAAATCTCAATTTCAGTGAGTAATTTTGTCTACACAAAACACATTTCGACAATATTTAGCCTGAACATAGATAAAGGCGTCGAAAGCTACTTGTTACAAGTTAATCTCTGGAACAACACCACATTAGATAGCTACAGAGGCTTGAACTTCGCAATCGAATCAGTTATACTTGCAGTAAGACAAACCAAAACGGTGTTTAGCTGGGCTATCCTGTGGTGTAGGAACCTTTTACAAAGTGGGGGGCACAACTGCACGTCAAAAAAATTCGGAAATGTTTTTCATTACATGATTTACTTTAAAATAGACCATACAGTGGTGTAGTGCTAAAAATGAGGTGTGGGAACGCCGTTCCCACACCAAATAAAAAGGAAGACTGCACTACATAGTTCGAATAAAGTGAGCATTCGCCTGCAAGAATATCCGCACTGGATCTGCTTGTTCCACCGCAGACTTTTGACTAGCAGAGCGAATCTGCGTGTCGCTAGCACATCTGTGAGATTGCAGCCATGTTTTAACGTAATCTAGTGCAAAAAGTCTGGGAACGCCGTTCCCATCCCCCTGCACCCCTGCAATAGACCCAATAATAATTGTGTTGCTAACCTATTTAAGCAAAATTCGAAATTGAAAATTGAGATGCCAGGCCCCTCCAAAAAGGGGGGCTAGGTCAATGCGGCCCCCCAGGTTCCGCCACCCTTGGGTTATCTATTACAATAGTGTCAAATAACTTGCAGAGGCTGCGAGCCCAAGCACAGTTTTACAATGCTTACGTCTGCACACAGGTGCAGGAGCGCTCCACTTTCCCCCAAGTGTGCACAGTACTGTATCTTTTCCACGTAGTACATATCCTGAGTTGCAAGCATAATGTAACCGTGACAACGGTTGAGAAATGCTAATATTTCCCAATGCGGTGTATTTCCCAAACGCTGGCTTTTCAGGTAGAGGACAGGGAAGGAAATCTGGAAAGAAAGCGCATAACCTTTGCATAAGTCGTTCACAGCTTAGAATCGTTACAGTTAAAAAGCCGGTAAGCCGATAAATCACATTTTTGAAAAGTGGTTTAATACGCAAAGTGTGTAATTGGCCTGTGATTCTATGAGACCTGAAACAATGCGCAGAATTTTCTAAAACCACTGATAACTGATGCTTTGGCATCTGCAAGACCTGAGGTTTGAATATTACAGGTCAGTGAAAAGCAAGGATATTTCATGACAAACGCTTGGGAAAACTTTCAGCAAAAGCCATATGCTTTGACAAAAATAAATATAGTACACAGTTACCAAGAAAAAAATTCTCAACAAACGTAGTTGAAGAAGTTTGAGGAGACCGATAAACATTACAAGAAACACCCAAAAATAGTTAAAAAGGACCAATAAAAACATAAAAATAAATGAAATACTTTCATGTATAAACTTTTGGCAAGTATTGTAAATCTTGTTTAGTAAGTGGCATACCAATTCAGCGGAATCAAACTTTTTTGAGCACTCATCTAGCAAAAACATGCAAATGGCAAGTGATGAGCTTTGGATGCCGAGTGCCTTTTCTATAAAGCAAAGATTGTTGATCGGAATCGGTTTAAAAAAGGAAAAAATTCAAAATCAAGTTGCTGTTACTTGTTTGCACATTACTAAACAGTGGCTTTTATGTAACTTCAACAATGTTTGATATCGTAATATTTCTGTTGTTTAAAATAATATTTGGATGGGTCTCGCGTATGTCTTTCGTGAAAAGAGTCTGCATCCAGCTTTGATTACAATTCCAAAGTTTTCCTGAATTAATAAAAGTGCTTCTCTACCAAAAGAAGATGGACTTCAGAAGCTTTCAACTCAACGCCTGTATCTTGCTTCTGAAGTAACAAATGGTGCGAAATAGGCTCCAGTACAGTACAGAGAAGCGTCATCAGCAACTGAATGCTGCTTTGATACACATTCTAGGATATCCTTTCGAAATCATACCAAACTTCTTTTTTTCAGCATAGTCCGCGCATTAATAAGTTCCACAAAACTCTCAGTCATCTTTTGGACGTTGCGTAGTGGCTCAGGCAGCAATAACTGATACGAATGCACTCGTATAGTGCTACTGACAATGCTCATTCTGTAACGTATGCGTTTGTAGTCAATCATTATCCACAAATCAGAAAAAATGTTTTATCGTATAAACCAAAAACAATAACTCACCTGTGCAAGTTTCTGCTTCTCTGCTGTGCCAAGTCAAGTTAGTCCTTGATTTCTTATAGGCAGAAAACATCTGCATTCGATTTGGTTTTATCTTTTCCGGTGATTTATCGTCACTGCTGGTCAAGAGTTTGCAACGTTTTGTTCCTGCAGGAGAAATTAGTGAAACATTTTCTGTTAAAAATACTTTCATGATCTCTTTTAAAATACTTTCAGAATTGTGGTCAAATGTGTCAGTCCCGCAGCTTAGAGTTGTGTAAGCCGATTTAACCCTAAATCTAACTACAAGATTTAACAATATCAAATTCTATTCGAGATTCTTGAACAAGATTGTCAGTGTCACGTCATCAAGAAGCCGTGAAAGCCCTATTTTTTCGAAGGTCAAATTTCAACGGTCTCGTTCTATTTGCTCAATAAAGCCGGCATGTTCAGCGCAGGTCAAACCTATACTCATAATGGCGGGCTTGTTGCTGTAAAGGAACTCTTTTTTGACGGACATTAAAAAAGCATGTGCTTCAAGAGTTCGCTAGTAACTGGCACGACATTTCTCCAAGAGGGCAGTTAGGATTTTTGATAATGGGGTCAAATGGATGGAACCTGCTGTACTTTTTTCCATCTGCAGGAATATCACAAACATTTCGCATTATTTTGATGAACAAACAGAGAAGAGCAAGTAAAAGCTATCCACTACTTTCCAAATCCAAATTTCACTCTCACAGGAAACAGGCATGATTTTTTCACAATTTGGCTTGGCACAATTTTGTCTTGGAAATGGGGACATGGTTTCTGTGGCTCATTAGCTGCGTCTATGCCTTTAACCGCTTAAACATGTAACAGTTATAGACAACATTAGTTTAAAAAAATATTAAATTTTGTCGATTTCTTCTGAGCATGCAAGATTACAATAATTTTGTCGGTGATAAGCTACTTGTTTACGGTCTATTGAAAAGGTCGCCAAACTTTTTTCACAACGGAGTAGATAACTGATAGATTAACGTATGCAGGACGAATGATTAGGTCTACGTTGTTCAATTATACACTATGCAGTAAATGCACAAAATATAACGACAAAAAACATATTTGTTTATCAAAAAGTTATCAATGAAAACCGAACTCCTTGCTAAGACCACCTGAAATCGTGCCGATGGCAATATCTGTACCTTTTTTCGCAGACTGCCACGTAATTTACGAAAAGAACTAGTAGAGCATCACATGACAGCTCATCTGATGGCGTGATCATCACTTCGTGAAGTACAGTACTGTGAGATCTATCAGTTTTCTCATGTCGCCGTAAGTTACATACTTTTCAAACTTTTCTATGGTGCGGGAAACTGAACTTTTGCTAAATCGTAGGCTTTTGCAATCTGCCTTTCTGAGAATCTGTCCACATGCAAAATTGCTATCTGTGCACGCTCAACAGCCAATGATGAAGTTTTTGTCCATTTTTTGCTACCTGGAAAAAGTAAAAAACCCTCCACTAATAATCNCNATGAAACTGACTGTAGGTCATAGGTTCCCGACGTTTTTTTTGAAGCTGGCANTCCTTTTATAAAAATAAAGTGGCGTTCGCGCCCCCTCATTTNGAAAACAGCGTAGAAATCACAAAAACGGTCCGATTTTGCAGCATCTTTATTTTTACAATTACTACTCGTAATACGTAGGCCTGCTGACAACACAGTAGAAAACACTCAGTCATACTGTTTAACTTCATACCTTACTGCTCATTAGAAACATACCTAGTGATTATTTGTTGCTGTTTCTCTGAAATTATCCGTCCATGCCTTGGCAAACAATTACTCAGAGCCACGCGCAAATCGTTCGAGGGGTTCAAACGGTTCTGATACTTGTTTTTCAAATGAACTAGAGAGAAAAATCCAGATTAGCACAAATATGTTGTTGCAAAGGCCACTAGAATAGACAGAGTTTTTGTAGCCTACTCAATTTCTCGTAACTTTACATGTTGGAGCACCAGAAAGTTCTTTAGCATCAAACAACAATCTCGCCATATACATTTAACGTAACCGTGCGCTTGCAATCGCATCCCCGCACATCTCCAGCGTGGAAAACACAGCGTGAAGCAGAAATAGCAGTGCACACATTTAGCAATTTAACTTGTTAAATTAGTAACGTTAGCTGGAATAATTAAGCCGGATGTTCTTCTGAGTAATAGCACTGAAAAGCTTTCATAAATCTCGGTTCTTTTGAAAAAAAGTACATCCAAGAACTTACAAACTCTCACCCTCGAAATTCGCATTTCGAACCCCTGAAAATCTTGTTTCGGACCCCAGGTGTCCGGGCACCCCCGGTTGGGAACTGCTGCTGTAGACGTAAAGTTTTATTGCTGTTCTTTGTGTTACTCGTGTTGGTTCGTTGCTGCTGACTAATCCTGCTACTCATATTCGTTCACAAACCAGTAACTTCGCAAGTTTCCAGAATTAACTTTGATGTAATGATATCTCTTTGATGAAATAATGCAACTTGGGCAAGGAATGATGCATTAATTCCCTAATTTGCTGCAATATGTCGACGTGGTTTAGATGGTCCTATACTTTTGAAAATGACTGTATTTTAGCTCATTTGTGCCACAGTGCAGTGGAGGGTCGAGGTCGGATAAACTGACTTCGAGGGTCGGATCTGGACCACGGGCGGTAGTTTGGTGACCTCTGGTGTATTGGCTGCNGCAATTATTTTCTCAAAAAGCGGTTAATAATCGTATGTTGCATTAAGTTCAAATCTTTGAAAAAACTCAATCGAGTTCTAACTTTTGTTTGCTTCCACACAAAGTGAATCCCCTCCGCTCCACGTTCCATCAGAATTGCAGTAGATTTTCGAAGATCCGTATAATCTGAAGCCTTTGTTGCAAGACACACGGAAATACCCACCTTGCCACTCGATGATGCCGTTTTCAGGTGGATCCGCTTTACGGCATGTAACTGCGAAAAAATGCGCCGTGCTTATTCCTTTATATTCCTTTATGTGTCACCAGAACAAATCTTGAGTCAGCATCATGTGTTGATGCCTAATGTATTATTGAGGTAAGCGAGACCGATTCATGTCAAAAGCAATTCACAGTTTCCACCATAATCGGTTTATGACAGATCTAAACCGATTACGAACGACATTGACAGAGATAATTGGGAGCGACAATCAAGTAACGCATTACATCAACTTCATTGTGACCAGCTGGTGAAGAAGGCTGCGGCGTTCTTTGATTTTTAAAAACTTAGCAATAAAAAGACCGCATAATCAAACTTGTATTGATTGCTTTCTTTTCTTGAGTTTGGCTTTTGTTGCTTACAATTTCTACGTTACAGTTTCGGAAACCGTAGTAGACGACGACTGTTTTCCACAGTAGGCGGCTGAAGATTGAAACAGCACGGCAAGTGGCCATGTGGAAGACCTTGGCTACGATTTAACTTATAACACTTTGCTTCATGTATAATTTTGGCTTGACTTTCCAAGTTTGCTGAGACTATGGGAGTGCAGTAACGTTTTCTTTGCTTCATCTGGCTCGTTTGATTTATGTGAAAAAACTTTGTACCGGGGATTTCCGGAAAGCCGCCCAGTCTTTAGTCCGCCCATGGGCGCTTATATGGTGCTAACATTTGAGTTGAATACCACCGTACCGGTATTTGTACCTGTCACCTTACACGGTACGTCCAACGTTATACCGTACTGAGTTTATAATACTATTTGTAATTGTCACCTTACACCAGTGGTCGGCAAACTTTTTATCGCGGCCCAGATCACCTCTTCAATAGCTATTGAAGGTCCACTATATTTGAAACCACCAGAACAAAACGTGTGCATGTGTAGTTGTTCAGACACAGGCAATATGCAGCTGCCGTATAACAGTCCGGGCGGTTATTTGGTTTACGTCTTATTTTCCCAATTTGTCTTTTTTCCAATTAACGGCCCAGGGCGGACTTCCGGAAAACCCCGGTGATAATACCTAGACACAAACTAGAGAGGCAAGTTTTCTTGCATTTTCAGTTTGACAGAGCGTTGTGCAGTTGTAACAGCGGCATCTGTCATTTTAATTACAGAGCGAAGGAATAACGCGATCAATCTTACAGCTAAGCGTAATTAAAAGCAAAATGCCTTTTTAACGTAAATTCCTGATACTAACGAAGCCGAGAGTCGAGTGGTTACAGTTGTTGCCAAATAGGTGGCTGCGTTCTGTGATTGGTTGGTTACTGTTAGCTGCGAGATTCATGAGATTCACTGAGCTGTCTTTATTTAATGGGTGGTTCCCAACTTGTATGAACGAAGCACTAACCCTATGCATAAAATTAAACGACGCACTGCATAAAAAATATTCACCAATTGTTATTTAACTAGCTCAACTGTCGTATAAACGAACTAAATTTTGCGCGTGAAATCAGTGCTGCAGCCAGCTGACATTTTCGCGGGGGAGGCAAAATGATTGTAACTTGTTGCACCTAACAACTAAGCATGTTNTTCAAAATTTTGGGGGGAAATTGCCCGGTTGTCCCTCCNCTGGTTGCGAATCTGCGTGAAGTTACTGTTGTTTCGTTGAAATCAATTTAGTTATTGTTACATCATTGCCCACAATNATTTACTCTCTTGCAGACTCATTACATTTATATAGATTGGGTTTGAGCAGGTTTCTCAGAAAACCTCATATCTTGGTAGTGAAGGTGGATGTAAGTTTGGAACGCCCTTGCAATCTACAATCGACGCGCCAGGGCGTCGCAACACTCCATTTGGGAACCTCTAGTCTAAGTCATAACTGGTAATATGTCACTATATGCTGACACAGATGTTGTCTCAGTTAGAAGTCATTTTTCAACATCCAGGCCCGCAGCCAGGTTTTGAGGTTTGGTGGGACAAATTAATTTTAGAGAGGAAAGATTTTTGTTCTTATTACATGTTTAAAACAATTTTTGTGGGCACAACAAAATTTGGAGGGATACAAAAAATTGGGGGGAGCACTGTTCCAGAATGCTCCCCATGGCCACAGGTCTGACTGCATCTGTCGCAATAAATTTACCAAGGTTTTGCTCAGAGCATGCAACGCGTTCAAAAGTAGTAAAAGAATTCTGTCCAAACTGCGAACATCACCCATGGACGCTGTCATGGCTAAATACTGTAAGTCTTGCTAAGACTAGCAGTATAAAAAACTAGCATTTGAGAAAAGCATTTGCTTTATATTTTGCTGCAAGTTGGTGCGATTTGAGCTATTGCGCTTAACATACTTATAGCTCTGTGGTATGGCAGTACAAGAAGCGACGTTTCATCTCCATACTTACACAAGCACTCCGGCGTCTCGGCAGACCATCGCCCGTCATTGCCACATGTGACGAACTTTCTATCTGGAGGGCGGAGTGCAAAACCGCGATTACAAGAGAACACCGCTGTGCCAGATGATGCAATCACAATTCCAGTAACATTTGTTTGAAGGGATTTGTTCGGCTTGAAGATGTTGACACTCCCGTTAGCCGGTGGATTAAGCTCTGGACAAACTGGAGCTTCTGGAATTAATAGTTAAATTAGAATGTTTTTATTTTCCTCTTTTTTGACACGAAAAGCACGCTGCGGTATTCCCAACTAAGTGTTGCGCACTCTATGTTACCCATGGTTGTGATGGTTTGTTGAACAACAAATCATTTTTACTTTATTGCAGACAATGTTTTTTTGCATGTGAAATAACGAAATACACGTTTGCTAACATACCACACACTTTCGAGGGTAATTTCCCCATCAGACCAACCACTCTTTTTGGTCAAAGCTTACAGCTTCCCCAAGCTAAAGGACCCACAAAAGTTTCGAAAATACGCAAAAAACAAGCAAGTAACGAAAAAAGTTGATAGTCTTTTCACAGTTAGACATAAGAAAGTTCGTTCTGCCTGATGCCTTATTTGCTGATACTGTGCAGCACATTGTTGCAAAAGTTAACTAAGAGCAGGTCAGTTAAATAAAAAGTATAAAAATCTAGGGCCAATACATAGTGTTTGCATAAACTTAATGATTTTACTCTATGTTTATAAAAAGGACCCTATTTAATATTGGTAGAAAGACAAGATTGCCAGCAAGTAGAATTCGTAGAAACACCGCCAGTCGTTATTGTTGTCTTTGCAATTACACGGGACCTGTGGGCAGCAGATGATGCATGCTAACCATTATTTTCAATTGTGCGGCCTCTGCTTATCGCTTGCCGTCTTCTTGTTATACACGCAATCTCGTGGGTAAAAACCTGATGCAACCAATTGCTGTGGGCGTGAGATTGTCACGGCGTCATTGAGGAAGGAGTGACACCATTCCTGTATGATCAGTAACCTATGAAGAGGATTTACGAGGGGGTTGTAATATTTTAGGAATCGTTTTTCGTAAGTACTTGGCGTCGTTGTCAGACTGAAAAGCACTTAATTTCAAAATAAGTTTAATTTCAAAATAAAAAACCCATACGACCATCGAGAAAAGATCACTGCTTGTAACCAGCATGGAAACCGCAAGCACAAGAGGTTTAATTGCTGTGTGGCGTTGGGCGCAGCAAGCGTGTTACACGCCAAACAACTTGTATACATCTGGCGATTCACAAAGCGCAATCGAAACAGAAGATGCAGCAGAGGCGGCTCTGCTTAACAAGTTTTCGCCAGAATTTAATACTACTTGATGCAACCATTTCTTTGGGCGGGTTCGAGAAGTCGTAAAAGCAGAAGGGCGTTGGTTTGTCCGTAAAGGCAACAATGACCGTTTAAGGCAAAAATGATGGCGATGCAACGAACAATGATCTTCAGTCGTGATTGTCAAACCGATGGATTATACAACAGTTACTTTCTTGCTAGTTGGCTGTTGAGATTCATCACACAAAATGCACTTTATTGCAAGGAAGTGATATAGTGCCAAATGCGTTCAATTAAACCTGTTCTTATTCTGTGGACATCGTTTTCCTTTTCTCACNGTACAGTCGAACCATAAACGTATACAGTTGCACGCTGTGTCAGCAATTGTGCTTGCAACGTTCACTACAGTTNAGGACTAGTTAAAATACCTTTCGTAGTTGTACGCTTTATTCGAACTGATTCGTTTACCGTGAGCACAAAAATGTTACACAAAAAAGTGAATAAAACGGCCGAACTTACGGACACACGAAGGTGAGAAAGAGGGCAGGGTTTTTCCTTGAAAGCAATATTTTTGGAAAACCGGTGAGTCAGGAGAATGAGCGCCATTGCACTTGAACGAGTATAAAGGAGCAAGTGACGATGTCCGAGTCATGAAATCTCCAAACTCAGCTTTTTTCCTGTCGTTAATTTTGTCAACAACTTCCAAAATCGACTTGATTTCAAACAAAAGACGGCCTCTGGCGGCGGCAGAAGTGGCTCCTTTTCCGCTATCCATTACAGCCAAAAGCATGAGAAATAGCTTCTCAGGGTCGACTTCATAGTCTTCAATAAAAAGTTGTTGCCACGTGGGTCTTGCCGTATCTCTCCTTAACTGGGCATCGAGAGCTGGACAGCTGTAGATCTCTGCAAGCGCAATCGAACCGCTTGTCATGTACACGAATAAAAAGCAAAAATAATCGGCNTGGGCGAGTCAGCACACAGTAGCAAGACGAACCTTTTATAATTAGGCAGTATTTACTTACAGGCCCAAACAACTTCAGCACACATAATCAGTCCAANACGTCTTTCTTTTCCAAAAACAGACTACCGTGTCCATAAACAGCTCAGAACGTTATACATCAACTACGTAAGAGGATGAGGTCACTAAGGCTCANAAACAATCGGTGTCAGTAAAGACCGATGTAATGACGTCTAAGTCGCCAAGGAGTGTCGCATTTCGACAAGCTTTTCTTTTTTCCCAATAAGGAGGTCAATACGAAAGGCAATGGTGTTCGTATTTGCGTACAAAAATAACGAAATCTGCACCAACTGAGATAATGGCCATCAAATGAAAAGTTACACTAGAGGCTTTCACGTGTCAGAGTTCTGCCAGCCACGTTGTTTTGAGGTGAGGCGTGCGTGCTGACGAATGTCATCACTCTCTCGGAATAATTTATATTCGGTAATTATCAGCGTATAACACGCTTTCGCGCCGTCGACGCTCAAAAATTACTGCTTAAAAATTCATCGTTTCCTCCGGTAGGTGCTGCTTCCGATTTTTAAACAAATAAACAAAAGAAATAATTTCGATATGCTCGTCTTCAACCAAAATGCCAAAATCAAATGTGTGTGAAACACTGTCTATCGAAGGAAATCCTTTCCCAGAAAAATATCAGACACTAAGATCTTACAGCGTATATATTTCGCCTACTATAGGCAGGCATCATTAGCTCTGCGACGTGCCTTATTCAAATAGAAGAGTATGACACTCGAGATCCAGTAAAACTTTTTTTGAAATTCAGTTGATGGCTCAAGGCAGTGGTGCTCAAACTTTTTGGCTCGTGGGCCACATTTGCCTTTCAGAAACCCTTCGCGGGCCACAAGAATTAATAATCGCAATAAAAATTCTCTAAAAAATACTCTTAAATGATTAAAGTGGTAAGTTTTCTTTCCAATGAAAATTGCTTCGCGGGCCACTCCAGAGGGCCTTGCGGGCCACGGTTTGAGCACCACTGGCTTAAGCACAGAAAGCGTGAACTACAATAAGATGGGCACTGCAGCGTTAAGTTGAGAAGCTCGAAATATATTGGAAATCAGCTTAAACCCGGGGTGTGCAATCTGTGGCCCGCAGGCCAGAAGTGGGCCGGTAGCTGAATTTTTGTGGGGCATGGAAAGGTCCAGATTTTAAAAGGGTATTGCCAATCTTCCGTGGGTGGCTAGAAGGTTGTTTTACTTGCACAGCTTGACACATGCAGCTGTGGCCCGTGGACCAATCTAGTTACGTGCATTTAGTCCGGCAGAGCTGCATGGTTGCACAACCGTGCCTTAAAACGTTCGTGTAAAGATCCGCCGTTTGATTCCAAATTCGATAGTTTTTGACTTTCATTAAAAATTGCTCCCTTCGTATTTCTGCACATAGTTGGCAGATTTCGGAGTTCGTTTGCTATACAGTAGTTAGAAATATAGCTCGACAAAAAATTAGCTTTCAATAACATGTGGACGAGTTCTTCTCAAGCAGAAGTTTGTAGCTGGTGAAAAAGGAGCCTATTGCGCCTTTACTGAGGATGCACTGAGATTGGGTCGTTGAACAATCAGTTGCTTTCACAGCATCGACATGTCGATATTCACGCACTCACAGATCTTATAACTAAACAGGTTTGATTTCGAAAAATGTACAAGATGAAACAAATACTGTATAGTTCACGCAGTCAAACAGATTTATAGCAATAAAATTTCTGTCCTGATTGCAGAAACATTGCTTTCTTATCAAGACCTAATAGCTGAAAACATCAACGCATTGGTGATGTATGTATTTGCGTCAAAAATACTGAACCATTTTGCATCTATAGTTGGTTCTAGTAGTTGCGGTCACTTTCCGAAACTGTCCTGAGAACATAGCGTTCAACACAGAAGCCTCTGTTCGAGTTAACTTGCTGCAATTTTGTATATATACGCAGTGAAAGCATAAAATTTCTTCACATCCAATATTACATGTATTGAGCCCAAACAAGGGAAAAACCTAAAACATATTTTAGTAGCAAGCTGTTCTGATTCAGTTGAAAAACATAATGGAAACAATCATAATCATTTATGCACAACTGTGATTATTATTGTTCTGGGTTTATCGAAAGTGGTCTTTCATATTGTTAAGAATATATTGTTAAGAAACAGTGCTGAGACCCTAAAAAACATTTTTTGACCCAATAAAGCAGTGGTTTTCAACCTGGGGTTCGCTTGTCATTTTCTGGGGGTAACGAGAGCTTCTGATAAAAATATTCATAATTACTTCTAGATTTCATATTTCGTATATGGAACCACTTTTTGTCGCAGCTCAAACAATAGGATCACCTGGCAAAAATGATAACCTACTTTTTCATTCAAAATTGTTTTGCCTGGTTTGTCATTCAAAATTGTTGTAGGTATGATTATGACCATTACAGTACGGTTGCGTTTGGCAACGCACGAATGAGTTTGTGACGTAGGAGGAATGTGCTGTATTTGTAAATTAGATATCTGTTTGCGATAGAGATGGCCATGGATCCGGAGTGCCGGAGTCGACTCCAGCAGGATTCTGCGTTTTTCTTTCGGAATCGGATCCGAAGCCAAAGTCAAAATTTTGT
>JGI24022J15233_10002042_pt1 | contig 18247 bp, 10 predicted proteins | sample Ectturendosymbi2_FD_15233 | JGI IMG/M metagenome (IMG submission 15233) | reverse complement strand
AATGACGCAATCACGAAAAAACAAGAGCAACCCATGCATTCTCCCAAAGTTCTCCAAAAGCCCAATATTGTACTTATTCTTAACTGATGGACTTGGAATGCAAACTGTTCTTTATGAATTAGTCAAGTAATGTACAAAGATTTTACAGCTACCAAGTCACAGATGTTGAAACACTTATTGCACGCAATGTAAGTATATTGCCCATGGTTAATTGATGAAATAGAATCATATAGCTGCCCAAATGATGAACAGGAACTAATTTTCTGGATGACATTTCACAATTTTCGCCTTGTTGAGCCGAAGTGCAGATTTAAGAGTTCTTTTTGTTTATGAGCCTGAACTTTGAAGTACAGTAGTCCCCGCTTATTAAACCCACCTCGGCACCGGACGATCTTGGTCTTGTTAAGCGGGTATGGGCGTATTAAGCTGAAGACAAATTTTCACCTCTCTCATGTGCATATGTGAGAATGGCCGACTGTACTATCGCTAAAAATTGCTGAATGTATCGACACTGCACATAACAGATATAGGTAACGAGCAATTTTCTGTTTTGATTACTGTAAAAAAATATTCATATCCGTGCAAAAACATCAAGATCAAGTAAGTTGCCTCATTGCTTTTGGTGGCGTAAAACAGTGGTTGTCAGCCTTTTTTCTTGGGTAAACACTTTCAAATTTGGTTTTAACCAAAACCTCATTTGGGGAGTCATGCCCCCTGGTTAAAAACCACTATTCTATGTCAACTAACTGCAGAAATGACATGTAGGCTGAAATCACTAACCCTTGCAGACTCAGAACTATTTGAATGTCACAATTTAAAAGTGTAGACTAGCATAAAGTGAAAGTTGCATCTAAATTTGATCAAACAGGTAGGCTGTTGGCTATAGTATACATAGTAGTTATAAAACGTATTTTGAATTCACAATAGCAGATATATTATAGCATTTATAGGCTTTTATAGTTTTGTGGATATAAGTTATACTTTTGCAGAAGCTGAACTAGTGAAAGCTGTGTTACAATAATTCATTTTAGCAATAGACTTTGCACAAAAAACTGGCAAACTTGTATTAATGTACAAGCTTCTTAACATGGAATTAGTGTCAACAGATTTGCTGAACCGGTGGTTTGAGTATTGACATTTCAATAAATATTTTGTATGCCTGTTCTAGTGTTGTGGAATGACTGATTCATATAAGATATATTGCACAAGTTTTTGTATTGCATTTGACTCTATGTTTGTTGCCCTATTAAGGTGGACATTTTTGTATGTTATAATTTTTTGTAGTTTGTTTATGTATCACACTTCATTAAATAAAAAATGTGTGATTGTTTGGTAGTCATTATCTATTCATCATGTTGAAGTTGACTGTTCTATGACTTGATAGTTAGTACATTTTAAGCATTGTAATCTAGCACTTAGATGCTGTAGGTCTGGAGTTGGAATTAAGGTCAGGTTTTAGCAAGACCATGTAAATTGATACCTTCTGTAGCCTTCTTTCTTAGCCCATGTTGTAAACAAAACTGGTGAATTCTGTCAAATCTATTTGTACATGAAAGATACATTCCTCCACTCCATGAGTCTGGTTGTCTTCTTGGCCTGCCTTATCTTTAGAACACCTCCATGGAACTCCAAATGCCTACAGCTTAAGACACAGGCAACCTTTGCAATCACCTTAAGCAAAGGCTCTGTTTAGGAGTTGTGTGGTGTGTTGTCTTGTGCATCATTAGTATGCATGGGCATCAGAAGGGGAAGGTGGTGGGGCTTTAGCTCACCTCGATTATGAGAAAAATTCAATAAAGAAAGGTTGTTTTTTAGTTTCGAGTGGAAAAAAACAAATTTCACCACTTTTGGCCCCTTTAGAAAAATTTTGGAAAATTCTCCTAGCGACCACCCTTTAAATCCTTTAGATGCCCATGTTTATACGTATTATGCATTTTTGTATTTGCGTTTGAACTTGATTATATAAACAGTGACTGTTGTCAGCAACAATGCTATGGGCCTTAATACTGTTGGAACCTCTGTTGTTCAGTGTGGTGTTGAATGTGCAGTTCACCACGAATGTAATATGCGTGAAGAACAGCACCCATATGTCAGTGGCACGAGCAAGCAATAATACAGTGATCGTGGCATATGATCTCTATTGTTGCTTGCTGCCACAGTGTGAAGCTTTGTACACTTGCTGCCCGGACTTTCCTGTCGCAACAAAATGGTGCCGTGACCAGGATGTGAGGGCCATGCCAAGCGCAACCTTACGAAAAAAACATGCAACTGGTGTGGTTTGTTGTAAAATCAAAGGGATGTTGTTTAAACTTCTTGGTCACCATGGTGTTTAATGTGCAGTTCACCACAAATGGGATGTGCATGAAAAATACAGTAGTACCCATATCTAAGTGGTGCAAACAAGCTATAATAGAGTGTTTGCAGCACATGAACTCTATTGTTGCTTGCTGCCATAGTGTGAGTCTTTACATACTTGCCGCTTGGGCCTTCTGATTGCAACAATGCTATAATAAGGTGGTTGCAATTTGCATCTGCACTGCATCTTTGTTCGATATTTTTCTTTCATTGAAGACTTCTGTTTCATATTTTAAGTTAGAAAATAGTGTTATTGCTCGGTTGCTTAGTAAAAGTAAGCTTCAGTTAGCTGGCATGTTTTTTGTCAAAGTAAATCTAAGTCAAATCTTCAAATTACAGTAGCCAAGCCTAAATATTCAATGGCATGAATATCTTATCTAACACTTTACTTTTTCATGTATTATATTCATTTGATTGCCTATTGCTTACTTGAGAACATCATGTTTACTAGAGAGCAGCACAATTTTCCACATTACTACCATATTTAAACGATTGTAAGCTGCGGCTTATAATGTTTTTATCATTTCATGCAGCTTACAATCAAGGTGGCTTACATTTTTTTTCACCTTATCAAAAGGTCTAGATCAGTGGTTCTCAACCTTTTCACTGAACGGAGTCANATCTATACCTAAGATTTTGTTAGAGAGCTGCACTATATAAATTTTTAACACAAGTCAATTGACATGTTTTATTTTATAGCAGAACGAAGTCTCTTACACAAAATATTAGAGGTACTTTTGAAAAAGTGCTGAAGGCTGCACAACGGGTGCTTAAAAGCTACATGCAGCTCTTGTTGCCATGGTTGAGAACCTCTGGTCTTGATCATGCTCACTCTTTCATTGGCTACATTTTGTCGACCAAACTCTCTTTTTGCATTCTCTTCAACACCATGTGCACGCTTTGTCAAAGGAGGGATTATGATGAACAAAAAGCAGTTGTAGTGGTGTAAGCATCATTACCGGGGTTCCCATTATACACAAAATGTACTAGTATGCAAAAGTGTCTCAAGAGGATTAGGTAACCTATGTTTAAGTGCTACTTATGAACAAGGGTGGCTTACATTGTTATTTACCACCATTCTGTGCGGCTTACAATCGAGGGCAACTAACAATTGAATAAACATGGCATTACTGGTAAAATAATTTAGTCTGTAAAGTTGGCTTGTTCTTCAAGAAAAATTCTTGTTAAAACAAATGCATTAGCACAGACGTGGTAGTTTTATTTAAGTAATTTTGAAAAGTACTATGATAACCAAAAAGCAGTTGAACAAGTTGTCTTCTTAAGTACCTTTCAACAGTTTGTCAATTTTCTTCCCAAGGTTTGAAGTTGATGGCAAACCTTAGTCAGATGTGGAATCATGATGAAATTAGATATGGACAGATTTATTTGGGCGTAGTAAGTTTGCTGGATAATAAACAACACAATTGTGCCATAAGTTCTGGGTTACAACTTGTGTGTATTCTGGTATTCGTTCCTCAGTTCCATTAGAAACTGGGCATGGCAGAGAAGTTTAAATATATAATTTCTTTACCTATATTGAGTATGCATGCATGCACATATTTTATCTGTGAAAGGTCAGTCAATTCATTCTCACATTAGTTTTCAATGCATTGTTGAAAACTACAAAAAATAATATGGATACATTATAACAAGTTACACATAAAATTGATAATCATTACCATCATTTTCCAGAAATCTTAAAGATGACCAGTAGATACTTGTAGTCAATAAAAACAAACACAAATTTACTATTAAAGAGCACTTTCAGCCAATTTCAATTTGTATATTTTTAATATTGAAAACAAGAAAGCACACACAATACACAGCATCCAAAAGCAATAATAAAGCAAGCAGTAAAGAGAGGAGTAATATACAGATGAAGAGGTTGTATGACAAAGTGGATGAGAATAGCAGAAGAGAAATAGCATAGATTGGTGCATTTCAGAATTAGGCACATTTGTAGTTCACAAATGTGTGCTCTAGAATATTTATTGATATTTTCATACAGCTTGCCAAGCTAAAAATTTTGTGATGAGCATTCTAACATTATCTGTGACCTTAGATTAAGGTTAGTTTATGTTTACATGTTGTAGGTTGGTGCATGATAAGAAACCTAGTTTGTAATAAAGATGTGTAAGAAGCTCTGCTAAAAAAGGTCAAGCATTCTTACTGCAACAGCTTAACCAATCAATTAACATAATCATTTAATCTGCCACTGAAAGTTTTTACAGAATTTTGCAAATTGTGTGAGAAGAGAATTAAGCTTATAGTTAGATGTTCTACTTTGAGTTTTACTTTTAAATGAACATGTTACTTGGCCCATTTTATGTTTTGGAAAATTTCTTGCCACTGTACATTAAAAGTTTTAACTGAAAGATTTACAAACTGAATGTTTGTTGTAATTGTTTTAACATATATGCATCCAATTATTCAGCAAAAAAAAGTTGCAGTGAAATCTTATATTTGACATGTAATGGTCTGTTATCATGTATATCATCTGGATAAGTATTCCGTGGAAACTAGTTGTAAGGATTTTAATTACAGATTTAGCAGTTTAAGGTTGCATGTAGGTATTTCCTATTTGTCATTGTTTTAGAAATATGACTGGAAAATTTTGTTGATATGGATAATGGTAAAATAGTTTGGGGTCCCCACCCTGAACATGGGTTTGTGCTTGGAACTATTGTTGACATAGGTCACAATACAATAACTGTGAAGCCTTCTGAAAGCAAAATAGAGGTTAGTTACGAATTTCTATATTTTGTGTTAGTCTTATTAATATTCTACAGTTAATGCTTTCAGTTTAATACTAATTGTTTCAATGACTATGGCTGCATTGGGCTGATACTCTTGTCGCTTATATGCAGCAATATCATACAATAATAACCATGATGTTTCAATAAATTAACACCTTCACTGCTGGTGTACAAATATATGGTACCCAAAAATCACACATTGAGCCGCTAATGTTACTCCACTTTGCAACTCCATAACTCGCTAGTTGATTGTGCTAGAGAGCTGTTCAAACCCTCAAAAGACTTGGCAAGTCTTCGAGTCTGCAATGAAAAAAATTGTTTGGTTTTGGGTTTCGGGTTTTTTGTGAATGACTTCAAGTGAGATAGGTTTTTGGCTATTTCGGCTCATGTTACCTGACCTAGGGACCAAACACTAGATGGAAGTATTTCGCTCAATTTTTTATTGGCAACTAGGCTAGAATCTGAGTCTTTTGAGCCTTTGATTGACTTTCTAGGGTTTGGGGTTCAAAAGTTATGATGTAGAAACAGCAAATTGATTAATTGTCTAATTAGGAGATTAATCAATTTGTTGTTTTTCGGCCATAACTTTTGAACCTGAAACCCCAGAAAGTCATCCAAATCTCAAAAATCTCAGAATTTAGGCTAGTTTCCAACACAAACTTGAGCAAAATATTACCATCTAGCGGTTTGGGCCCAGGGCCAGATGAAGTGGGCCAAAAAGGCTTAAAACTACTCCATGTATGATGTCACTCACAAAAAATCTGAAACCCCAAAAAATTTGTTGTTCATTGCAGACTTGAAGACTTGCCGAGTCTTGAGGGTTTGAACAGCTGTCTAGTGTAATCGCCTGGCAAGTTATGCAGTTGCTAAGACACAACAGAAGCCGAGTTTTCATCCGAAAATCACCTGGCAGCGAATGTGTTAAGGAGCATGTAGATAAATATATATATATATATCTATTTTGTGAACAATCTAACACAATAAAACTAGTTTTGACTCTATCACACCAGGACAAATTGAGTGAAGCTACTGCTGTAGTTTTCAATGAAAACATCTGTGTATGGCAAAGAAAAATACATTGCAAAGATGGTTATATTAGCAGTTTTTTTTGTGTGGTGAAAACTTCTTACATCATATTGCTCATAAAATGTATTTTATGTGTTTTGCAGTCCATCACAGCACCTTACAGCCAAGTCTTTCCAGCTGAGCCTGATGCAACCAAAACTGTTGATGACAATTGTGCTCTTATGTATTTGAATGAAGCAACACTTCTGCACAACTTGCGTCTTCGATATGATAAAGATCAGATATATGTAAGTTGGAAATTTTTGCATATAGGTAGATTTAGTCTTGTAATGAAATTCACATGCTCTACCAAGGTCTTTACCATGTAGCTAATGCATAAATTTTGATTGAAAACCATGTTACGAGTTGGCCATACATTTGCAAGTGAGTCTAACGCTGACAGTATCATTTTATTGCTTTCTCTTGCAAGGATCTAGTGCAGCTATGTCCAACCCGAATGGTTTACTGAGCCAAAATTATGTCACTATCTGAACCAAGGCTGCACACTGAATAACATATTAATGAGGGCCGCACATTTAATGGCTTGCTTTGATCTTAGCAAACTAAATTTAGCTAAAGCTAATGTCCTGAAAGTGCTCAAATCCTAACTGCAATGGTAACAGATGTAATAAAGTGGCACTGACTGAATATCTCCTGCAACAAAAATGTCAAATTCAAGATTATCAAAATAAGGACAAATTGTCGGCATGTCGGATACTCTTGCTACAGCGAAAATCTAAACTGGGCCGCATGTGGCCCGCAGACTAACAAACATTTTATATTAGACTTTTCCCAATAACTTTACCTATGCTAATTCAGCCATTTTATTTTCATGGATTATTTTTAATATTAAATCATAACAAATGGGAAATAGGAAACATAAATTTCAAAAAATGGAAAATAATGTACTTCCAGAAAGTAATTAATAATATAAATTTTTCTTGTAATTGTTGGTACCAAAAATTATGAAATGGGTGTACTGTGTAATTGTGGTGTGCTTTACTCATCTAGTGCTAATTGTTGTGCATATGCTGCAACCACACATACAAAAATCCAAACAAGCTGCAGTTGCTTTCTTGAATGTTGTCCTCCTAGGATTAAATGAAACGTTGCATTTGTTTGATCAATGAAACACTTCAAATTTCTTTGTTCAATAGCAGAAAAAATACCTCCAGAGAACTGGCTTAAATAACCATGACATTGCTATGTTTTCAATGGTAGTGAGGTAAATAAATCCAAAGAAGCTCATTTTTGTATGCAACGAATACAATTAAGACACAGATTTTATTGCTTCTATCATTTGCTTGCTTCAAAGCTATCATTAATTAGCTGATTGTTCATACATAAGAAGAATGCAACAAATGGGTTGGTCCACTGGCTGCTAAATCTTTATTTTTATGTGCAGACCTATGTTGCAAACATCCTTATTGCTGTCAATCCATATAGAGACATACCATCACTGTACAATGTACAGCAAGCCAAAAATTACAGAGGAAAATCACTTGGTGTTCTCCCACCTCACTGCTATGCTATTGGTAAGTTTTAAGTTTTTGTGTAATACAGTGTAGATATCAAAATGAGAAATGAACTGTCCACATAACAAGCTCAGGTGGTGGTCTAAATCAAATACAAGCAATTGGGAAGAATTAACCATTTGCTTTGTTGATGAAACTCTTCATTGCAGGAGTAATTTTTAGGTACATATGAAAGTAGTTGTGTGGTGTATCTAAAGTGCATAACCTTCATTATAACATAGTTTGTAGATTTGGTGGTATAGTACTGTTGAACATCAGATAGTGCATGCATATTTGTCCAAGAATAAGTCATTTTTAATGTAATTTTGTATTCATTGGAGTTTTGACTGACCAGTGAAACTGAAGTCACGGCAAATATTAAAGTCTTAGGACATTATAATTTCTTTTAACAACCTCATTGATAACAGTACAAGTACAATGCATCATGTCTTTGTTAAATATATTTAAGAAATTATTATTTGTTACAGAGTGTTGCATAGGAGGTATCACATGTTACTCTACCTATTTTATTATATATGATTGTTTCAAAAGCAGTTTATTTTTAAAACTCTTTGTTTGGGCAATAGACGGGTTTCATTTAGGCACTTATCAATAGTTAGTTAGGAGGGTTGCCTCATACCTGTTGTTAACATTGAATAACCATAGGTGCCAAAATGGTTTACTTTTGAAAATTAACATCAACTATCTTCAATCCAAATGTCTTTGAAAAGACTGGTACTAGCCTTGAACCCTTACAGATGTAATTTTTTTGTGAAACCTGTTTGCTTGTGAGATTCATTTTGCACCTTCGTTTTCATGTGATGAAAAACGTAATGCAGAGAACATGCTGGAACAAGATAAATTCAAATATGAATGTTTTTAATGAGCTGAGTTTTCAAAATCAGTATTGTTTGCCTGTCATGACATGGTATGCAAAGATGCTGAAGGTATTTTTTGATGAACCATTATTTGTTTTTGAGCTGTATGATATTTTGCAGCGGATAAAGCATACCGAGATATGAAAGTGAACAGTATCTCTCAATCAATAATAGTTTCTGGTGAAAGTGGTGCTGGAAAAACTGAAAACACCAAATTTGTTCTTCGCTATTTGGCTGATTCATATGGGTCTGGAGATGATATTGACAAAAGAATCATACAAGGTGTGTGTCAAATTGAACAAATACTGTTTGAACTTTTTTAATGTCATTCAATTCAAGAAGCTTTCTCATGTTTTTTATGATTTGCAACCACATGTGCTGTATCTAGTTCCCAGCTGTTAGCTCTCTTTGCATTAGTATAAAATTCAGTGTCATTGAAAAACTTTTTTAATGTGACATGTATTTGATTGTGAATGGACTAATCCTTATAAAATCCAGTTTAATTTCAAAAATAGTAAATTTGCCTTAAATCTTATTGCAGCCAACCCTCTGTTGGAAGCTTTTGGAAATGCGAAAACCATGAGAAATAACAATAGCAGTCGGTTTGGAAAGTTTGTTGAAGTTCATTTTTTAAAGGTAGGTTATTGTTGTGTGGAGATGTTCCTTGTTCTTAAATGAACTCTATGTAATCAATGCGTCAAAATGGTGTGGAATGGCACTACATTGAAGCTTGTCCAGTTCATGGAGGTGGTATGTTGATCAGATGTTTCAATCTGAAAGTATTCAAAAAAGGAACATAACACTATTAAAGAATTTCATACATAAACTGTGCACTTATGTAGTATAATATAGAGTTTTTCAGAATGTGTACTGATCAATTTGGGGTTGCCAGGTTAAGGTAAATTCTTCCATTGCTTGAACAAAGAGGGTTTTTTCAGACTTACTCAGGCCTGTTTGTGATTTTTATTTTGTGTAGTGGTTTTGTCTTCATTAGATTTGCAGTGTTTTGAAGCTATGCAACTTCTCACAGCAATTTTACGTTGATGTTGGTTACACATCATTTGTGATTTCCATTAACAGATTGTTTCCAACGAATGGTGTGAAGTGATTAAATGCTTTTACTTGACGGTGCAGCATATCACATTCGGTTAGAAGACTTTTGAGTTATGTCATGACTTTAAATTGTGATTGCTGGTCAGTGGCTGCTCAAGAAGAACATAATAGTTCTCTCTGAACATATCTTGTAGCTCTGTCTGTTAGTGTGTGTTGCTGAGAAAGTTTTTGCTCATTCCGTAGACGTTCTTAGCTGCAATGCTTAGGCACTGCAATAAGGGACAAAGTAGAAAGAATGCCAACCTGATTTAGTGATGCACGTTTTTAGGGAAAAGTGGTCGGAGGGTTTATTTCCCACTATTTGTTGGAAAAGTCGAGGATTGTTACACAAAACCCTCGGGAGAGAAACTACCACGTATTTTATCGTCTGTGCTGCGGTGCTCCTGCTGATGTTAAAGCAAAGCTGCATCTCACCTCACCAGACGATTACAGGGTAAGTTGTACTGGCTTAATATTCTCATAGCCTGAACATTCAAATACCTCAAATCACGAGCGTTATTGCAAGACTTGCAACATTATGTGGTTTGCTTTACCAAATGGTAAGATGCAAAAATATTGTCAGTTTTAAATATCTAAATGATATTTATCATGTTTTATGGCAGTGATCATGTAGCCATCCTAGGATTTTCCAAATGTTTGACTTTCTGGGATCAGTAGGGCCATTTAATGTCATAAAAGTCATATTTTTATGTGCTTCAGGAAGCTATGAAACGAATTTTAAAACAAAAGTCGCACGCCTATGAAGTCTACAACGCAAGTTATAAAGTCCTAAAAAGTGATATTTTCCATGTTAGGTTATAAAGTCATCTGTTGCATATTTTCAAGCTAATTCAATAAGGAACCCATCAACACAATCTCAAAATATCAGGTGAAACTACTATATCGCTAGGTCTAAGCTGGAGCTGCAGAAAATTGAACCCACTTGAGTACCCTGCGAATGTTGGCTAAGACGTCAGGGGAATCAAGTTATTTGGAGGAAATGTAATGCACTGCTTAAAAATGCATGTTTTGCTGCCCCAAATAAATATACCAATGTCCATGCATGTTTTTAAATTGCTTCAAACCAAACTATATGTTTTGTTCATGTTTTAAGTGGTTTGTTTTAGTGAGGCTTCAACAAACCATGGGGCTATAATCTCGCATGCCTAGTTTTGCTGGTAATGCTTCTTTGTACAGTAGTTGTATGTTCTAGCTCACTCATTTTTATTTCGTCATATAAAGTAAATATTTTCTAAAAAATAAAGTCATATTATCAAGTTTTTAGGTCATAAAAATGGCCCTAGTCATCAGTTGTGTGATGATTTGAGTTTATTGGCGCAAACATTAAACATTTGCATGCGAATTAAATTGAATAACTTTTCAGGTGAGAAGTCAAACTCTGTAGTACCAAAGAGCGAAAAGTTGATTGCGCCCTGTATTTTTCAAAAATGTGATCAGTAAACTACAAAACAACAAGCTAGTCATGAGAATCGGGGGATGTACCATTTCGCGAATTGCAACGAAAAAGTCAATGAAAATCACCAGAAGCGGAACTGTGTTTTGAAACGATCAATTGTGATATTTTGTTCTAAACTTGAATCGTATGTCTAACTCTAAGGGTGCAGATTATATTCAAAAGGTTACTAGTAAAAAAAAATCCAAAAAGTTCAAGCTATCACTGGTGAAGAACCGTTCAAAATATTACTAGTGAAAACTGAGGAAGCCTGGTAGTACACAGCTCCCAAATGATGTTTTACATTACAGTATTTGAAGAATGGTTGTACTCAATATTTTCTGACGAAGAACGAAACTGGCAAAGTTGATAAAGCCTGTCTTTCTGCGCAGGTACTTTTGTGTTGATTTGTTGAAATTCTTTAACTTTGAATCTGTTTTTAACTTAACTCATCGATTATCGCGAAGTGGACAGTTGCTATTGTTGCTTTTTACCAAATGCACACGCAAATCTGTATAGTATCTGAAGTTTGTTTGTCCAAAGTGTAAATCCGGGAAATGGAATGTTGTATTGATGTAATTACGCGGTGAACTTTCCCTAAATAATTCTTTGTTTTTATAGTATAGCGGTTTACTAAAATTCCAGCTTTATAAGTGATTTTATTCTTGTCGTTAATCCGTTCACGATAATGCTTTATGAACTTAATTGTAAACCTTTTATTCATTTCTGTGTGTCTCAAGTCTGGGAAAAGTTTGCTTGGTGTGACCTTATATAGGCGGCTTGCCCAACTTCAGAAGTTGGTGTCAGTGCAAGGCCTTTTCACTGCTTGTTGTTTTGTACAGCATGTTAAGAAGGGAGCGTTGAATGATATTCTACTGAATGACTGCAAAGATTATGCCAAACTAGTCGCAGCCATGAAGCAAATGGATATTGATCAAGATGGCATGATGGCCATATTCGAAGTTGTTGCTGGTGTCCTTCACTTAGGAAATATCATTTTTGAGGATGCTGGTGGATCTTCTGGTGTGTTGATGAATCTACTATTTTTAGTGTGAAAACCACTGTTTATGTCTTTTAGAAATATTTTATGTAATAAATTTTCGAACATTGCTTTAGCGTGCTGTTGCTTGGTAAGCGACATGGTTTCGTCAAAGTTTCCTGTAAAATGTTTTTACCATGTTTGATGGATCGAGCTTTCTGCAGTCATAGATATGTATTTGGTTAAAACAGGTTGATTTTGTGATAAAAGGATGCGCCGTTTTTTTGTTGCAGAAACTTGAATGTAAAGTTTAGATTCACTATGATTTCAGGAGGGTGCATGGTTAGCGAAAGCAGCAAAGCCGCAGTGAATGTCACTGCCAAGCTACTTGGTTTGGATCCAAACTCACTTACTGAAGCGCTCACGACGCGGACTATGCGATCTGCTGGCGAAGCCAACACCATTAAGTACGTGGTATTTCGTATAACTAGTATCGTATCCGGAATTAACAGTTGCAAATGATGTAGAAAAAATTGATCAAAAGTTTGACTAAAATTAGTTGTAATAAATAATTCAATTATTATGTAACGATACGTCCTAACGAGTTGAATTTTTGTGCAGTGCATTATCAGAACTGCGCCTAAGCTTGAGCCATCGCAATTTGCTGGTAACGACCATACGTAGTCCTTAAAGTCAAGCCGGTCGTGTGTCTGGTTAGCTGCCTTGCCGTCTGTGTGAAGCAATTGTAGTTTGCGTCTGTGTAGCAGACCATGCACTGAGGTGTGTTAAAACACAAGCGATATAGAGGCATTGTGATTAGAATGCTACTTCGTATGCATGTTTGCTTCCCTTAGCTGAACTACGTTCAGAAATTGTATGCTTTTCTAAATATACCGAAATCCTTGTCATATAGAAATCAGTCTATACATTTGTGTGGTAAAATTTTCGTTTGCAGAGTTCCCTTGAAAGAAGATCAGTCATCAAACGCAAGAGAAGCGTTGGCCAAAGCGATTTATTCACGACTGTTCGACCATGTGGTCTCGCAAATAAATCAGTGCTTTCCTTTCAAAAACTCTTCGGGCTTCATCGGCATTTTGGATATTGCTGGCTTCGGTAGGCTGTTTAAAAGTCGTTGACCTTTTTACGGTTAAACCCTTTGGAATGTTTTGTTTGTTATTTGTTTTAACGAACCCATAAGGAATATCACAATGATGTAGCAATGTTTGTTGGTAAACGGGAAACTGATAATATGTCCACATTTTTTGTGCAGAATATTTCGAAGTGAATAGTTTTGAACAGTTTTGCATCAACTACTGCAATGAAAAACTGCAGCAATTCTTCAACGGTCGCGTGCTTCACGAAGAGCAAGAGCTGTACAAAAAGGAAGGTCTTGGTGTGCACGAAGTTCACTACGCTGACAACCAAGATTGCATAGGCAAGTGTCGAATTCTGACCGAGACCTGCGATGGGGTTTGGTCTCTCACGAGTGCGAGCTGTATATTTTCGCTTCTATTCATTGTGGAAACTGTCACTGCGAACTTACACACGTATCAGCAGTTGCCAAACAGTTCATGGCTCAGAATGCCCACCATATCAGCTGGTTCGGGTGGCATACGTTGTGAACATGCGATACTGCTTACTAGGTGACGCTACGTGATGGAAAAAGCTCATTGCAATGTACGCGTAAGAAATGCAAGGAAGTAAAGCTCTTTCACATTTCAAACAAACCGTGGCCAGGCCGATCGTGGGCATGTTGAGGATCGATAGTTTCGGAGACGAACTGCCTATTTATTGCCGTGAAAGAAATGTCTGCCGTGTTTTTCGCGTTTTGGTTGCATGTAGATGGACAGACAGTTGCTGTTACGGTGGTAATGGAAAACTAAGGACCTGCTGGCCTTTATGTCGCTTTGGTACAGATGTTGCCCTTACAAGAGTTCGTAATGGTTTGTTTGCATTGTCAGAGCCGTGCACAGCGTTATGTGGGTGTCTTGGTGAGAGCCTTTCGCTTTCATTGCTTAAAAGCGTCGCTGTAACTAAGCTATTTTCAATATCCGATCATTTATCATCGAGCTTAATAGTTCGGCACTCACCCGTTGGACCGTTNGTTNCGCCCCGATGAGCGTNACCTGACAACGAGGAATCGTTACTGAGAGTGTCAAAGTATATCCCTTGTGTTTGACCGAACTTGATTTGGTTTTGTGGGTGTTCTCCTCAGGGTTGTAATACACTCGCGCATTTGTTTTTCTTTTGTAGATTTGATTGAAAGTCCTCGCGTCGGCATCCTCGATATTCTTGACGAGGAGAACAAGCTGCCACGCCCCGACGACACCCATTTCACGTCTGCTGTTCATCAGAAACACAAGGGACACTTCAGAATATCCGTGAGCGCCTCGTCATTAATAAATTGCTTAATCTTAAAGCGGCTAACATGAGAATTAGCACGTGCCCGTTGTATTGAATATGGAGTGATAGCTTGTTGCAAGCGTTAAACTTGACGTAAGCGTTTTGTGCAGTTGTTTCTGCTATTGCAAGACACTTCGGATCTTAACAGAAGTTTTTCGATTCGTAAAGAGTTAAACTACTGGCTTGTTAAGCCATAAATACAGTACAATTAGTTTTCCCGTGTTGCAAGTGCGTTACTTCATGTTGGCGTATTTTACATACATCAATCTGCCACACTTACTGACAAATTCGCTGTTTAAAACATGTCTGTAGTGATAACTGTTTGTGCTTGATGACATCAGAGCAGCTGACTCATACAGTCGCGCTGTGTTTGTTCAGATACCACGAAAGTCGCAGATTGCCAGCCACAGAAACATTCGCGATGACGAAGGATTTTTGATCAGACATTTCGCTGGTGCAGTTTGCTACCAGACTGTAAGTATTCTATGCCCGAGAAACCGAAGCCGTTAACGCGGAAAACTTAATGGCTGGCAGGAGAATTTTCGCAGGCACACACAAGTTTTCTTTTGAGTAAAACCGATTTTCACTGTCCGCTTCGTGCCATTATAAATTGCCGACGACTTACATGTTCCTTCCTGATGTGTTGTTGATTTGAACCGTATGCTGATGTACAACGAGTTAACCTTAATTAGTTCCAATCCATCTGCGTGTCAAATTACTGAAAGTACGTGGTAGATGCTCTGGTGACTCCATTGGAAGATGAAGCGCTAAATAGCAAGTGTGGAGTCACGTGATCAGGGCTCGACACACGTCCGTGCCAACTTCGGGCTGAATAAAAATGTAAGGGGCGAAGCGCCAACTAAAGAAGCAAGTAACTTCCTTTCCGGTGGTCAACTAGGAAACAAAGTACAGAACTGGGCGGCGATTTGCGTGCGAAGCACTTGCTAAATTGGACGCCGGTGTTGGTTGCGCAGGTTCAGTTCGTCGAGAAGAACAACGACGCTCTCCACAATTCCCTCGAGCTCCTCGTGCGCAGCAGCAGCAATAAACTGGTCAAGCAGATCTTTGAAAACACGGCAACGCAGTCAACCAAGGGAAAGCTGGCTTTCATAAGCGTGGGCAACAAGTTTAAGGTACGCCCGTGTCCTGAACGTGACCTCAGTTGTCGGCCTAGGTAGGGTCGTGCAAAAGCTTGCATCTCGTTTCTTGCGGCATCGAGCGCCTTCAAACATCGCCGCGGTTGTTTGCTGAATCACCAAGCTTTTTACGTCATATGTACAGTGCAGTCGCGTACGTGAGTATGAATGGTTGGTAGCACAGTTAACTCTAATCGATTGCTGCAACCGGACGAGGTTGTGGTGTGTGCTGTTTCATTTGTGGAATAGCTGACGAACGAAATGCGTTACGAATGAAAAGGAAGCTGTTTTATGTACAATGTTCGTCCGCTTCACCGCGAGCCCTAAGACTGTCGCGGAGAGGCTGTTCAATTCCTGCGTATGGCGCCCAGGCAATCAATCAATCGTTCATGTGCTCGGCACTGGATACGGTTTTAATCATTAACTAACCGATTGGAACGCGGTTTGCTTGTCCAAGAAAAGGGAAATTTTTTAGCGGTGCCTGGAGCAATTCGCGTTGCCTGTAGACGTATATTATGCCAGCAGTTTATATCTAAGAGTTGCGCACCGTATTAATTTTTGCTTGGAAAACGTTCATACAACCAACGTTAACTTCCGCCACCTGACCATATTCATCTGAAAACCCATTCATGTACAGGGATCTGCGGTAGGGCTGCGCATTCGGACTTTTACTCGGAATTGTCGTAAAGTGCTGTTTTGTCGAATGAGTCGATTGCTTCTGACGTAAATTCCTTGTATGTTTCCTTGTTTGACGCCAAACATCGAACAGACAAAAGCAAAATAACCTGCAATGACTGTCTTGAACGTAGATTAATGCAGAGTGCTCAGGCCAAGCAAAAATCAATTCGCTGAATTTTCTTAGTGTGGGAAGTCGGTTCCGGGTAAGCCTGCCATGCTGGTTGCAGATTTAACTCAAGTTTTAGTTTACATGAGAGCGTTTGCCTCTGCATGCTCCTTCACTTGTTAACTTTGCTCATCTTCGGTTGATCTTCGTTTTTGGTGACGATGTCGTAACATTCGATGAGGTTGCTTGATGGTAAAAAAGGCATTTTTTAGCATTTGTTAATGCGGCGCTATCTTATCTGGTGTTGTTTGGTTGTTTTTTTTCTCTCTTTTTAACCAAGGCAGTGCACTTGTAGTGCCTATGTTCTCTTTTTCCAAGTTACTAAGGAACGGTGTGTATTTTAACTTTTACTACCTTGTCTTTGAGAATTGGAATAAAAGTTGTTGTTTGCTGAAATGCGGTCTGTCATAGCATTCAATACGTTAATTTTTGGTGTTGCTCACACAGTGCATGCCTGAGCTTCATCAAACATCCTCTTGCTTTTCGCATGGGTTGTCGTTTGTTTCCTATCAACACTTCTCTACTGACTTACCGTATGTGACTTTAACGCTTCCACGAACGTTGGTGTCAGTAGACAAGTTTGCAGTGATTTAGTTGATTAGTGCTTNGTATATATTGTGTTGCGCGGTTTGGCACACACTGTTGAATGTTTCCGGCGATAGGTTCATCTAATGGGATGTTTTCCTAATAGCTTTTTTTCGCGAAAGTTTGTGCAAAATANCGTCAAACATACCTCATTTTTAAAGAGATGTTGCAGAAATTCTGCTAGCTTATGGGTTCCAGAACCACGCTTAGCGACAGTATAAAGTCTCGTTGCTGATTTTGGATACTGTGTTGGTATGAAACTTCGCTCGTATGTGCTAGCCGACGTGCAAGGTTGTTCTAAACGTCACGATGAGTTTTGTTCACTTTATTTGCGTTGTTTGCGTTCGTATTGCATTATGTCTTGAATGTTGCTAGACCCAACTGGGTCAGTTGCTGGAAAAACTGCGCAACACCGGTTCGAGTTTCATCCGATGCATCAAACCCAACCTCACCATGGAAGACAGGTTATTTGAAGGTGGACCTATCCTCAGTCAACTGCAATGTTCAGGTACGCTTCGTGAATTCGTGTTTCAGCGCAACAGCCGTTTGTTTCCCTTCTGCGCGCCGCGATCATCGTGCGAAGCAAGGATGTTGTGCAAAGTTCATTTACTGCTGCGACGGAACGTGTGTCATCTAACGACTGGCGGTGCGTGTCACGCCCTTGCGGTTCTCTGCCAACAACCTTGTGTATGTGTTGGAAAGTAAAATGTTAAAGTGTGAATGAAAGCGGCCCGCCGCGTTATAAGCCTCACTATTTTAGTGGATATCACATAACTTCTCTCATCTGCGTCAGCAGCCTACGTATTTTGTTAGCGGTATTTTGAGACAGTGAAGTTCTTGCTTGTTTCATACTGTTTTACTTGAAATCGTAGACTTTTTTATCTCAGCCAAAATTTATCGTTTTTTGCCAAAATTTTAACAGTTTTCAGTTTAAGCTGGTCGACCAGCTGGTAACAGATGCTCTTTGCCTCATCAATAAGTAAATAACACACAATCTCAAATACAACTGCATGATGGCCAGTAGCGGGCTAAGATCTTTTTCATTGTGACGTAACGAGTTCTGCGTTTGTGGTTCAGATGCAGGCCTCCAGTTCAGTTCAGTTTATTTATGCATCCCGACCAAGCACAGAATACTTCATCAGGAATACAGGGACAGGAAGCGACGGCCGTAGCTGTCATTTACGTCA
>JGI24022J15233_10002041_pt1 | contig 18250 bp, 12 predicted proteins | sample Ectturendosymbi2_FD_15233 | JGI IMG/M metagenome (IMG submission 15233) | reverse complement strand
GGCCCTCGGACTGTTGAGTAACAGCTTATGTGGCCCTCGAACAAAAAAGTTTGGAGACCCTTGATATACAGTATTTTAGGTTTTCGTTAGGTGTTAGGCAGTAAGAATGCATGAGTTACTAGAAAAGTAAATCGTTGCATGGTTAAGATTCATTTTTATTCCAACCGAAAAAAGTTTGTAGTAGAAGGTATATGCAAACTTGACAAGTGTCGTAATCGTTAGGTTCATAAATATTTGTGATTATACAGGGATATACTTACCAGTATTTGTGCAATCGTTAAGCTGTCAAAGAAAGGCAGTGACCTAGTCATAGAGCTGGGATGCGGAGACATTGCTGTCTCTTTCCTTTGCAGAAGGGAACAGCCGGCAATAGTTTTTTTTATAAACAGAAACCTCGGTGATTTCCCTCTTCAAATATTTTGTTACGCAAATTTAGTGAGTATATTTCATCTTTTTAGCATTTGAAAAGTTAAGAAAAATGAATTACTGCTTTGAGCTCATGCTTGTCACTGAACGTGTAAAGGCGACATTTTTAAAGTATTCTGCACGGAATACTTTGAGTTTTTGCACAGAAATACTTTAATATTTAGCAGTTTTTGGCTTCCTGTTTCTCCGCTTGTGAGGCGTAACTTGACGCAACTATGCAGAACAACTCTGGAAAATGATGTAAGTTAACAACCTATTTCTAGTAAATGTCAGGTGAACAGTGAACACTAAGTAATACCGAAGTGAAACAACCTCCTTTTTCAGAATTAATCCATTTCCAGTTGGTGCGGAATTCGGTTAGAATTTGCAAGCAATGTGCCTAGAATAAACTTCGTGGTACATAAATCGCGTTTCAAATTACTGTAAATTATGTGAATAAACTAACGACATATATTCTGTGTGTATTTGTATGAAAGCAGTAAACAAAATTGGTGTCTGTATTTATGTAGATTGGTGAAACAGTTTGCTCACGACAAAAATGAAAAAGCCATAGTACACAAGTTGAAGGCTTGTGGATTTCCATATTCTAAGGTAAGAACTCATTTATATCATGAGTATGTCTGGGTAAATCGAGTATAATGGAAAGCTTCGTGACGGTGTAACTTAATTAATCTCCGTAAGCAATGACAATTAATCATAAGATCTACGTAAATCGGATAAACCTTGCATGAAGTATTTGCTTGTAGAACAAGTTACACACTCCTAACTCCGCCAGCGCAGGTTTTGGGGTAAAGTGATTCTTAACAATGTTTTCATGATAATGAAAAAGTTATGCGTCTGGAGAGTGATGTACTTGTGCTGTGATTTTTAATTCGCGGCTTTAACAGCCACACCGATCGAAGTACGTCGTGTCGAATAACTTGTGGTTTAATCATCTTAACGCTTCGGCAAAATCGCCCCACTTCAAATTTCCTCTGCATATTTTCCTTTTCCGTGACTTAGTTTCTGATCATTTTTGCAACAAAATCTGTGGAGTTCGAAGAATGGTCGCCCCCATCAATGTCTTATGGACGTGACATTAGATCACGTCCCATTCTTCTGGTTTCATTTGGCATTTTTGTCGATTTTTATTTAAAAAAAGTGGTAAGAAGTCAATGTGGACTGCGGATTACACTTTGACTCTGACTTAATGCAGCGTCTTTTCTTACGCCCTCATAAAAGGTTGTATTGGTGAAAGAAATATATTGCTACGCATTAAGTCCCGTGGATGCTAATCGATTGCTTGAATGGAACATATACCGTGGTGACTATACGCGGCCGATGCGATGTTATCAGGTCGTGCTTTTGGATATGGGCATTGTCAGGAAAATGCATGTAGTCGCCTGCGTAAACATTACCGAAACTATATGATACCGAGAGCGCTGGAAGCGTTTCTTTTCTTTCTGTTCTTTCTGTCACAAGAAACGCCTCTGGCTTGGCGAGTGTAATGTAAAGGGCTAAATCGATTGGCTCGAACGCCCCGAAGACGAGTATTTTTCAACTTTATTCGTGAGAGATCTCCTAAAGTTGTTGACTCATACCTCTGAATTTGAGCCACGTTTCAGGAGTGAATGCAAACCCACATACTACCTTTAAATGTTTTAGCCATTCTGCACTCTCTAAAAGTTCGAGTCAGCCTGTGCAGGAAGGAATTTTTTAGTGGATTCAGGGTTCCCACGCGGTATTGAAAGTATTGAAAAAGTATTCAATTGTAAAATCGGTTTTCAATATCTTGAAAAAGTATCAAATTTAGCCAAAATGTACATGAAGTATTGAAAAAGTATGGAAATTCTAAATTCAACCATATGTTCATTCAAATTTTCTTTACCGCTGGTGACAGTTCTGCAGATGTTTCTGCTTTGTGTTCCACGAGTAAAATTTCTGAAAAATGAAGCTACATGATGGTATTACAGTCTTTTAATTTAGTATTGAAAAGGTATTAAAAAGTATAAAAAATGTTTTTTGAAAATGTGTGGGATGTCTGTTGCGATGTGTTTTCGCAGAACGACGAGATCAGCCCGAAGGAGCTCACGTTTGAAGCATACAAGAAAATTTGCCATAAAATATGTACACGGAACGATCTTGCTGACATTTTTCATGACATGTAAGGAAAAGTATTGTCATTTTCCGGCTTTCGCATTTGTTCTTTAACGTTTCTGTATAGTAGGTCATTCAGCAGAAGTGAAGAATTTTTGTGCAAATACGATCTTGGTAACTGTTTTGAACAAAACTTTTGCGTAGGTTAGTTATTGTTGATCTGAAAAACGCCTGAGGTGCAACTTAAATCTGCTGGCACCATACGATAGTCTTTCCGAGATGAATCGCGTGGTGATGATGAATACCGTGGTAGAACGTTGTTTGTAACTATCACTGTTCTCAGCGCTGATTTTATGTAAACAATTAAGAAGTTTATTCAGTTCACTTGCAATGAAAAAATGTACAGTAAGTGTAAGGTGGAATGCCTAATTTCCTGTTGCTCCCTGTACGGTCACATGGAAATCTGTCGGAATATTGCTAATTTTTTGTGTTTTGCAAGCAGTATTTGCCAATAACTTGGGATGTACTCTTAGTGCTTATTGTTGAAACAAAAAAAAAGAAATGAAAGGCAAAAATCGGTTAAATCGAACAAGCATGGGAATGAATGAATATCACCAATGGTTGTGTTTCACGAACTCTACTCTTGGTGTTATTACGCCAAGGGAAGAGTTCCAAATCAATTTGTAGAAATCTTAGTCCGACATTCTCTGTCCTAACCATTTTGTAAAACTCTACGAAGAGCAATGAATCACTCAATCCGTTTCGAAAGTTTCAGGTTATTTGTTTTAATGTGGAGATAATAGCGAGCAAATGAAAAAATGCAAATATCTAGCAAGCATTAGGTGCGGCTGTAGTAGAAGGAAACTGATATCGTTTGCTGTCTGTTCCAACAGCAAACAAGAGGCAAGGCGTTTACCACAAACTGAATGAGTGATACAGTTAACTCTATTGCTTTGTTTAGCGTCAACTTTGATTCGGTCTTCAACGTTTTAGCAAAAATCATTTTTGATGCGTGACAGTACAAAATCAGTGGATTAAAATCTAGTCCTCTTCTGTCAATTTAAAATGGTAACTATGGAATGTTGTTTTCCTTGTATTAAGGTGCATTAAAAAGTGTTTTGTGTGTTGATGGGAAACTTGAAATGTATTTCATATGTTTTTTCCATGTCCATATTTAATATCACTAGTTTGTTAGAAGCGGTTGCACGGAGGTTGTTTCAAGGTCCTCAAGCTTTCAAGCAATATATTGCTTGCGAAATAAGGCTTTTGCCTTAATTTTTGGTCTCAGTGAAAAAGGAAGCACGAGATGTTCATCTGCGATAGCTTGAGTCACTGTTGTTAAAACACGAGTAACACATGATCTTCACACACGCGGTTATTTGTTATTGGCTTATTTTGAGTGTTTCTGCTTGACAGTTGCAGCTATTTGTTGGTTGTTGTCGCTCCATTTTGTATTTGTCGAAGTTATACCGATCATTTTGCAGCTTGTTGCAACGGTACGCCTCAAATGAAAAGATAGTATCCACACACCAAAGTTGTGAGTCTGTTCAAACGTCGGTTTAAAACTTCTTGTATCTTCGCTCTTTACAGTTAAATAATTTTGGATTATTTTTTGTCAGTTTGAAGCCATGTTTTTCTTGATTGCGTTACTATGAAGATCACTGGACCTTACTGTATAAGGCCGAAAACAAACGTTTAAAATTTTCGCCTGAAAAAAAGCTTCTTTTTGCGAAAATTGGTAAAAATAGCTGTTTGTTTTGTTTTCAGTACAAAAAAGCGAAATGATTATATCGAGCTTCAAGATTTCATTGCGTGGCTCAACAAAAATCAACGCGACCCAAGATTAAACGAAATACTTGTGCCAACCTATGACGAGAAGCAAGCAAGCGCCATCATTAAGAAGTATGAGCGCAACACGAAACATGAGATGCAAAGTGAGTGGCTGCTGCAAAACTTCTTTGCGATCTGTCTCCTGCTAACACAAGTCTCGGTCACGAATAATCGTGTGGTGCGCAGGTCGCATGCCTGTTGCAGTCAAAATGCAGCATTATTTGTAGGTAGAGCGATATTTTTTGCGTTACGGTTTTTGTGCTTTCACGCATAGTAAGCTAAAGCTTTGGTTCATGCCATGCAAATAGATCATATACTGAAATTCGTTCCCAGATCGATTGTCCTTGCAAGGCTTCTCCGATTACTTGTCAAGCGAGGACAACCCTCTTGTCTGTTACGACCATGTCCAACTTCACCAAGACATGGATCGCCCATTGAGTCATTACTTCATTAATTCTTCACACAACACATATTTAACAGGTAGGCATGACAAATTCCCGCTTATTAAGTCTCGGCCGGCTGTTGCTCAACTGACAAGCGTGGTTACCACGTGGCTACACATTGTTTAACGCTATGTGTAAGTGCTGTTAACCTCTTTTTTATGAAATAGTCAGCATCATACGCGCACGTTGGAGACGTGTTGAGGGTTAAGGAGAGATTATTTTGATATGGTTCAGTGCCATTGCGTGACGTGGATATTGATGCATTTGCGCACCTCCAACGCGCCTGCGTTTGTGTGGCTGTTTCAAATGTCGTTGAAAACGTTGTAATGTTGATGTGTGTTGACACACAATTATAACACCAGACACTCCAATAAAGGCAAGTATGTATTGCCGAAAATTAGAACGGAAACGGGGAAGAATCAATAGTTTATCGGGGCCCAAAGATCTGGCAAGAAGTTCCACCGGATATCAAATCAAAACCTTTACTGCTGTTTAAAAAAAAAATACGCTAATAATTTAATTCGCCACTATATAAACAGATGATGCCTGCAATCCATGGATTTATAGTTTAGTGATGTTACAGAACTACGTTTGCTTGAAACTTATCTTGCATGTGGATCGTATCCATTATTTCTTGGTCTTGCTCATTATTTGAATTGTTCAAGTATGATGGAGTAAGGTTAAAACAATGTTCTGGTCTTTGCTTTCGCTTTTGCTGGTTAGCGCAGGGCTAGTGGGCATGTTCGGTTAGGGTCTTTGACAACACGTGATTGGGTGGTGGCAGACGGGATGACCGAGGCGTCTTTTCGCCGCCTCCCGGCCTTACTGTGTCTGCATTGACAAGTATACTTGCGTTAAGGCAAAAAAAAAATTGTTGTTATGTTGACATCAATTCTAACGATGCTGAAGTAGATAATTAATCGGCAGGTGTTAAAACGCTCACACAAGATGCGCTTTTGTCTGCTTTTTGCCACTGTGAGGTGACGTCCTACCCCGTTTCTCTTTAAACAGGTCGGCAAATTCGTGGAAAGTCGTCTTTGGATATTTACCGCCATGTTCTCCTAGCCGGCTGCAGGTTGGTTCTATTTCACACAACGCTCCGAATTTCTGTATTGGAACGGAATGTGCAGTATCGATTTTATTTGCTGTTTGGCATTAGCAGCTGAGGGCCGTTTGGCTTTACGCCTTGTCAAGTTGCCATTTCAAGCATATTTCAACACCCGTGCTTCAATCCATGTACGTGTGAATCGTGCATTACGATGGTGTTTGTCTTCACCGGTTGGCGTCTCTCCATCTGTTGGTTCCAATCTATCGTCTTTCTAATTCTTAAACGTGAAAAGAGAAGTTACCAACTCGTACTCAATGAACGATTGTGCTTGAATTTGAGCCCATCATGTCACGAAATGTGCTCCGCGCAAAACCATATCGCGCAGGTCGCTGTGACCTGGGATTTAACGACAGATGAGCTGAGGCGAAAGCACGAAAGTTAACACCGTTTTTTTGTTCGCTTGCAAATATGCAGACGGTGTTCTTTCTACCAATGCAGCTCGTGGCGATTTACGTCTACTGCATATCTGTCGCGACAAACTGCTTTCGCGCGCCATGATGCAAAAATTCATGAGCTGACCTCCTCTACTGTTGTTCGACTGAGTGAACATTCAACTTCGTCTGGTCACGTTTCATCGAATTGGTTGACCGCAGTTTTGTGGTAAAACTCGTACTTACGGATTGGTTGTAGCCAACCTTCTTCATGGCATTTTAGTGCGTGGATGGTGGTACGGGTATGTCGTGTTAGGTAACATCTCGTTAAATGCCGTCTTTCTCAAGCACAAAACCAGGCTGCTGAAGATTTAACGCGACAATAACAGTACAATGCTGTACTAGAAGTAATCACAACGGAAAAGTTTCTCGAGTTGCATCAGAAGTGCTTGAAAAGGTGACGTTCTACTTGGCTGAAAGCATGACATGCTTCTGCGCACAAAAACGCGATGGGGCGTATAAACTGTCCGTGATGTATATTCGGAACAGTTGTTGTGTCATCATTTGTCAACTTGCTTTACTGCAGTATCAAAAGTGACATACGTAGAAATACCATTGTAAACTCATGCAACATTTGCAAACTGACGATGACAGAAAGGAAAGGCAGTTCCACACGATCGTGGATTTGCCGTTCACCTGTGATTTCCCTCAACACGTTGAGCGAGCTTTTATCTGCCTGACATAGACAGTTTCGCGCCTTATAGTATTATTGCTGGTCTTCTATTGAAAACGTTGGTCTTTTGGTCTTTCAACAGGTAAAGTGGGCGTAAACTTGATTTGATTGCGTTATCAACATTGTAAGACAGACTTGAGTTTGCAGAAAATCACGTTTCCTGTTTTTGGTATAACATCATGTTTGGGTCATGAAAAACGTCTCTTTTATCTTGAGAGAGTTTGGGGCACTTGTGTGTTTTTTTTACAAAACGCCAACATTATTCTTATCTGTAACTTTGGTTAGCTAATTTGAACGGTCATGGACGTTTTAACCTAACGTCTTTTTTCGGGAACATTTTTAAGAAATATGATAACGATTTTAGTAAAAATCGCTGTGTAGATGGGGCGAAAATCTCTTGCGTTGATGTTGAAAACACTGGAACGTTACTGCCTTTGTCACGATGCAACTCTAACTGAAGTTTTTGTTTTCGAAAAACACAATTGTTAGAAAATATCTACTGTATGCAGCAGTAGAAGATGGCTGTGATTTTATCCGAATCAAATTGTAAACCAGCGCTTGTCTTCATAAACTTGCTGTGAACGTCACAACACTTACGTTTTTAATCGTGGTAATGGTTTGTGTATTGGTGTTTGCATTGTACATGTAAATCGCTTCTGTGTCATTTCAAATGTTGCTTGGCACTCTGAACCTTGTACGTGCCTTGAAGACCATCGGACACTAGAACTTAGTATGAATCGTGCAGTAATGGAGTTTGTGGAACAAGCCTTGCCATAATTTGTTTTCCGTGCTTAGTGATTTTTGTTACCTTCAATTTCTAGGCTTTAGTAATGCCTAAACTTTCGAAAGCAACAGCAACTCTTCGAAGTTCTTGCGAATATTCTCCCAAAGAACACCAAGGTTTTCAACGTGTTGGAACATATAATGTATCAACAACTGTTTGTCATTCTGAAAATACAGCGAGATATATATATTTGAACTGTCCTGTCTTGAAAACGTGATTAATTTAAGAAATGCCTCAAAGGCGCATAAACGAGTGAATTTTTTTGCTGTAGGCGTCTTGGCCATGAGTCGTTCGATGGAGATTAATGCGATGTGTTTCTCGTCTTGTAATCATCAACGTCTTTTCGAGGTCATTGGCTGATTGTTATGAAATGAGTTGTTGCAGGAAGGTGTCGGCACCAAAGACCCCTGGAAGCAAGATGTTCCCCAAGCTTAGTACTAAGAGGCTTGCCGTTGAAATCTTTGCTGTACGGTATTTGCTATAAACAGTATGCTAGCGTCGCTTTTGCCTATTCTGCCATTTAAACACAAAGTTTACGTTAGTTTGATGAAATCCGATCAATGTTGTCATTGTATAAAATTCACTTGGAGGCAAAATATGGGTTTTTCAAACCGTGAGATGTCTTCGATTGATTTCGTGCACCCTGAGGAACGTCGAAGCATCGACCTATATGTTATATATTTGCCGGAATTTGTATTTATGTATATCCTTCTCGTTCTCTGTTAAGCATCAATAAAGTTTCTACTTCCGATTATTGAGTAAAGTCTCTCTCATTGCAAGACGTGTGACGTAGTAACGGGTAAAGGTCTAGATAGATAGATTGTAGGAGACAAGATTTTGGGCGAAGACGGCCGGGTTTCTGGTGCTGGTTTCCATGTTAAGAAAAAGTAATATGAAGAGGACGGTCCACGTACTAGTTTTGTGTATATTTCCCATGTTTTTTTATGCTAAGACATTTCGGTCATTTGTCTCATAAATAGTAGTACAGTACTAAAACTCGCCGTCGCAGTATTAACAAGTCTATATTTTCGGACATTATGACCGAATTGACATAATTTTTTAAAATTCGATCCATGACCGAAAAACCCCAGTTTCTTAAAAAGGTAAAGCGGCTTTTCGTCCCCAAATGTAATGTGAAAAAAATATTAACGCCTTCTGTACTATTTTGGTTAAACGTTCGTCTTTTAATAGTGCATCTATGCAAACAGCCCGCACAAGGAGTCTGATTATGCAGATTGGTGAACTGCAAAGATGACACAATCAGCATAAAAGTGCCCTTTCCATGTTTGCTCTTACTTTCGAGAGTAAAGTGAAGTAGCTCCTTGTGTCATGATGTTCTCTGCAAGGAATCCTGCTAATCCGCAGAAACGCGCATAAAATCATTGCTGTGCACTTAACATTCGAGTTGTGCTGTTGCGGTGTGTCGGATATTTGATGCCATGGCGTTTCGGTTGTTTGTGTCGATCTGTTTTCTTTGTCATTTTGCGTCTGTGCTATGTTGCGTGCAGTTTACATGCAGCTGAGTTTTCGGGTTGTTTTGCTTTTTATGAACAGTTAGCTTCGTTGATATAAATCGACACACGAGCGCGTTGGAAAAAAAAAACTTGCAATTTGATGTTTATACATCTACCCGAGGTGGCCACCTGCTGCGTTCGAATGTTATGATGCTAATGTTCGCTTTATGAACGAGTACAGGTCTTGCTTTCAAATGGATCGGAAGGCACTCAACAGAGACTTTTCCACTTAGAATCTATAAACCATACATCAATGTTCAAATGAGACTTACGCTCCCGCGCTATTATAGGCGTTTTTGAAGCCATCAATATCGATTTAAGTTTATGCGGTTGATTTGTCATAGGAAGCTTTTGCCAGTAACTGTTTGCGTACATTGCGACTGGTGCGACCAGTTCTGATTGGCTTCAAGTAATGCAATCGATACCTGAGCCTGATGGGACCTCATTATCATACAACAACGAATATGATGCCAACGGTATTATATGCCAAGTACTAATGGAACTGTTGCCCAATGCCCATTGGTTGTTCCTCGTGAAAATGAAGCGGGCTTCTGTCATGCCCCAGATACTAAGGAAATAGGACGCAGTATGCGATGAACTTTCATGTATTTGTAGCATGTTTTAGCTGTCCCTTTGCCAGTAGATAAAGATAAAGTTGCTGAACGTTTTGACGCTGGTTTATTGTGTGCTTTCTGGTTCATCGGAAGGCTGTCTTTCAGCAATGAGCCATCTAACTCGTCTTCATTCAGTGATTGGACAAACACTCATTCACTTCACCGCCTTTCAGCGATGAAATGATGTTTCAAACTCACTAGAAATCGTAGACTTACCCGCTTGAGGCGTAGCCACAAGACCTAGCGAACGTTTTTCTGCAGTGTTGTTTTCCTGAATTGGTTGCAAAATCTCTGCGTTTGCTTACTCATCAACTATTACGTGAAGTCGCGTTAAGTCTTATAAGGTGCAATTTTTGTTATCTAACAGGGATGGATAAGTTTTGTTACTTGTAATTCGAGGAAATTTGCATTTTTGAAATATTTTCCAGGTGCGTAGAATTGGATTGCTGGGATGGCAAGGGGGAGTATCACGGCGAGCCGATAGTCACACACGGGAAAGCCATGTGCACGGACGTACTTTTCAAAAGTGTTTTGTACGCCATAAAAGATTCTGCTTTCGTTGTGTCAGAATACCCAGTCATTCTTTCGTTTGAAACACATTGCAGGTTCGACGTGTGTTTAGGAAAAAGTTATATTTTTAGCTCACTCAGCTGCATCAGGCGCGGGCTGCTGTACAGTGTTCAGAATTCGTGCAATTTCAGAGTTTGCGCAGTTGACTTTTTGTGACTCTATTTGTCTTAAAAGGCATGGTTGATATAAAAGTGACTCTAATTTTCGTGGTGAAGTAGACCAGATTCGATAAAAAGTCTTAGTTTATTTGAAAAGTAAAATGGTTAAAAGAAACCTGAATCGCACTTAACTCAGGCACTGAGAACCATCTCCATGTAAGTAAAGTTGTGAAGCTTCTGTTGTGGTTTGTAGAGTGTTGCGCAGCGGCTTGTATGCTTCTCACGAAACGGCGTCCTGAAGATAACTGCAAACAAAAACTTCTATACGCCGAAGCTTTAGATACGTCGCATGTACCAGTGTATTTGTGATGTTTTCGCCCATTATGCTTACACCATTTGATCGTTGAATAGGATTTTATCAGTGGATCGCGGAAAACCTGACTAGCTCGCATGCTAGAACAGGATGAGTTTGACAGGAAAAGTTCAGCGAGTATCTTAAATAACTGGTTAACCGAAATATGCGAGCTCTTATTTCCGTCCTCGCTGCAGCTGATAAATGGTTTCTCATTGCTTTGCAGCAAACCTCTTCAGCTGAAAATGTCTCATTACTGCGAGGAAGTTTTTGGAGATATGCTGCTTAATAAGAACTTAGAGACGCATCCGGTAAGTGCCCTGCGAACCTTTACTGTGCAGTTATGCGTACGCGCAACACGTGAAAGTTCTTCGTAGTTATGACATGTTTCTGCGTTTGCGAAAAACGGTTTCGTGGAGGTTTTATTAGTTTTCGCACGTGCTGCCTTCGTGTGTGGTGCGATCGCAGACTTTTGCAATTTATCGCTTGCTGCAATTAAACTTTTCTGTGTTGGCAGTTGCTACCTGGTGTCCCGCTACCATCCCCAAACGCTCTTAAACGAAAAATTTTGATAAAAAACAAACGACTTCAACCAGAAATAGAAAAAGGTAAGTAGTGCTACTTTTCAACTAGTCACATGAAAATATTCTGAAGGGTGCGAACATTGTATTGATGTTTTGCAAAGTTACAGATTATTGAACGGTGCTATTGTCTACTTGTGTCGTGATATGCAAAGTCCATGCAGTACGCTGTAGTTTGCAAAGATAGCCGATGTCAAAGTATGAACAGTTCAGTTTTGGTAATTTTAAAATAAGTGTTTCGTTTTGGAGTCCCGTCAGTGTCAAGAAGAGATATATGCCGGTTGTACATTTTGCCACATTTGAAAAAATTCCGATGGATGAAAGGCGATACTCCAGTCTATTTGCCGGACATTTGCAAGATACGAATCAGTGAAACGAATCGAATTTTTCCGCTGAGCTGTGTGATTGTGAAGGTGATTTGTGGCGTGGGGATGAAAAAAGATTGTCGCCGAGCCCTTTGGAGAAATTTAGCGAATGGATTTGCCGTTCCTGCTTGTTGCCATCAGCAGTATGTTTTGATAGTGTATAAGGCAGCTGGTTGCGGTTTTCGCAAGTCGCGGTAGGGGGTCGTAATGGTAAGTGCTGTCGGTTGCTGACAGATAAGTTAATATATCAAACACGAACCAATGATAAAATCCAAGGAAATTTGACAAAAAGTAATCTGCCCCTAGAATTATTATCGAGCTCAGCGCAGATATCGACCCCTGCGGATCGATACTAACCCCTGGTTTGCAAGAATAATGAGGTCAGCTATTTCTGCTCCAACTATGTTTCTTGCAGCAGTGCTATTCCGACGTCATGCGTAGCTCACCCTGGGTTCGGCTAAAAGTTTGATTTGTGATCGTGACTTCATTACAAATTTTCCCGATTGCAGTGGTTCTCAACCTTTTTCCGCGTTCTTCGTTAACGAAACCCAAACACTTCCATTTCCTTTCCAACGTACAACTCAAAAAAATAAGTGCCCAGGTGCGCATTACAAAAAAAAGAAAAAATCATGTTTCATTACAAACAACAGCAACAAATTTATGAAACAAACCAACCACACCAAATTTGCAAATTTCCATTGAACTTTGGTGAGAACCGTGAGCTTCATATTGATAAACTAAGAGAAACTGAAGGAGAGAAAAGTTACCTTAAGTTCAAAGGTCTCCACCTTCGCTTACAGCGAACATTTCTCTGCCCTTAACGGCATTAAAAGCACATTTTACTAAGTATGTAGTTGGAAATAGCACAAATGTCGGCTCGGCCACCGTAGCTATAAATGTGGCGTGTATAGCAATGGCTTGGCCATGCGTTTCTTCTGTAACAGAACACACTGTCAGTGAAAAGTGCTGATGAATAAAGTCTTTCGTCTATTTGCTTCAAGCGTAGTGACATTCGAACAGGATGATACTAAGCTTCATAAACTCACCCAACTCTCTCAAACTCAATCTGCAACACGGAGTCAACAAGATAAATCTTCAACACAACACGCTTACAAGTTCACGTTCACCACTTCTCTACACTGTCAGCATTGTTACACACCAAAATAAGTTAATTGAGTGTCATAAGCACTCAATCATATATTAGAATTTCCAATTTAATAATGGAGCTAAGCGCAGATTCTGATTATTATATTACTGGTTAGTTGCTAGCACGCAAGGTAGAAAGAAAAAGCATTAGAACTTCTAGATTCTAGAAATATCAGTTTCTGCGTGATCAGAAAAATAAGAACTTCGAATCCTTGTTCTCCGTCGAATTTCCTCTTGGGGCAAATTTTTTCCCAGGAATAAAAAATAAATTCTCAAGCGAGCCATTCACCCAAGTAACTCCTGTTCGAAAGCCACTGTTCTAGAAACATGGGTGGCAGTTGCGCTTATTTCCCGCGGCCGACGCTGACACTTGCTGTCATGAACGTTGTGACATCACGCTATCGATTATTTTTATACTGGAATATGCTTGTTGATGCGGACCGACATGACAAACAGTGTTTTATTACGGAGACAAAGCAACAGTTATACTAGTATTTAAGACCAAACGCGTTCTCGAAATTCAGTACACGCGCTGAAAGCAACAGCTGTATCAAAAAACCGAAGTAAATTTTCGTGGATGTTCAGTTAGGTCAGTTTAAAGTAGTCCAGTGGTTCTTAATCTTTCCAACCCCGGGACCCCTATTCCAGAAGATATTGGTTGGGCGACCCCTCATCTGCGCAACCTAAGGAGGTGCATAATGAAAGAGCAAAGTATCGTGACAAGGCGGATAAGTTGTTTGTGTTGTTGTTTGTGCATCTGAGAGTTAAAAGCAGGCGCGTAGCCATGAGGGGGTATTCGGGGGCAGTGACCTCCCGAATTGTTTTTCTGCCCCCAAATTTTGTTGTCCCCAGAAAAATTTCTTTTAAACACATAATAAAACCAAACTTATTTCCCAAGAAATGTATTTTCCCCATCAAATCTAAAAACTGGCCACGGGCCTGGTTAAAAGAATGACATTCCTTCTGAGGACCCAGCTAAGAACCACTGTAGTAGTTATTTTGTCTCACTCTGATATGCTACCAATTGCTCCAAGCTTCAATTGCTGTACAACATTTTCCAAACGCAAGTGGCTTTATCGCAGTCCCAGGCTGCTTGGTTTTCGCCAAGCTTAAAAGCAATGCCATTCACGATCTGCTTTTTCTACAACATGTGCTGGTACGTTCATCTTTTTGGTGGGGATGGTGCCACTTGAATTGTGAATCCTGCGTTGAAGCAAACATTTGGCAAGATCTTGATTTTTCGAAACAGCAATTTATAATTTCATGTGAAAGCTTTTTTAGGCAAATATTGATCCGTTTATTGTTATTACCGTTATTTTGCACATTCAGCTCAGCTGGAAGAGCTCCAGACAACAGGAATCATCGGCGCTCCAACAGATAACGACGAAGTTGGTAGGTATTGTTCTTGTTACTAGCTGCTGTGATAAAGTGGGTAATAGGTTTGTTGTGAAGTTATTGATTTCGTAGTTGCACGCATATCATTGGCTGGGCCATTTGGTAAGTACCGTATATAGCTGTTGGAATGATGATTATCTTTCGTTCGGTAGCATTACGTTGATTTAGCTCTAACATAGTCCAACTCTGAAACCAGCGGCAAAATGATAGAGCGGAAAACATTTGGAAAGGGTCAACTGCCACACTTGCTGGCCGAAAACAACGAAGTTTTATTAAGCACTAGTGGCGTAACTAGAGGTCTGAGCAAGAAAGGGAAAACTTAGCTGAAAGGGGCCCACTAGCCAACATTCAGAAAAAAAAACTTGAGAAATGATGATGAATCCGGTTGTGGATGGCTATACTAAAACCCTAAATCACCGGAAAATACTCCGAAAAACACACAAAAGAACAACCTACTGAAAACCAAAAGAATACTAAACCGAAATATGCGGTATGCGAAGTGGGGGCCCAGTTTATACATTTAGCTTGCCAGGGCGGGGGGCGATTCGCCCTTCTGCTCTCCGTCAGTTACGCCACTGTGCAGCACTTGTGAAACCATCGTCCTGTGCCGGGACGCATGTACTCGTGACGCCATGTGATGCAAAACATTGTGGTAGTTTTGATGTGACTCAGGGAGTTGTATACAGTGTTTTCCTTTTTCCTCAAGTACATATAGCTTTTGAAAGAAAGGTGGTTTCTTGCAACCGCGTGGAGTTTAGGGAGAAGATGTGCGGAAACTGTCAATCCAGAGTTGTCGGAGGAGTGTAGAAATTTTGTTACGAAAAGCCACGGCGTTATTAAATTAATTAGTTTCGTGAAGATTTGCAAGTCTGACGAGTGCTTCTACTTTTTGGCCAGAGGGTGAAGAAGCTCATCCAGAGTTGAAGTTGAACAAAATAGCAGAAAATGCTGCGGACTCAGTCAAAGAACCAAAAAGTCCCGAAGATGTGAGTGTTTCTGTTTAACTTCAGCTGTCGTGCAGCAGCGCCTGGTGGTATGTTACATCACTTTGTGTTGAACTGTTCCTGCTTTTTTCTGCCGACAGGTGTTCCATGACAACGGCCGTTGTTTATTTGCAAAAGTCTCTGCCAGCTTGCAACTTGAGTAACGGCGGGCAGAGCGTGAGTTGTTTATCCGAGCCAATAGCTGGCATTGGTCGATCGATGAGCTTATAGTTCGGCGCAGTTGTGTTTCTGCCGTTTGCTCAGATGCGCATCGTGCTGACTTAATTGACTGGAAAGAAACGATTCGTACCCGCTAAGCTTTGCGTCGTTTCGCGAACGGCCTCTGCTGCCCTGTCCGTCAAACTGCTAATTATCTCCTCTCAGTCGCAAGGCTTGGTGTCGAGACACCACAGGCGACCTTTGCGGGAAAATCGATGTTGTTTTGCAAGATATTCGCCCTTCTATTTCGCCGAAACAAGTCCGTGACGAATTTGCGGAACCGTATCGCAACGCCAGTTTTCACTCCCCACTTCATGATAATTTTTTTTCAGCCTGCGATAAATTCCGTCGCAGCAGCGAGCGCAAACAGGACTTGTCCACAAGTGATTGCAATTTCGAGCCAGTATAGTGCGGTGGTTGACGGGTGGCTTCGGCAAACTGCCGCTGGAAACAATAATGTCCCTCAGCACGCTTGAGTATTGTGGGAAGGACAAAAGCATGTGAACGATTTTCCAAAACCACCTGCTGAAAGCACAAGCTAGTTGAACAGAGTCTGGTTGCCAGATAAGCGGGTCAACGGTTTATGATGCATGGTTAGAGCGTTTCTCTCGGTGACCTTGGTTAAAGGCTTATTATAGGGGTCTAGAACGTTTAATGACATGGATTGCACTCCTTGTTTGCCACGCGACGACGCAGCATCGGAAGCCCCGAGTTAACTATCAACTGCGCACAGTTTCACGCGAATGGTCAGCCTATGCATGCGCTTGGCTGATGGCGTCTCTGTCATGCTATTGATTTATGGGTCAGGATTCTGCGCATGTGGTCCTGCTCAGACGATTATTTCGCTCACGCTGCCAAGTGCTCTTCGTTGTTTTTCTGCAGCGTACAGTGACTGTGCACAAAATCAAACCAGCTATTGCTAGTAGACTAGAGCCCGCGATAGAAATTAAGTTGCTGGTGATTTATGACCACTTGTGCTTCATTCCAAAGTGTTCTCGTTGAATAGGTTTCAATCAAAGTATTACGGGGTTTGAATTGAAAACTACAGGTAGGGCTTTTTCAAGAACAGCAGAGCATTGCTGAATATTTCCAGTTCATTCTTGGCTCGTTTGTGAAAAGCCGTTCCGTTAGAGCGGTCGCATTTACCAGCAGAGTGTCTTCCACATGTCTGGCTAAACCAAAACCAATCATCTGGAAGGGTAAAATATCTACCTCTAAACCATGAGTTCTTAAACCGTGGGGGGCGTGAAAGGTTCGCAAGGGGGGCGCGAGTATGGCAGCGACATATTGTTAAAAAGTTTGCAAAAAACTGTTGCATCCTTCCCATTAAGCAGGATAATGGAAAATAAACTGTTGTTCTGTTTATTGTGTTTGATTTTGTGATGAGGTGAGTCGTGAGTACCAGTGACCAACGCTAAAGCGGGCACGACTGAAAAAGTTTAAGAACCTTTAATCTAAACTTTCATACTGTCTCTCGTCCACTTCAACCTGCTTTATGCTTTTTCTTAGAGCATACCAAAGTCTCCCGCGTCTCCAACACCGATCTTCGACAACAGCAAAACGAAAGTGTCGTTGAAAAAGGTTTTTTCTTCGTTTTATATTTTTTATCCGGATAAAACAGCTTGTTTATGCGTTGCCATTCAATACTTAGTTTCTCAGTGACAAAGTGCCGTGCTTCCTTCGACGGAAGGTTTACTCATTTGATATACAACGCGGTTTCTCTGCAACCAGGTTGAGTTCTAAAAACATCTGCACCAGGGTTGAGAAAACCCGTTTTTTTTCCAAAAAAACAACCCACGTGTTTTTTTGGGGTTTCTTAAAAAGAAACAAGATTTTTGGTAAACAATGCACGGAGTTGCTGCAGATTCTTGTTGCAAACAAAACAGCCACAATAATCGAAAACACTATTTTATTCGACGTTTCGGCTTATGCGTAAGCCACCATCAGGAATAAATGAAATGCAACAGTTAGAAAGAAAAAAAAAACTTCACCTACTCGAGCCTCTTCTGATACAGCAACACCAGCCAGATCTCAACGTCGATGGTTCATCTACCCCTTACTGCGTTTTAACACATAATGGCCTATATGACGTAATACAGTACGAATGCCTTAAAATTGCGTCCTTATTTTTCTTTCCAACTGTCGCATTTCATTTATTCCTGATGATGGCTTACGCATAAGCTGAAACGTCGAATAAAATCATGTTTTCGATTATTGTGGCTGTTTTGTTTGCAATAAGAAACAAGATTGTTCTTTTTTTAAGGAAAACGGAAAACCCCATTCTGAATTGTTTTTATTGCATCATCCAATATCACCATTTTCAGAAGTGCACAATAGATTATACATTTTATGGCATTCAAAATTGAGGGTAAAGAAATGTACTCCATCTTTGTTTTCGCAAAGTATTGTTGGTCAGTTTGCTCCAACGGCTTAGCAAGCATACGCGCAGCAAACAGAGAAGAACCATTCCCACACTGCAGTTTCACGTCAAGTTTATGTGCATGCCTTGCTAGTCTATAAACTGTATTTTTTCAACATGTGATTTGGTATGGTCCAAAATCAGAAAAAGTTTAGATGCAGAGAAGGCAGAAAAATTGGTTAAAATATACCGATTGTGCAGAGCTGAAGAAGATAACCATTAG
>JGI24022J15233_10002037_pt1 | contig 18255 bp, 10 predicted proteins | sample Ectturendosymbi2_FD_15233 | JGI IMG/M metagenome (IMG submission 15233) | reverse complement strand
GTACGCTATTGTTACGTTCAATCGTTGACATCGTTAGTATCACCAGAGATTACACGCCACGATCACTCTATTATTGCTTGTTCGCACCACATATATGTATGGTGTTGTTCTTCACGCTCATCCCGTTCGTGGTGAATCACACAATCAACGCAACACCACCGGAGAGGTTGCAACACCACCAGTCATAACATCAACCTATAAACTTTTTGACAGTGATAGGCATCAACTGTTTTTAAGTAACATCTTTTTGATTGACGATTTGAACCACCAATCAACAAATGAATGACTAAAACAAACAAACATACTTTTTAGAAACAACGAAGCAGCTTTCAAAACAGAAGCTATTATTGCATGGATGGACATTGGACAGAGTGGACACTAACAAATTCACACTAAATTTACACAATTATGGACAAAATGGAAAAAAACAGCAATGTAACAGTTGAAAATGAAAACTAGCAATGAAGTGTGCAAGCAATACCAGTACACCATAAAATAGAGATTTAATTTAACCTTGATCCCTCACAAAAAATCTATATATACATAGCTTGTGCTGAACACCTTCAAGGACGGCACTCCATAGGAGTACATAGGTAGTAATTAACGTTTGAGTAGATATATATCAAAGATGAAGTACAGGTTAACCTATTATACTCAAGCCATTTGTTTGAAACATAGCCACCCAAAAAATTAAACCATGGTAGATTTTCCAATTTAGTTCATGCAAGGGAAAAAATTACTGCATTCCTAAAAACTTTGTACCGAGGCCCTTACCTGGTTAGAACAACCAATGTTAAATGGTAAAATGCTAGTTGCAAAACAGACAAGGTTTTGTGTGAAGCTGCATTTTATTTAGGTACAGGGGGACAACATACCGTATATACTCGCTTATTAGCCGCATCCGCAGATAAGCCGCAGCAGAGATTTTTGCCATATGCCGAGAATCAAGGGTAATTCACGAATAAGCCGCAGGTCAATTGACCTTTTCACCGGTGAAGACCCTGTGTGATTAATCAACCACAAAATATTGATTTTTACAGGCAAATGTAATGAAAGTCAATTTTATTGTTCAAAATCTAAGAAATCTTCTTTGTCGAAAGAAGGAAGTTTGTCTATAAGTACGGCAGATCATCGCAGGTGCCATCTTCATCTGTGTCATGGGTGTCGTCACGAACATCTGTCCAGAGAATGTCATCTTCTGTTCTGTCAAGGCTATTGCTGATAGAACATTTCTTGATAGCTCATGCAAAAACTTTGTCCCTCTAGATATGTTGCGCGTATAGGCCACAGGCAAAATACAGGCCATATTTCAGGTAAAACAGTGCAGCTAATAAGCAAGAATATACGGCATGTCATTGATAAGGGGATATGCAGCACAAACAAAATGGAAATAAAATAATAGTCACAGTTTCAATACATTCCAAACCAATCACTGAAGTGGGTTTGGAGTTCTTTAGTTGATTAGATTTTCTAAATAACACAGAAGTTTCAATTTGCACAACATTAAGTTTTGATACAAATCTCCATTAAAAGGTAATATGAAGAAAACCATAAAATAGCACCACCAAGCATAACAATAAAACAAAACACAACTTCCCAATTTTCATCAAGTACATATGAACTTTCAGGAAAACAACTTTGGACAAACACTCATTTGAAAAAATTTTTGTAGTACAGCATGACAAACATTGCAACAAGTGATGATTTAAATGGAACAACATAAACTACTTCCAAAATCAATTGCTGTCATTGTCAGTGAGGATTCATTGAAACCACTCATGCAACAGACTATGTAATACATAGCACAGAGGTTCCCAACCTTTCTCTGACCATGTACGCCTTCAGCATTTCAACAGATGAGCAAGAGCATGTACCCATAAAATTTCTTATGACAACAAAGCTGAGTAATATATCAAAATCCACTGAAGTTTTATATGTTAGAATATTTGGAAATAAATATAATATTTTTCACTTCTATTGCTAACCTTATATGTAACCTTCAGATAGGCAAATGTATCCCTAGGGTACATGTACCCCAGGATGAGCACCCTTGGATTAGTAGAACCAGAATCTGTGCATTGTTGAAACCACATTTTTAATGGAGATTTGCTTAAGATGAAAATAGCTCTTTGTAATGTTCAGAACGATTTTACTTGAATTTCTGGTTGTTCTTTTGCTGATTCTTATATAATTTGCAAAAAAAACAAGTTTCACTCCATAAAAGGTTCTGAGTAACATTGAATAATATCTATCTGCTAACCAAGTGTTTTTCAACAAGGGTTCTGCAAGTGGCTGCCAAGGGTTCTGCCGAAATATAGAAATAAAACATAGATGCGACATTTCCACCCATCTGGAGAAAGTAGGATAGACACTTGGATCACTGCATAGCGTTCCATGACCAACGCAAACCTTTGCAGAAGATTCCGCTGCAGCAAAATGTTGAAAAACCCTGTTCTAACCCTTTAACTTACCAAAACATTAACGCAGCCAGTAACCATGTCACAATTTAATTTTCTAGTATTTAAAGACAAATGTGAACAGTTCCAAAGCAACCTAGCATAGACAAGTGCAAAACTTTATCACCTGGGAATAGATTGTCCTACAGTGAATAACAATGATCACTTAACATGAGCAGCAGCAAGAGTCATGCCACTGTCAACTTAGGCATTTATCTGCCGATTGCCAAAACCATGGCAAAAGCATTGCAATTTGCAAACATTGATGTAGCTCTTTACAAAAAAGACCCAGCAAGCAACACACCTTGGAAATTTGTTCACAGTTCACAATCATTTCAATGCTGTGTTCCAATTTGCTGTGACACTAATTTTTGAACAACGACAAAAGCATTGCATTTTGCAAACACTGATGTAGCTCTCAACAAAAAAGCCCAGCACATGATAGAGCATGAAAATTTGTCTGTAGATCAGTCATTTTATTGCTGGCTGCATTCCAAATTTTCATGAGGCTAATTTTTGAACAAGCAATTGAACAAATGACAAAATTCCAAAATTCCAAGGTAACACATGATGAAACAGCACATAGAGCAAAACCTAATCCAAAAAGATTTTGAACATTAATGTCACAATGATTTGAAAACAAGATGCTTCCATTAATTTTATATCCATTTCAGAAGGAACAAAGTATAACCACAGCCAGGGCCAATGGTTGAAAAGCACAAGAAATATATAAATGAGATGAACTGTTGCAACCTCTCCGGTGGCGTTGCGTTGAATGTGTGATTCACCACGAACGGGATGTGCGTGAAGTATGTATATGTGGTGCGAACAAGCAATAATAGAGTGATATCGTCAGGTGATCTCTATTGTTGCTTGCTGCCACAGTCTGAAGTTTTGCACACATGCCGCTCGGGATTTCCGATCGCAACAGAACTAATTTTTTAGATAAAAAACCAACAACATATATACTGTTTTGATGGGAAAAATCATGGAAGCAATTTTTGCAGTTGCTTTTGGGATTAAGTTGATATGACCCTGGCACGCTTGCTTATCAACTATCAGTGATAATAGTTTCAACTTTTCTCAATGGAAATTTAGAAAGTATCACAAAAGTATTTCAAAGGATCGCGATGAAGCACTTGCAGACTTTTTCTCGAATACAAAAAACACCTTTTAACATCAGACAATAATACTGTAACCAATTTAGACACCAACTGGAACATTTCAAAATCACAGAAGACACAAAAGACGCTATTAGGAAGATGAAAGAGGCAAGAAAGGTTTCGCCATATGCAGCAGCTGTGATATTTACCTATGCAGAAACAGAAACAAGAACTGTTTTGAGCAGTTCCACTAGTATCAATGAATTCAATTATGTTTTCATTTTTCCTGACAGTACACTTTTTTGCCCTTAAAATAAAATCAGTCTGACTCACTTTTTCTTTTGTTTTGCAAACTCATGGTTTTACTTTAGTTTTTTGCTTGTTGGTAAACGTAAAACGCAAATACTAAAACACACAAATGCATCATTCATTGGTTGTAGGAATTCATTTCTGATGACCAAGTAGAGTAATTCCCTCTGCGTGGTTGGGATTCCACAAAATAAATTTTGCTATGGTATAAGCCCAACAAAATGCTCATTACAATAATATGTTTCTGAACTTGTTACTATATGAGCTAACATGTATGGGGAAAATTTGGTAAACTTTGTAGAATAAGCTTTCTAGGAGTGAAGGACTTAACTGTTGAAAGTCTGTCAATCATATATTATAGAAAATGGTTCCTTACAGCAGAAAGACGTATTGTCTGAATTTAGCAAAATACCCAAGACCTATTTCAATCAACTCCAGCTTATCATCAGCTCTTTAGTGTTTAGCATACAGCTAAACTCACAATCATACTTCTTCACATCTTTTGTGATTGTACATTTTTGCAATAAGTTTCAATAAATAGATTATACTAATTCAAAATTTTTGAAACACCACCAACTTGTGAAAACTAGTGATAGTGTCTAGTGATAGTGTAAGGCACTAGTGATAGTGTAAGGCACATTATGTTGTAGAAGCCATGGAAATTGACCTACGACAGTGAAATAAAGGAGACATGACCTGGAAACCATTAAAATTTCTTAGAATCTCCATCGCCAATAAACTTAATTATTTTTAAAAAACAAACCATGGCTTGACCCTTCTAGAATGCTGTGCATTGTTACCAACTAGTGAACTTTTCAATTTGTGAAGTAAAACCTTATGCTAACATAGGTGTTTGTCTTGGAACAGCAATCATGTTTCCTCAACCACATCATATCATTGCCAACATTATCATTATAGCAACTTTATGAAAATACATCACCCACAGGTTTTCTGCTCTGCTTGGCCAAGCATATTATGCTTTGCTACTGGTCCTGAATCCACAAAACAATAGAACATTCTGAGTTAAATCATTATTGGGCTTGACTCTAGAGCAGGGCCAGATTAACTTCTATCTCTACAGGTCACATTTTCAGGTGACATTGGGAGGTGGGCCACCTGTTAGCTCAAGATAAACAACATTTCTTCACCTGCCATGCTTCATTGGTAATAATGCCAATTATAGTTCACCAGATGGAGACCAAATATAAAATAATGTGGTACACATTTCAGCGAGCAACAAGTCTCCACAGGGATGACCCAGCTAAATCTGCTCGCAAAGTGTTTTACTTGAAATTTGATTTCATGTCATTAACACATCTTCAGCCTTGTAAATTACAAGCAAAAGCTTATGGGTGAAATAATGAATATATTATATATTCCTAAAGGAAGACTTAGATAAAGCATGTGAATTGTAGTTCAAATCAGGCTGTGATCATAAAATATAGTGCACATTACGTAATTTATTTAATGAGAGGAATGCAGTTGTTTCTCATTGAAAAGTGAATCGAAATGCTAGTCAAAAATTTATCTACATAAAAATTCTTAAGTCCGCGGTGCCACCAGGCCTGGGGGCCACATTTTGTCCGCCTCTGCTCTACAGCAAGGGTGTTAAACTCATTTTGACCAGAGACCACATCACCATAATCATTGCTTCAAATGGGCCATTTGTAGCTATATCAAAAAGGCATAGATGTTTATCACTGTAAATCTAAACTATAACAAAACCGGCAATTGTGAGCTGCTGAAAACATCTGAAAAAAACAGCTATTAACAAAAACATAAAATGGATACACACACAGCCTTGCAAAGGCCTTATAATCAAAATAGATTGTGCAAGAAAAGGTTTACGGTCAGTACACACTGTGAAGCAGCAAAAACCTATTTCAATACACTTTTCAAGCTAGCATCATGCCATACGTATTGACGTGGCAAGCCACATTTGGCCCACACCACAGGCCTTGATTTTGACTCATGTGCTTCATAGTAGCATAACTATAAGCCATACAATATTTACGCATAAAATAAGAATACCTAAACCATTTTTACTGATTAAATAAACAGGCTGAGATTAAAACAAAAACAGGATTTTTTGCTTTGTTATATGAAGGGAGAACAATTCTCAGTCAAAACTGGCAGACAACATGCTTGCTATTGAAAATTACCTCTTGCCAGAAAAACATGGATCATCTACAGCAGGTAACCTCACACTCTTCATCACATAGCCTACAACAAACGCATCAAAATAAGAACAACCTACCTTGAGCTGAAAGACTTTTGGCAGAATGAACAAGTATGTGATTTGCTTGGAGCCTGCGATACGGCCAGCTGCCGAATGGGAGATATGTTCACGACCTGGTTGACTTGTTGGTTGGTACCAATAAGCTGCTGGGCATGTCGCTGACTTGGCGCTTGCTGCACAGGTTGCGTCAAAATACTCACGGACGGCACAGCCAAAGACGTTGGTTGGGATACATTGCTGGCAATTGAAGGGTTGATGCTAACAGTATAAACACCAGATTGATTTGGTCCTGCTGCTAACATGATTTTTCTCTAGCGGTGCAGAGTTGACTGGGGCCAAGTGGGTGTGAACTTGAACCCACAGATGTGACAGCGTGCCTGGAACGCACATAGCGGTTGCTTGAACCAGCATGATAAAACAATATTCCGCAGCGCACATTTACAACAGTACTTTACTCGTACCGCCGTTGGCACACACTGACACGTACGCGGGTATGGTTGTACGAAACGTTGCTGAATGCAGAAATTTTTTAAGATGCTCCCAACAGACGATTTCGATGAGCACTCTTTTCCACCAACCCTTCTCAGCCTGCTCTTACTTTTTTTTATTGTGCAAAAGCGACTCAGAGTCAGCGCAGTGAGAGAGTGAATAGCAGGCGCTTCTTAGATAAAGTATATAGCGCTTTGCGGGAGGAGCGGTCGTTTTTACTGTCTTCGACCTACAGGGTGGCGTGGTGTGGAGTTGCCATCATCAGACGCAAAGCCTACACCGCTACCTCAAATCAATGCAAGCCGGCGGTACTCAAACGTATAGCAGGGTGAAAGTAAGCAGGTAAACTATCTTGAATCTACAAGAATAGTAAAACCACAACAAAACGGCTAACTTGTCAGCCTTTAATCTTTCGTAACGTACTCCAACCGCTATCTACAAGCGCTCATTATCAGCGCAACTGCTCAGGCACCGTCACGAAGGTCATTCTCTCAAACGAGAGCAAGATGGCGCTCGGGCGTTTCCCTCTGCGCTTCACGCTCGCGTTTCTGCTCAAAACCTGTTTCGATCTTTACTGTACAGCACCATAGTGCCATCAACAATTCTACCGTTGGAAAATTGCAACAATATTCACTGCATAGTGAAAAACACACTTTTAGACAGCTATTTTGCTTGTCATATTTTTGCACTTCGAATTACAAGTTCGAGCTTCAACAAAAAGAAACAATTTCAGAATCGCTAAGCGCGCGAGCGAGAAATGGCGCACGTTTCAAGGAGAAGAGAAGAAAAGAAGGAAAAGCGTTTCGTGTGGTAACCTGTCACAGTGGTAACCTGTCAGACGATTTTATTTTTGTTTTTTTACTTTGCCTAATTTACTCCGCCTGCCCTATTCGCATTAAAAATAGCATCAAACGCAGGCAGAGCAGTTACTCACATAAACTTGCAAGATCTCTTTTGTTTGAAATTGTGTTTACTTTATAGTTTACCAAGCAAATGTACCCAGTTTTGGGAAGCTGCAGTGTCAACTGTTTCACGTGCTGGTCTCTCATGTTGGTGTTTGGCATCGTTACGTGACATGTCAAATGTTTCTCTCATTTAGCAGTTCTTCTAAATAAAGGTGGATGCTTTCATCAACAAAGGTCCGACCCTGGATACGGTCGAAGGCTTGTGAATGTTATAGGTAAACTTGAGTACTTGTCAGACTTGCTTAGCGATTCGTAACAACGTTTAATTTAAATGCCGCGAGACAGATACCAAATTGCGCCATCTCCATAGCCGCAAGCAGGCCCGTACATGGGCGTCGGAAGGATTTTTTTCCAGAGGGGGCCACTAGGGGATTTTCCAAACTTTTTCCAGGGGGGTCAAAAGTGGTGAAATTTGTTTTTTTCTAACTCAAAACTAAGAAAACAAACTTTTTTGCTAAGAATTTTAAATTCCAAGGGGGCAATTCCCCCCTTGTCACCCCCTTCCAACGCCTATGGGCCTGTATACAGGTTTTAAGGCTTGGGGGAAATACATTTTGAGGGGGACAAGGTTTTTTATTTTGGTATATGTTTAAAACAGATTTTTCTGGACAAAACAAAATTGGGGGAGCTAAAGAAATATTTGAGGGGCACTGCCCTCAAATGCCCCTCCGTGGCTACGGGCCTGTCGCAAGAGAACGAAATTATATGGAAGGGCAACACAGTTTTTCCCAACTGCTGCTCAGGTTTTTTCCAAACCTGGCATAGCCTAATATGTGTTGATTAGGTAGCCTACTGTTCATCACACTTGTCAGAAATTGAAAACAATGAAAGCAATCTTAATGCAGCCTTTTCTTCTTGCGACTATTTATATTAAACTAAATTAAAAAGTTTCAACAAGTTTGTAAAACGATTTAACTAACCTAACCTATCATAGCTCGATATTTTCTATTTCGATATTTCGCATAGCCTCGGCCTAAACTTGTTCATGACGAGAGGATAATCGCTGTCTGCATCCTCCAATAGCAATGTGTTTATGCAGAGCTCTATGGAGACACTGGAGAAGCTTTATCCGACTAATCCTCAGTAAATGTGAGTTTAATCTCCCTTTTCCAAAGTAGTTTACGGGGTTGATAAATTCAACAGAACTGTCTGTAGGTTTGCCAACACTGCTGCTGGCTGTCGAAGTACCTCTTCCTCATAAAAATGGAATTATTAAAGTGATTTTAGCGGCGCACATATTGTGCCAGCGATTGCGTGACTTCCGTGACCGTGAAGAACCGGAACAACTAAGTTCTGCGTTTGCTGCAACTGTCAGTGTTTTTATTGAAGCTGAAGTCTGTAAAAATTGAAGTGAATGAAATGAAGTTGAAGCATTAACATAATTAAAGTAATCGTAGTTCATAAACACATTCCTAAACACTGTTCATTCTACGCCAGGGGTTCCCAACTTGGGGTACATGTACCCCCAGGGGTACATTTGCCTATCCGAAGGGGTACATGTAAGGTTATCAACAGTTGAGCAAAATATATTTGCGTATATTTTATTTCAAAATATTTACACATGTCAGTGAATATTCTTTTCAAAAATCATTATATGCTTATTGTTATGAACAATCATGATAAAATGTATTGTCATAGGAAATTTTAGGGGTGCCTGTGCATCTGTCAAAATGCTGAAGGGGCACATGTACATCTTTCGGAATGCTGAAGGGGTACATGGTAAAAGAAAGGTTGGGAACCCCTGTTCTACGCCAATTTCGCATGCGCAATAACGATTTGTGCTGCACGCAAATCACTTGGTGGTCTGGCTATGCTTTGCACAACTTAGTCACGCATACACAGCTATCAGTGAGTGCATTTATTTTTGTCTTGTCATGTTGGATGTAGGCCTACTTTGAAAAGAAGCGCTGCTTAATCATACAGCATCACGTCCGAAGGAAGATATCTTTGTGAGTTCGTGTTACAACAAGAACAAGTCTTTTTTTTATAATTCAAGCTGAAATCATGAGGATTGAAGTTGACTATACTCATTTCATGTTTCTTTGTGTTGTGCATGCTTGCTCAGTATGTTTTTGGTCGTCTAACGTTTTATTAGATAGGCTTTATCATCCTGTCTTTCCACTAAGAAAAACTCTATAGATCATAAAAGCTTCTATTTGAATAAGATTCTATTTGAATAAGAGCTGATGATGCCTACATCGTAGGCAAAATATATACTCTGTAAGATCTTAAAGTATCTGATTCTTTGATCAGAAACGAAATGACAGTACTTGTGTTCTATCCTTACGGCTCCTCTTAATGATCGGCAATTCGAAATTTGCAGCATGGGTTTATGGCCTGTCAGTTGATTTACAATGTATGAATAAAACAGCATAAACATTTTGTAAAAAAATTGTACTTGCAATAATGACTTCTTTTTATGAGCAACTAGTAGTTCACCGTATTATTTTCAATTTTTCGACTGTTTCAATTTAAGTAAAACCACCTTTTCAATTGCTGTCTCTTTTCTTTTAATACGGCCGTGAAAAGAGAAATATGGTTTTCAGCATTCTTGGTATTTTTAATTTTACGATGTTTTAGTTTGAGGAAAATGGTGTGTTTTGAAAATGGTATATTTGAAAGAGGTATTATTTTCGTGGTGGCTGCATGAACCTCCTGCCAGGTTGAGGAATCCGTTTCGACTTCGTTGTTTTTACATGCAAGCGACTACAATGCCGCTGCATCTTCGAATTCAGCTGGATGCATGGTGATCTTTAACATAGCATTCAGCTTTCGCATATTATGTTATGGTTGCAGCAAAACCTTTCCGGCTCTACAGCTCTGGTCAAAACAAAAAATCTCCACTTCACAAAACCTTAGCTTAAGCATCGCGGCGACCCGCTTTCGTGACTGCAGAATTCCGGCCGGCATCGATTCATTTTAGCCTTCCTACAACAAAAATAGTGCAATGCAGACAGTGTTGCAATTTTCAAAGCTTTTGACGTTTTTTTTCACTCACAGATATTTTTTACTATGTACTGTGGTACAATTCCTTTCTGACTCTAACACATGTTAAACTAATATTTGAAAGGTGTAAGCATGTTTATAAAATTTTTACAAGACTTATTCCAAAACTTAGTTTCTCGTCCGTAAAAGAAAGTATGTACTTTAAATGCCAGTTCGTAAAAGCGCTTATCACAAATGTTTGTTTCAAAACTGCTAAGGGATAACGCATGTTGTACCAAGTTAACTGTCGGTGTAATACGAGAATTTAGCGTAAGAAACAACTGATTTAACGGATTTTTGTGTAAGAAACTTTTTTTTTGTGTAAGAGAATTTAGTGTAAGAAACAACTGATTTAAGTTTTTTCGGAGTTAGAGAGTCATGCCGTGCTTTACTGTTGGCCTACCTCCAGAAATTTGATGCATGCACTTCTTTAAAATGTCAAATTAAATTGTTTTTCTTTATTAACTTGTTTCAATTTTGTAATAGCCTTTTATCATGGAACCTGTTACATGTGTGCATCTAAGTTTATTTTACCATACACGATATTTCATGTATAAAACTCGCAGCATTTCACAGCAAATTTGCACCAATATTCAATCAAAACGAAAGGTGGAAACAGCTGAAATTTTAAGAGTTTTGTTAGAGGAAGCATACTGAACATTTTAGTTATTCCACACAAACAAAAAATGCTGTTGATCATGGCCAACCCCAACCAAAAAAGTCGTTATAATACATATTGAACAAGATGATGTGCACTCTATGTCAAACTGCTCCGTGAGCACGCATCGTGGTTGTTGGATCGCGACCGAGCGTAACTTCGGAAGTTACAGTCATGGGCGCCGGAAGGAGTTGAGTTGATTTTATTTGGCGGTAGTTAGTGTTCCAGCAAGAAAAACAAATTAATGCAAGGACGCCAGGGCATTGAAGGAACCGGAAGGTTATCAAGTCGATGCCCCTCAGCAGTTGAATAGCTTTGTTACTGTCCAGTTTCAACTCGTGATGTTGCATACAAGTGAGAAAGAGCTGCCAGATGATCAACACAGCTGCGCAAGAGAGTACTGGCCCGCAACCGGTCACTTTCGATGGGTCAGGTGCTCAGATCCGCAAGGAACTGGGCGTGGCAGGGAAAGTATAACTCCAGCTAAAATGAAACTCTGCCTGATTGTCATAACCCTTTCGCGTATAGCAATATCTACAATAGCTTGCAGCGTTTTTTTGCATGTAGATGATGGTCGGAACTCTTGGGATCAGATCTGCAGAAATATAGCGTTCGAATTTCATTGTTCCCCAGAAGTGGTCCGTGGTATATGACGCACTGTTCTTGCAAAACAAAAGAACACCTCCAGCAACAAGAAAACCACAACACAATTCACAAACAAAAAGCAAGCAAAACCAAGGCAATAAAACCAGGCCCGTAGCCACGGGGGGTGCATTCGGGGCAATGCCCCCCCAAATTTTTTTTGTGCCCCCTCAAATTTTGTTGCACCCAGAAAAAGTTGTTTTAAACACATAGTAAAAGCAAAAATCTTACCCCCCTAAAAATGTATTGTGCCCCATCAAATGTTGAAACCTGGGTACGGGCCTGAATAAAGCACAACCAAGATGTGGAAAGGAATGGGAGTATGTACAATAGGCTGGAGAGAAGTAAGGAATAAAAATAGCTATCGGAGATGAGAATATGTTCAAAGGGGAAAGTGCCATATGAAAAATAATTGGGCTACAGTTAAGATGAAGAATTCCATGTTATACTATCTGTCATAACATGCAGAGGTAAGTATGCTTCTGTACTGTTTCTTAAATGTGAACGGGGAGCAGTCGCGTAGAGCCGGGTCAATATTGTCCCAAACCTTAAAGCCTAGATGCTTCAAAGACCTTTTTCCATATTTTTGTGGGCCATGTGCCAAAAATATACACCCCTAGTTGCACTGCGTGTTGCATGACAGTGCATGTAATTTACAGGGGTGAAAAGGCGGTTGACGTTGTCAGGAAGGTTGCCATAGTGAAACTTGTGCACGATTTCACCGAAGTCAAGGGCATAAATGTCATCCAGCTTGAGAAGGTTGAAGGATGTTTTCCAGCGGGGGCAACAGTTGATTTTTTCAAAGGTAGTCAAAGATGTTATTCCAGGGGAGCCAAAAGTGGTGAAATTTCATTTTTCTCTCGCGAATCTAAGAAAACAACCCTTTTTTGCTAAAAATAATAAGAAAATGTCAAATTTTAAAACATAAGGAGGCCAAGGCAACCCCTGCACCCCTCTTCCGACGCCCATGAGTACAGTTTATGCCTGAAAACAGAGTAAACGACCCAACGCGTGCAGAAAGCGGCTTTAGTGCGTTGTAGCAACTTTCTTGTTCGTACCAGATCGAACATTAAAACTTAAAAGTGTCTTGTGCAAGCTGACTTCTAAGAAAATCTGCTTTCATTTGTGTAGATCATCAAGTCCAGTATTCTTCAAGGTTTATAATCGTGCGTTGTTCATATTTGTGACGTGGTTAAGCTCTAGCACAAAGGCAAGTTTAGGCTTCAGGTGTTGTTTTGACAATATCTGTAATGCAGCAGGTTCAGCGTCTGGGAAAAGCGGATTACTTATTCAACGTTAAGCCATTTTAAAAATCTAGCGACAGCATTTTCTGTTTGTGAGGCAAAATAAGAAGTCTGAAACTTGTCATCTAGTGTCATCAAAAAGATTCGTGGGTCAGGACTTAACAGTAACTTCAAGTATATTCGTAAACAGTCTCCGACCCTGGCACTCTTATTTAGCCTATTCCAAGACCTATACAGCTTCCCTGAAAATTTCGGTCTTGACACATTCGCTCCTCTTCACTGACGTTTGGACCTCTTGATGCTGACGCCACAGCACACTTCAAATGCACATTTGAGCACGACCGAGTGAAAGTGCCTTTGCTGTTGCACCTGATACCTGTTGGTTATCTCAAAGTCATAAATCCATATTGGTTGAAAAACTTCTTTAGCTTTTACCTGGCTGCTTTTTGTTCCTTTCTCATTTGTAAAACTTTCCCTGGTTACCCGTGTGGGCATTTTTGGACCAGACATTGCAAAATGAACCTAAGCTTCCCCCAACTTGCATCGCTTGATGGCGCTATTTGACCAGTACAACAGTGTCGATCTTTCAACTTTCAACAGGACATTAGATGTGAGGAGATTGATACAAGCTTACTCGAAGTTTTGCCCACAGCGCTCCACATGCAAAAGCAACGGCCTCGACCGCCCCGCAAAGGAACACATCGCAGAAGTTGGTCCACTGTCGACTCCTGTCATCCTGCCTAAAAGCAACCAGTGAATCTCACCAAGCAATTTAGCTTTCCTTGTTTGCCACAAAGCAAAGGCTCTTGCAAAGATTAGAAAAACGAAGTGAGAAGAATTTGCTCTTGATTAGATTTTGTATCGTTTTGTTTCCACTAATGTTCATGTACCGATCTTTCCTCGTTTCCGCGTTGGTTTCGTTGTAGCCTGTTCAGTAACCTCAGTATGTGAAGCAAAGCCAAAGGTTGGAAGATGGATTGTTCCAGGCTAGCCTATTGACAGTAGTGAATGGCATTGCAAAAAACATCCAAAATATGGTTGTTTCAAACCTGAATCTTTTCCTACAATATCTCTCTGTAATATTAAAAATATTAAGAGTGTTTTGCTCTAATTAAATTTTGTTGTTCTTTTGTCGCTTACTGATGTTCTTTTTGAAATATCTACATGAAGGATAACAACATTCTAGCCGATTTTGGTTGGTCAAGACTGAAAAACGAAAAGTTATGACTGCCCCTTTGATTATTACCACGATGTTTGTGGCGTTACGCTTCACTAATTTCCAGTTTCGTATTTTCCTGCTTGAATTGACCGCTTTCCAGGAAGTATAATTGTAACACACTCAAAGGCACTACGTCCATACACTTAAAGGAATGCAGCGAAGAAACGAATGTGCAAAATATCAAACCATCATCTCAGACTATTCAAAAACGGCGGCAACGACGTTTGAAACAAAGTGGCAAAAGCCCCAACACATGCCACGCCTGTTGTTGACTGAAAGTGCGCCACACAAAGTTGTAAAAAGCGTGCTGGCGTACATCGAAATGATGATGAACCCAAAACATTGTCAGACAACTCTGACATCTGAAGACGAATGATTTTGCTCCATTATAAACGGAAAACAAAGTGCTATCTGTCTTTGCCAGATGTTTCCCAGCGGCGACGAACGTACTATTTCGTGCATCACCATCTTGTGCAACACTCGCACGTATTCGTGTTGCAACCATTAACGCAAGGATGGCCAACCTGTGGCGCATTGGATCCTTATAAGCGGCATCCTTTTGATGACAAGAACGTAAGCCACTCCTACTCATTATAGTGATTTTATTTTTCTTGGACGCCCTTTCTAGCAATGATATGTTTCTTTTAGATCAATCTGGCTTTACAGTAGTTAAAAACACAAGTATGGTTTTCCTCGCTGTGGGAATGTAGTCCAGCAACTAGCGTTGTTTTAACAACCCCGACGTAACGTGATGATTTTAATGTCTTTGAAGTCTTTGAAGAAATTATTGGCTTTGAGCAGGCTTGCACAACACACGGCCCGCGAAAGCTTTTCTTGCGGCCCGCGAGAGCTTTTCCAATTGTTGAAAATGTTACAAAAGCGTGATCTCGAATAAGCAATTGTCGTTCCAGAACTTCTTCCACACTGCAACAAAATCTCTACATCGAAATGAAATAGACTTTTGCGACCCGCGGCAAATTTATGTTGATAATTTGGCCCTTTGAGCTTTCTGGACTTGTGCAGGCCTGACTTTGAGCCATTCATAGAAAAATAAGAGGATCATAAATATCGGAGGAAGTAAAGTCAAGTCTAGGAAATCAACAACTATATTTAAGCAAACGTTTAAATGTATGCACTGTTGGAGCACCGTCAATGATTGGTACAGCCCCCTAGCTGTAGCCTTGCTCGAAATTTTTTTGGTCGACCTTCCTAAAATATCAGTGAATTATTCACAAAGATTCCCTGTGTGGAAAAGTTTTGAGTTTGCAGCATGTTATAGTACCAGTTGTAAAGTGTGTGAACAAAATTAGAGCAAAAGGATTAAACAGAAAACAATTCAGAGAATATTGTGAACTGCTAGATGAGGAATATGGTGACCTTATCCTTCAGTGTGAAGTGCGTTGGCTTTTTGAAGGACAAGTGCATTTTAGTTGATGTTAGCAGCCAGGTCAATTACCTCAATTTGAAACTACAGGGCAAAGACAAACTGTTTCCTAGCTTAGTAAATGATATCAGTGCATCAATGCATTCAAGATGAAGTTGAAACTGTTTATCTCTCAGTTAAAAAAGGGAATTTAAAAGGACAAGGTGAATCTGATGAAAATGTTGGCTACTTTGCAAAATACACTGAAAAAATCAAATTACTACAAGAGGTCTTTGATAGTCGTTTTAGTGATTTTTCTGAAGAAGCCTGCATGCTTGCATTTATAGACCCATTTTCACTTAACATAACATTCTAAGATGCCTAGCCATATGCAAATGGAACTTACTTGAACTAAAAACAAATTCAGTATTGAAAATGAAATTTGATTAACTTTCCTCATTGCCAAGTCGGTCGGAAATGATTGGTTTATGACGATCATTACCATGTGAACATTTTCCAAAAATGAGAAAATTTGCCTATGAGTTGTGCCTGTCTCTTCGTAACTACGTTCAAATGCGAGCACTCATATTCTTTCATGAAAATAATCAAAAGCAAACTGAGGCCGCGACTGTCCGATTCCAACTTGAAGAACTGTCTGTTGGTTTCAGTTGCGGATTTAATTCCTAATATTACTGGTTTGGTGGAAGCAAAGCCGAGCCAAAAGCCACATTAAAGTCAGTCATGTTTATTTTGCCTGTGTATAAAATTATTTTTATTTAAACTGCTAATCGTGTTCATATATTACTATTAGTACTTTCTGAAGTAAAATGATCAATTGAAATTTAAAAGTGTTGTGTGAGATCTTTGCCTCTGCAACTGCTGCATCTGTCATCATTATTAATAAATATATTTGGTAATGCTTGTTTATATGTTTGTTATATAAAACAAAGCATATATTTTTCAAATAAAAATACGTAATTATAACTTCAAAATATGTCCATAAGACCACACCTTTCAAAGGACTGAATGGAAGTAAATGTTTGTGTGGCGCATCTGAATTAAGTGTGAAAAAGATTGGCGCATGGAATGAAAAGGTTGGCCACCCCTGCATTAACGTGTGGCACGCCATCGTGCTTTTAAACGATTTCATTCCACATCACGGGATATGGTCACTGTCCAGGATCGGAGGTGGTTTACGATCCCATTATGTTCAGGATCGGAGGTGGTTTTCCTAGGTTGGATTTTAAAAAATCCGCGAACTTTCAAGTTTGAATTTTTTAGTGTGGCGTCACGACTGGGGGAGGTTATAAGATTTTTAGATGGCGTAATTAGGGCTTGAGAAAGAAGTTCAAGTGGCAATTTAAAAAACAAACCAGAAACGTTCAAACCCAAAAGTGCCCGAATATTTTAAAATCGAACCTAGAAGACATTTTCTCCTTCAGAGGGTTTGAACAGCTCTCTAGCTCAATCATTTGGAAAGTTATAACTAGACAAAGTCCTAGCAACAAATGTAATTTTTCAGTCTTTTTACATATAATAAAAACAGAAATATTGGCCCTTAAAAATGTATTTTACCCTCCCCGAACCTTAAAACCTGGCTAGCGGCTTCCCTCCAGCTCCTGCACAATAATCGCTGAGGAATTTGTTACTTCAGAGAGCGCTTGAATTGGTTATGGCGTGTTTGAAACGTTGATTGTTGCTTTTAACAATTAATTGTTGCGGCCAGTTTGGCAGTGGCCAAATCAGTTTTTAACCGATCTGTAGAACGATCTCTTAATTGCAGTATATTCCATATTTTGAGTTAACGTTCAACGTATATATTAGTTTGGGCACTTGTGCACAGTTGTTGGAGTGAACCTTGTCGGTTAACACAAGGCGTGAGTGGGCAGTTGCTTGAATGAGCGTTCTTTACCATTAAACCCATCGCGGTAAAAACATACTATCTTGTGCTACTTGCCGTAGCAGTTGTGTATACAACAGCTTTTTTAGGCTGATTTGAGAAACAACGCTGACATAAATATAAGAAGTTACATTTTTCAATGCGTAAATCATACTCCACGAGTCTGTGATATATGAAATACACATTTTTTCTAGTGCAATAGCAGTCAGACCTCGTTTAGCCGGACTACTTCGCTTTGTCAAATAATGTCGGTATAGCGAGCTTTTCGGCTAAGAAGAAGGCCGGAGCTGTGTTTGTCGACCAATACCTCCAGACTTGGAAGCTAAAGCTCAGCGCTACAAAACGGTATCGGCAGCCTTCCACCTTAACAACAAGGAAGCCAAACGTGAGCTAAAAGTCAATCACAACAACAAAACCCTGCCCTTCTGCTCTGAACCCAAATACCTCGGAGTAACGTTGGACACTAGGTTGCTCACGCAGCGACGACACTTCGAGTCGCTTCGCAAAAAGTTGACATCACGCAGCGCTGCGAACAGCCACCCTAGCGCTGGTCCATTCAACAGTAGAGTATATACTGCGCTCCTGTCTGGTGCCGCAGTGCTCACACCCGCCTATTGACCCCGCCATCAACGACGCCTTGCGCAGCGAACAACCTTCCTATTCTTACAGGCATTCTGCCTGCT
>JGI24022J15233_10002034_pt1 | contig 18278 bp, 11 predicted proteins | sample Ectturendosymbi2_FD_15233 | JGI IMG/M metagenome (IMG submission 15233) | reverse complement strand
CAATTACAATATGCAGTCCTTACCGTTTCCATTCAGACCATCAAAACAAACTCCGTTGTTGGCGCAGGCGTTGCCCACTCCCCCAGGACACGGTTCACAAGCAGCTCCGTAAAACCCGGGGCAACATTTTTTTTCCAAAGTTTTCTTGCGACAAAAAGCGCGGCATCCCATCTTGGAGGTCCAAGTTGATGGAAGTCTGGTCCAAATGGAACCGCTCATACGACAGCGGCCCTAAGCACCACATAAATTACAATACAACGGAGAAAATGCAATAATCTTGATATATTTTACTGAGGCCAAATATGGCATGTTGTGATGAAGCAAACTCCTGTACAGAAAAACCACGTCAAGTGATGATTTTAGCGAAATAGTTACGCAAATCTTTACTTGCCATTCTGAGGTATTGCATAGGTCGCTTCATATCAACTGCAAAGTTATCCTCTGTTACTCAGTAGTTTATGTTCTGCTGGATATTGAGTATAAACTCAAATTATGGATATGTTACACTATTTGTTAAAAATAGTGTATCGTGTGTTGAAAATAAAACTCATGGACGTCGGAGAACGGTGCATGATAACATCATTGGCCCGCTGTCTTTATAAAGGAGGGGAAGTCAGGGCCGGGCCAAGACAGTTCTGCGCCCTAGGCAAGGTTCAATATTTACAAAACAATGCAAGACTCTTTTGAAATATGCGGGACATGGAAACCAAAAAAAAGCGGATTTTACTCCCCCTCAAAGCTGCGCTCTGGCGGCCGCCTAGTGGAAGGACCGGCCCTGGGGAAGCGCGCGATGCTGAGGTGCTCTTTTATCTAAACAGCAACCTAGATAATATCATCACCTTCCAATATCGACGCCATTACAAAATCGCAGATGCGTTGTGCTAATCAAACAATTCACAAAGGATATATGGAATTTACTTTCCCAACAAATCAAGACCAGAAGATCTAAGATCTATCAGGAAATGACGGAGGCCACTGCAATCAATTTGGCTGTAGAGGAGAAGTTGCAAGTTGATCGTAATTGAATTTTCGCAATTCATGTAACGGTAGTTGTTACTTATGTTGACAATATGAATTCATGTGATGTCAACAATAATCTTTTCCACTGTTTTTCCTCAAAGAACAAACGCAAGACTGCATAACATTATCGGCTGCTCTGCGCGCCTTCTCGGCCGAAAGTTATTTTTGGACAATATGACAACAAACACTCCGTTTTGACTTTAAATAAAGATTTGCATAATCCAAAATACAAAAGTAGAGTCAATCATGTTGACGCCGGTTGTAATTCGAACAGTTGAATGGTGATGCTAAAGAGTGAAAAGCGAGTTGAATTTGGGTAAAAACTTTTCATTCACTTGTAATTAAATCAAATTTATTTGCATTCGTGTGTTTTGAACGCTCGCCTAGAAATCTCAGGTTTACTTGCGAATTGTTGAATCAGGGGATTTGCTGTGAAGAAGAACTGACATGAAGTGCGAAAATCCTATATGTTTGTTTGGTCTAAAACAAGTGAGTTTGAGTTTTATTCGCGTAAAATAATAAATTATTAGATTTCAGCACAAAATTTTAGCAATTTCGCAGCGGAATGTTTGTTATTAAAAACGATACCACGACAGCAAAGCGCATATAGTACCAGTAATAATCGACTTACCACAACTATCCTTTTGTCTCCTTTGCCACACGGAGCATCGGTACCAGGAGATAATGAGACACAAGGCAGGCAGGGCAGCAATGTAAGTTGCGACGTATTCCGGTCACAGCGACTTTTCACAGGAGTTAGAAACTCGTAAGGCATGTTGTAGATGATCCCGCGCTGCGTGCGCACACCGCTTCGTCCAACAGCTTTTTTGTTTACGTACAGCTCCCCATGCAATCGAGTGAGTGTGACCTGCGCAGAAGTTTGCGTACAGCGCGAACTCGTTTGCAACAGATGTGAAAGATTAATTTTCGCCGCTCGTATTGTGACATGACTGTGTTGAAATGCAGTCGTTACAGGCGGAGAGTGGAATGTTCGCACAGTGAAGTGTACGTGTCTGCGTGATGATTTAGAAATTACTTGACTTAAAATTTGGATAGAACAATCGACGACAAAACAAATGCAGGTACCTCGCAAGTCGGTTTTCACATATGCGGTGGTTTTGCACCGCAATCTTTGAAGTATCGGTTTTACTTCATTTTGTGTCATGCTGCATTACCTCAAATGGCGTCGTGTGTTCTACAAATACTGTACTACGCCAGTGTTCAGCACGTGTTATGGCTGCGCTAAAATATTTACGCGTCAATAAAGTGTACAACGCCTAAATCTTTGCACAAAATAAGATTGCTTTTTCGTAGCATTTGCCTCTCGCTGTTGTGTCATGAAAGTGTTGCCAGCGTTGCGAAGAGACTATCTTTTCCATAAAAAGCATAATGGCTGCTGAGATATAGCATATTGGGGTGTGGTGTGTTTTCCATGCGGTTTAGTAGGCCGAAAGCCACATCCTATCAAATCAAGTAAATGTAAAACAGTCTGCTCAAAATTTTGCATCCCTTTGAAACGTTTTGAATTCAGCACGAAGCTGACATTCCAAGAAAAAGCGAGCTTACCACAGCTGAGTCAGTACTGCCTCACAAAATCGTCTCAGATTGGCAAGTTTAACATTTGACTACTAACTTTTGCAGCCATACGTGTCTTTGTGTGTGTTGGTATATGCGTGTGTGTACCTGTCAAATCTTTGTAAGGGTTTAACAAACGCAAAGATAATTTTGTTTGATCGAAAGAAATGAATTAAGCACAGACTCCATTCTCAGAAGCAGGTAACCGTACAGTCATGTTGTACTCGCCAAAGCAAAGAGTTGTCAATTCCTGAGCAGGATATAAATATGAAGATAATTCTCGTGGTAGGTTCTTTGTTAGAGTTAGAGAGTTAGCACACACTGTCTTCGTTGTTCTTCTGCAACATCTGCCTCAGCCGACCTTGAATGCGGTGTAGGATACAGTGGTATCCATCGCGTAGGTGTCAAAGCTCTATTGTTCTGAGCTCTACTGTTGAGAATACAAAGGCTGAAACATGTTGGGACGAAGATTGAGAAGAGCTAAAGCATGTCCGGTCGGTGGATCATTGCTAGACTTTTGGTGCTAACGTGCTATCCATATGTTCCATCAAAAGATAATAACTAAGGTAGGCTAAGCGGAGGGAAATTTTTATTATATTTCAGTGTTGAGCAGTGAAGACTGAAGCAAAGACCTAGCACGACAAAAACGCAGCAAAGAATGGCTATTTCTGGATGGAAAAAGGTTCATCGCACTTCATGTGGATATGGAAACACCAGGCTCCGTGAAACGAACGTTTGTTGCATTATTTACAATTGCAAACTTGGTAGACCCTGAGCAGCTTGTTTTATGGTAATATTATTTAAAGAACTATTTACCTTATAACCCGATCCAGCCAAGGTTGTCTCGTGCTGACCGGTCTGAACCGCTTCCGACCTGATCAGTTTTCCGGGTATCACGTGATATTCCAGAATCAACTTTGCGTTTACGCTGAGAGCGTTGGGACTGCAAACAAACCGTATAAAAATCAAGAATTGCTCTGCTGCTTTGAATCTTTTTCGGAGATTTTCTTTTTAGGTAACTGCTGCCAGCCTATGCGATTTAAGTTCAGACTTTCACATAAAAACAAACCACCATTGGGAAATCTCCATTAGTTTCAACTTTTACGAGACAAGTTTCCCGTTTCTAGAATTTGTCTGGCACAGAATATCAAGCATAAAAACATGTTGAAACGGGGTTTTAGTACTGTTAGGTTAACCGAAAAAGTCACTGAGTTTATTGGTCGGCCGTAGTTGTATTTTTGTTTTTTGGTAGGTATGAAAAAACATTTTGGGTTCTGTCAAACAAAGGAGATGTCTTCGTACAAACATAATGTACTCTTAAGCAAGCATGCAACAAATAAAGTGAAACGATGTCATCATAACGGAAATATATCAAAACCGTACTGGCTTAACCAGCGTACGTTGGTGCTCGTCACCCATCAACTTTTCGAGGACTGAATTTGGAAAAATTTTGTGCAGGATAGTTATACAAAAGTATTAGAAAGAAACTTCAAGATAAAATTTCCGCAAACACACAGATTTTGTAGTTCCTGATAAAACGTTTGATTTGCTAAAAATGAAATTTTATTGAGATGTGTTACTAGGGTCAAGAATATAGATAAGTTCAGATGTGTGGTGAACAACGACGCCGAGCTTCCGTAACAATTGCTTTTCGCGAACAGTCTCTCCTGCAAATTCGAAGGCTTACTTACAAGGAAGTGGAATTTTTCTAACATCAAATTTTTGCGATAACCGTAAGTACTGCTTTCATCATTTAGGTTCAGTCATGCAGGGATTTTAAGTTCAAACTAATGACGAGTTGGTCTAGACTAGAGCAGCTCCGCGGGCTGCATCAGGCCCAGTTGAAGGTTTCGCTGTTGTAAATGTAGGCCTACAAAATAACGACAACCAGTACTTGTTTTGTTAATCTTAGATTTGACGTTTTTGATATGCAGTGTGCCTCAGTGCAGAGGTAATTGGAGCCATTGTTTTGATTCCTGTGTGACCATTTTCCAATGCTACCGTCGTACTTGGTGAAGAATAATTCAGTCTGACAGCCCTTCTCAATGCATAAGACAGCGCTTAACGCACAGCTAGTCACAACTCGACTGAAACGTGGTTTTTATCAGCTTAAATCTGTTGACTGTGGAGATCAGGTGTGTGGACACGTTTTGGCTTGGTTGCCAATGAAAAGAAAGAGTAACTTGATTTTCCTGCTTGTTAGACTTGTCTTCAGGCGTTATGAGTAGGGCAAGTTTTTGCAACTTTTTGCAGCTTCCTAAATACTTAGAATTTATGTAGTACGATGTTTTAAGCTAGTTTCATAAATTTTATATTGCAACCTTTTCTTTTTTACATGCAAATTTTTACTGCAACTTTCATCAAATATTGCGCAAAATGTAAAAGTGTGATTGAAAAAACATGCTAGTTCTGTTCTCTTTGATAACCGATTGGGACTGAATAGTGACTTGAAAGCAATTGTAGAAATGACCCGGTCAAACATCAGTCCTGAACTGTAGGCCAAATTGTTAAATTGCCAAGCAATTTCATGCAGTGTGGAGCGAAGTTTTAGCATGCTACGCAAAGTGTTGGCAAAAGATCGCCATCTCTCCCCAAATAATGTTTGGAAGTATTTAGCGTTATATCTAATTAAATCGCTTGAGTAAATCACTATCTATTAAAATTCTTGTGCATAAATGCAACTTCTTACTGTAATATTTCTTAAAAATAAATGCATATTTCTCACAATTTTATTTCAACAAAAACTTGCCCTAGTTATGCGTTTTTACTAGTTTTTGGACAGGTGCGGGTTTGAGACTGAAAAATGCAGGGCGGGCGCGGGTTGGGATGGTCTGCGGGACGGGGCGGGTAAGAAATGTGCGGGAATGGGCAAACTTTCTCAAACTCCTGCGGGTGTTGGGCGGGAGCGGACAAAAAATTTCAAACCGCGCAAGACTCTTAATGCATACACTGTTGTCTTGTACATTTCACTCAAAACAACAAATTGCGAATGCTGCCTAAAACAAGATGCAACGTAGACGTAAAACGTCTAGCAACTGACGTATCCATACAAAAAAAACTAGCTTTGAAGTGATACAGTAGTTGAGCAATCACTATGCGCCAGCCAGAACAAAGGTCGCCACTGTGAGTCTGCCATCTCCCACATCTTCTGCGGCCTGCACCGAATGGTTTACTGTCCAATTTAACCAAGAGAATGGAGCCATGACATCAACCTAACATCTAGCCTGTCAGAGCATACTTTAATGTGATGAAAGCTGTTATCCGGCTCCTGCAAAGCTGAACGTTTCACTACTGCTCCAGTGTTTTATCGTAATCCCGACTCCGGGTCCTGCTCAGGCTCCAACACAATCGAACACTGCGGCACTCCGACTCCGTGCCTCAGCGCCACTCTATCACGTTTACATTGCGTGCTGGAAGATTTCCACGTATCCACTGAAATGCAAACTCATTTTATAAGTTTCCGATTTCTACCCCTTTTATTCCATTTACACTAAACTGAGTTCAATTTTATAGCTCCACTGGCACTTTAAACTCACCCAGAGGTGCCAAAAACTTGTTACCACTGGTTCTGGGATTCGAACGTTTTTAGTAGTTGAAGCTAAATTATCGTTGGCTGAGAACAACGCAAGTCATTCAATTTGCGGACCTCATTGCGAGAGTGACTTAACATTTGGCCCAGCAATGCATTTCGGTTGGACATAGCTGGACTAGAGGCTGTAATATCAACATATAAATGTACTGGCAACGAAGTGTTTCTTATAGTTTTAACAATTCCTTTAAAAAGATTTTGGCGAAAATTCCAAATTTGATTTCCAGGAGATTCGTCAATAAAAAATAATTTCGAAGCTGCATTGAAAACTCTCAGAAAAGGTTTTTAGCGAAAGATGAAAACAGAAATAAAAATAAACCGCAAAAACGTACAAGCGATCAGTGCAAAAACTCACTCGAAACTGCCATTCTTCAAAGCAAAGATTGTATAAGGCGTATCTGTGTCCAAAATTTTTGCGATGACTCCTGAATTGTTCATGAGGGTCAAGAACGAGCTGTATGGCAGCAAGGTGGAAGCGTTTCGCCTGCCCTAAAAAGGTGGTGACAATCAAATTGATAACGACGCTAGTGCAGTCAGGCAAGCCACTCAAATGTGATATGGTCCTGTACATTTCGTATGTGCTCTTTCACAATGGCACTTTTGATACTTTTAATAAAACACCAAAGTTGCAATAAAAAGGAATTGTGAATACACAGTAAGTAAAAATTCATTTGAATGTGCAATAAATGTTTTGGTACGACACCCCCAAGTATAAACAAAACACAGTGGAATTTACTTCGTCGCTCATATGTTGTCCTCGAGATGTCAGCGTAAAATTTTCTTTTGCAAAACTACAGAAGCCTTGCAGATCGTGAGTTTCATTATACCCGCTTTGTACCCCCTTTGGAGTGTCACGAATGATCTGGGAGCACCCATCTCCGTTTAATCTGTCTGTACCATGGGCCACGCGGCTACTTTCGCAATGAATGCTATACTGGTGGCGAGTCAGTGGCAGCACCGCGCGTGAAGCTTTTCCTTGTATTGATGCATAAATGCCACGCAAGAGGATGGAAAAGTACCGTTTCTCAAATCTTCGGTATGACCCGACCGGGAATCGAATCCAGCCTACCAGGTTCGGCGGCGTGCGTTCTATTCCACTGCGCTACTCAGCCAGGATCCCCATCAGAAACGTACTTTTGTGATGGAATGGGAGCGCTTGGCTCAGTCTCCTTTAAGTCCCGCGCGCGCCACTTTTTTGCAAATTTGCAACGCTATAACTCGCCAGCCGATTGAGCTAGAGAGCTGTTCAAATCCTCTACGGATTCAGAAAGTCTTCTAGTTCAGATTGAAATAAGAGTTTTTCGCTTTGGATTTTGAGTTTTCTGGGGGTAACGTCTTGATGGGGGGTGTATTCGCGTTTTTGGCCAACTTTAACGGCCCTGTACGCTAACCCAATGATTAAGTACGTTTTTTTGACTCAAGTTTTTTTGGAAACTAGGCTGTGATCCACGTCTTTGAGCCCTTGGTTGACTTGTTAGCATGTCTGGAGCCGAAATTATGGCTCAAAAACCCAGGTTTTGACAAAATTCAGAAGACCCTTCTTAAGACTCGTGACGTCTTGTAGTTCAGAATAAATATAAATTTTAAGCTTTGGGTTTGGGGTTTTGGGTTCATGGGATCATGATTGGGGTATTTTTGCGGTTATTTTGATGATGTCATCATCCGATCCAAAGAGCTGATATTTTGGCGCAAAATTATTTTTTATTCTAGTCTAGAATACGCGTCTTTAGAGCCATTGATCTACTTTCTAGCGTTTCTGGTTCAAAAGTCATGCCAAAAAAATTCCAAATATTTCAGGAATTTCCTAGGGGATTTCTCTAATTAATATTCGATCATTTTTTCCATACTTTTTCAACCAGTAACGCTAGTATGTCAATCAAACCCTCTAAAGACTCGTATTATAGCCTAGAATCCAATTAAAAACACGAAATCTTTGAGCCACGAAATTCGCTCGATTGTTGAACTCCAGCGGGTTGTTGACGTCATGGCATGTTTCGACTGACGCATGTTGTGACAGACTTTGACAGACTTGTCAAAACATCCTGTGGTCATCTAAACATCGCCAAAAAGGCCGAAAACCCACACTGAAATTTTTTTTTTTTAATTCTAAACTACAGGACTTTCCCCACCTATAGAGGGTTTCAACAGCTCTCTAGATCAAGCTGCTGGTGAGTTGTGGCCATATACAATATGGGTGTAATCCAACACAGGCTAACGTTTGTGGGTGCAGAAATTTTTGCCAAATTTTGATTTTTGGCCCTTAATTTTGGCTCAAGATATGCTAGAAAGTCAATCAAGGGCTCTAAAGACGCTGATCACAGCCTAGTTTCCAAAAAACTTGAGCCAAAAAAATGGCTCATTGGATTGGCGCGCAGGGCCGGGTAAAGGTGGCCAAAAAAACACACCACCCCCACTTGTGACGTTACCCCCATAAAACCCAAAACGAAAAAACATTTTTCAGTCTCAACTAAGAAGACTTGTTGAAACCGTAGAAGTTTGAACAGCTCTCTAGCTCAATCGACTGTTGAGATGTAGCGTTGCAAAGCTTCGCAAAACACGTGGCCCTTGCGGGACGTAAAGGCTACTTTCCCCTCTAAATTTTGATGCAACTGCTGACCAATATAAACTGCACTACCTACATTATAAGTTTCAATTCCTTGCATTGATTTTTATCGTTAAAACTTAAAATTGAGTTAAATAATGGGCCGCTCATAGCGCATCACGCATGTGTGTGATGCAAAACTCGAGTTTACGCATGTAACGGAGGAAGCATGCGCTTCCTGCTGACTCTGTATTGCATTAATTAAGTACCGTATTTGCAAAAATTGCAATTACTGATGCTACTTTCAGACGTCGGGCACTCTAGTAAGAATGGCTTGTTGCAGCGGCTTATTGCTTTTGCACGCATCCATTTGAAATTATTACGGCCTTGAATGATCTGGTGCCGTTGCATCTATTGAGCTAATTTTGTTACAACAAACTTCCTTTTGGTCAGAGTGAATGTCAAAAGGTCCTAATCCATTAAGACTGATGTGTAACATTTTTTGAGTGGTCACTAGCACAAGCACCTATTGCAAATTCATGAAATATTCCGCAAAAGCAAACACAAATTGGCGATTTTCTGCCCAAAAGTTTGGTGCACTTTTATCATCTAAGACTTAGTTATCATCTAACATTCTAACAGTTGCCTACTTCGATTCTCAGTAGACGTTTAACATAATATTGGCAGGATTGAAAATTTTGGATGAAGCTCGTTGGGCTGCTTCATCAAGGAGTTGGTACCCTGCATACCTTGGCGTGGAAGACCAACAAGTGGTTATTGCCCAAAATATTTGTACCCATTTTTCGCCACTGCTTTAAGCAAAAGTGACTCGGCTTCATTAACGACTCCTGTGAAATAGAAATTACTTGAATCGCGTCAGTCAGTGTTGGATAATCTTTCACCACGTCGCGATTTGGAAGAAGGACCTCATCAATAATGTGGACAAATCCGTTGATTGTCTTCAAGTCAGGTACTGTGATTTTAGCATTTGCTTGACCAAGGGTTGGTAACTGAATGTCAACCGATGAATTCAGCTGGACATTCTAAAAATAAATAATTTTTTTTTTTTCTACAAGTCTAAAAAAATAGCACATTTTCCTATGCAAGGTTAAGAGCTATTTGAAAATAATGAACTTTGTTCTAATCGTAGGTTAAGGATTTGCATTCGGCTTTTTCATTGCCTTGCTCTTCATCGTAGATTACGGATTTGCAAAAATTTGCACGCTTCGTATGCATAATAATCAAACTATACTTTCCAGTGGTCCACCTGGAATTTAATGACGCTTTAAATCCAAACATTGGGGAAAACTTATGTTTTTAATATGCTTGTTCAACCCAGAATCAAGGAAGTTTTATACCTGTGTTAATGTCACAGTCTATCAAGTCCAGCATGAATAAAATGTGGGAGTTCTGTGCTAAAACTGCTACCTGATATACACCAAAAAAACGAAATGTAAAGTTGCTATTTTTACAGTTGGAATAAGCGCAGCTTATAGCTGTGCTGAAAATGCTTTATATCTTTAAGCAAATCTTTGAAACAATATTTCTCGAACATTTCTTTGAAAAATTAAAATTAAATTTTATTTTTATTTCTATAACAGTACAAAGGAATCATATACACAGCAAACTCACAAAGCTTTATATACTGTACATAAAATAAGAGCTGAGTTTAAAAGAAAAGTTCATCTGTTTCAACTCACTACTAATGTATTTCATACGAGGGTAAAAATTTAAGGATAATTCGAAGTTTCTGAAACAGGACACTCGACGTTGCATCACGCAGCTGGACTGGGTTTTGTACGCAAGCGCACCCAGAACATATGACTCCTCAAAAATGCATCCTGGTACACACATAGCAGTTCCTTGATGTCATAAGAAAAAATAATAAAAAGTAGGGGCGGCAGCAGCTCAATGGCAATGTGTCCATCTCTCAGTCTGGAGGTTGTATGTTCGATCGACGGCCATAACGCTTCTTGGGCAAGAGCATTCACCTCAGCAAGAACGAAATTTCAGGCTTCGAATTGCCGTCATCAAAATTAACAATAAAGAACAGAAATACATAATAATAATAATAATTTACGTCATTCTTCAATTTGTTTGAAAAAATTACTCTTCAATTAAAGTGGTGTCACTGCAAAACTTGCCTTAATCACCGAGTCTGACGTAATGTTTGACACAGCTATAGGTGCTACTTCCAACAACGTGTCAAGTTTTTCATTCTTGTGGATTGTGCGTGTGCTGTGTGGACCTGTCAACAACAATCATGCAGTATTTCCTTCGCAACATAAGAACTCCACAGTGTTGATTTGGAAGTCTGTTTGTTATTTGTTCTACAGTCTAATAACTTGTCAAACATTGTCTGTTTCGAGGTTGATAGCAATACTATTTCCAACAGTGCTGGCATCGCGAAGCTTTCAAACCTAATAATTGAATTTGACCAAACTTTTACAAAGTTTTCTACCTACACATGATACTTTGATTAAAACGCAAACCTGGACTTGTTGTCATGCTGTCAACTTACAGTATTTCAGTAACCTACTAAGATTTATGATGTAACTGAATAGTTAAGTTACACACCGGACTTTTCCAGACCTCAAAGTTATTCGAAACCCACGTCCCTAAAAACGCCAGAAAAACTTGCAGTTACTTCAGGTAGTAAGAACTTTTTGGACCAAAAGACGCAGTCAAACGTTTAACTACATCTGTGTTGTACGTTACTGTGACTCACATCGCGTATAAACGAACTCACCGTTCACCAAATGGTGTTTCAGTAAAATCGGAAGATGATTGCTGTTGAGCCAAAATCTGTAATCATCCCTATTCATCGACCTCCAAGCTTGGTCTTGAGGCAAGAAAGCTGTTACTGATGTTGAGTGCTGAACCTTTAAAGCACCGACCATGGTAGACGACGCACGCAACAGTAGCAATAACATATTAGTATCAAAATACGTGAGCAATTTGCACATAGAGACTACACCATTACCGCCATTGAAAAATGATTGAGATCTTAACACATAACCACAGAGTAACATCATTTCCTACAGAAATGTTGCAATAAAATCAACCAACTGATAGTTGTAATTACAGTTTGCTATTTATATGCTACAACCTCACTTTTCAGCAACACATATGATGTTTTTTTTAATTTACGTAACTCCTTTTCTATAAAAAAAAGTTTAACATAGATGCAAAAGTACTGGTTTTCACGTTGGGAATTAAAATTAGGAATTATTTCCAGAAAACGATTTTCTAAACTTTTCTTTTTTCCCAAAACAAAATAATGAAACGACTACAGATTAGCAAAAATAATTCCTAAAAGCCAGTGGGCCTGAACAGAAGACTTACAGAGCGAAATAAGTTTTCCACGCTAGGTACGGTGTCTATCCAGTGCTTGATCATAGATAGTTCTGCGTGTTCGCTGATTTCCATGATAAGTGTGCCAACACAATTGATACCGTCGCCATCGTAACTATTTAGGCAGGTGCACCGTCTTGTCCCGGGCCCTGTGTTGTCACACCTAAAAGTAAAGCATACAACGGCTATGAAAACTTTTCAGAAAAATTGGGCATTTTCAAACTTGAACATTGTCAAGTGCAAAATAGCAGTTACATTCTAACATCCCACATTACCAAGGAAGCCATAACACGACGAGGCAGAGGCATTGTGCTGGGAAAGTTCTGGGCAAAATGCGACAGTAATGCATTTAAAAACAGAAAATTGCGCGTTATCACTAAAATTCTCGGACACTACTTCAAAATACCATCATTGCTTCAGCTTTCCAAATGGCCCCCCTGTTTTTGCACTCCCCGGCTTCCCTGACTACCGCAGGTGTTAGCGATCAACAATTTGCACCTGCCTTTTCGCAGGACAATGAGTCCAGACTGTCCAGAAAAATATAAACCAGCACAATTCTCGTTTCTATTTGTGCTAATCAGCTTGATGTTTTAGCAACTAGGCTTCAAGTTTGACTGTGCGTTATAAAACCACTGGCCAACACTGATCAAATCGCCGAAAGACCAGAATAGAACCCTGAATGGTACAATATACTTAAAGGGAAAATACTATATGTTCTGCCTGCGCGAAGCTGTGGCCATACATTGAGATCAACAAATTGTTCCTTAAGTCTTTGGTATTTTTACTGTTTACAAACCATGATCTCCGAAGTTAACATATTTAACACTGTTACAATTTGGGCGAATCTTTCGGAACACTTTAAATTTTTAGTGACGTCATATTGGAAATGTGACGTCACCTTTACCTTTTAAACATTAGAAGCAGCCCATTATATGAAATAGCAACATCATTGCAAGAAGTGGAGACTTAATTGCATTAAAACCTAGCTAGCTAGCAATGTCGCTTGTGCCACCCTTAGAAACGACATCAAGCAACGCAATATAGTGAACTTGACTACCTTCAAGCGCTATAATTTTCAAACGCGGATCAACACCGCAAAATCTGCATTAGCAAACTTACTGTGCCCTCAGGTGACAGCCACCATTATTTTCCAAGCACTTGTTGATTTCAGCGCAGATCAATCCACTTCCTCGATACCCATCTTTACACCGGCAGGAACTTTTGCCGGCGTAAATGAAAATGCAGTCAGCATTTGCGTCGCAGCCCCCATTGTTAGTGTCACATGGGTTGATTGCCGTGCAAGACTTCCCATCGCCTTGTAATGTGACATTTTAAATTAGCAGAAATATTTTGTTTTGTTAAGTGTATGCAATAACGTATCTATATGTAGGTACTTTACGAACTCCATGCCGGTCAATGTCAGTGCATAAAATGCGTGATTCATTTGAAACAAAACGATAGGCTTACTTAAAAGCCTGAAACCTGTTCACTCTATTTCTGAAAATTTTGTACCTGGTGGTCACAGCACTACCTTCTACAAAATAGCAATTTTCTGCAAATTATGTAAGTACCGAATATTTGTCATCACAACAATTCAGTTTGATCAAAACCTAGTACTCAGGATCTAAACTGTTGAGTTACGTGCGTATTGAAGATATGCTCCACAATAATCAACACAATCACAGCAACCAAAATGCTCATATTTTCTTCAACGTTAGAAGCACTTTTGATATCAAATGCGCTGATCGTTACACAAAACTCTGAAATCACTTTGCAGTAAATGCTTCCTATGATCAGGAGTTGTAATCAGGAGAGGTTACATGGGTTTTGGACATCCAAAAATTTGCAAAAGTCAACACATGCTGGTCTAGGCACCGATTTTTTTTAGAAAGTTTGTTTGCAGTGGGCAAATTTAACAAAATTGATGAACTCCTTAAAATGCATTACGTTTGCACAAGAAACTCAAGAATAAATTGTTGTTAAAGACAAGATCCACTTGTTCTGATAAAATTAGACTATCGCGAATTGAACTTCATGTTAAAGTCGTGAATTTCTTGTTTGCATCAGTGAAACACCCGAAATATATGGCTGTATTTCTTTTGGTAACGTAAAATATAGACACAAGTTTCATCAAGATATTGATTTCTGTAACACAGTGGTCGTGCACTAGTAAACCTGAAAATGATAAGTTTTCTTAGTGTTAAGATTTTGGATGAAAACAAGCAATGTACTGTAAATGCGAAAATAGTGGCACAAGGCTAAAATCAGGGCGGATACGATCAGCTTGCACCCAACACAATAGGCCCAACGCCCACGCGTTAACTGCAAACCCGAATTAGGCCCGATTGCTAAAAGTTTCCGTAACAAATTTCTGTATATCTAAAAAGTACTTATAATTTACGCCAATGAAAAACGTCAACAAATACCAAAACCTGATGCCGCCATACCTTGCATTAGATTTTAGTCTGAATCAAGCTCAATACCTTGAAATTTTGGCTGCTCCTAGCTGCAGATTTGCTCAGGGGGACAAATTCCGCAAACCTTGGTCATTCACGTGCTCAAATTTTTATCTTCTATTTTGTAGATCTTTATCGAAGCGTTACCAGCATGCGCTTCAAAGCACATCAAGGCTAAAACACATTTGCTAACAAACATTATTACATATAGCAACGCAAGATCACTCCAAAGTCCGAATGAAGCCCGAACTCGTTTTCATATCACAACCAGACCCGAAAAGCCCGGCTCAGGGACGGATACAAGGTAGGTCTGTTGGGGCGATCACCTTATTCACCATAATTTTGTACAATTCGGAAAACAAAATTCACGATATAAGGCCATTTCGTCGTCGTCGTCGTCTATTGTTTTGTCACAAAAGTTTTCTATTACAGTAGTGAAGCTGTCACGAGAGTTGACTACCAAATATTGCTGAATTCGTTCCCTCTAAAGTTACTGAGTGGATCCACCCCTGGCCCGGCCGGACTTTCAACTCTGCCTTGACACTCTCTCATGGTACTTTCCATTGTCGCATAGAATCGCAACATCGTATAACACGTTGCTGGGAGCTGCATACTTTGGAGGTTTTCGCCTAGGTAATAAAACTTCTTCCAGCTTTGTCAAATCAATCTAGGAACGCATAGTAACGGCTCATGAGAAACAATACACAAAGAAACTATTCAACGAAAAATCCAGCACCTGTGTAGAATTGCTTGCAAGTGCACGACGTGTTTCCTTTACCGAGATTCCAACAAACCCCATTGACATCACATCCACCACGATAGTCATTATCGACGCATGGGTCGAATTCGTAGCAATTTGCCCCATCTCCAGTGTAACCAGGCTCACATTGACATCTGGAAAACACATGTAAGAGGCGAAATGGACAAACTTGTAAAGACTTTCAGTATAAGTCGCTTTTCCATTAGATTGTATTTATTATAGTTTTTTCAGCACTGCACATCCTTCTGTCAAAGCGGTTGTTCTGGCTTTGCATCACACTTGGAGTCTTCCCAGGGGCGGATCCAGTTAGCAAGGTTAGGGGAGGCGATTTCAGTAATATGTGGTGGTCAAGTCTCATTATGGGTTCACTACTGTAATAGAGATGAAGTATACTTCACAACACCGCTATGACAAAACATTGGACAGCAAAATGGTCTTTAATCGCGAATGTTGTTTTCCGAATTGTACAAAATCATAGCGAATAAAGTTATTTTCGTAGGTTTTAGAAGGGACGATCGCCCCAATCGCCCCTTCCTGGATCCGCCCCTGAGTCTTACTCACATTTCAGTTCCGTCGATCGCGAGACAAACAGCATGTTGGTGACATTGCATGCTTCCGGTCCCACAAGCCTGCGCCTGTCTGTCGCAATCCTCTCCAGCCCATCCGGCATGGCACGAGTTCAGTTTGCAAATGCCTCTGCTGTTGATTGTGTTGTCACAAACGCCGTACAAACAGGTGCAATCTACAAATGCAGGAAAAAATGGTTGATAAATAAGTTTTGTTGCAAAAATGTAGTACATGCCTCATGTTTTTCAACTAATTACTTCAAGGATTTTCATCATACAACAAGAAACCTAAGTGCATGGAAGTGGTTTCCAGCCTTCTCGGAACGCAGCACCCTTGTGAAACAGTCGAAAGCTTGCACCACATTTTTATAGTAATTTTAAAAAAGATTGAGTCACGCTCACAACGTTTTTGAGGTTTGAGTTTTATTCAATTTTTGTGAGGATCTCACAGCCAGGCGCGTAGCCAAGGGGCAACGAGGGCAATGACCCCGGAATTACAAAGGTTGCACCGAAATTTTTCAGACCAACCAAGCCTTAGATCTATAAGCCAAAGAGATACTTCAGTGCAAATGAACGAAACTGCTTGAGAAACCTATTCTATGCTTGAGGTTTCAATNGAACCTGATCAAAGCAGTATGATTCACCAATTGCCCATCAAACTCATAAACCGGTTACACAAGTTAAGCGCTTAACAGGCTTCGTATTACAGCCCAACTGCGTGGCCCAACATATCTCAGATGTGCGGACCACGTGTGATCAAACAATGTATTTTAGCAACATTTTGCTTATCAACAACAAAATGCTGAGTGTTCCAGTAATTTGGATAACGTAACTATGTTTGCTTTATGCATATTCATTTGGATCTTTCTTGTTCATTCCTGTGCACATCCTACTTCTTCGCATAAAACTGCACTCCACAGTTTTTTTGTATTTACTTTGCTTGACATCTTTTGACCACACTAAATTTTCTCAGTTAAATTTGATCCACTTCTTTGTGTTCATAAGCATGCTCTCTTCATCTACCACATTAGGTACCGGCCCAAGTATATATACGTTCCTGCCAAAAATCCCTTTTACCTGGCCCTGGATGCCAACGCAATGAGCCATTTTTTTGACTCAAGTTTTTTTGGAAACTAGGCTATCATCCGAGTCAATATAGTCCTTGATTGGGTTTCTAGCATATCTGGGGCCAAAATAATGGCTCAAAAATAAGAAATTGAACCAAATTTCAAGTCCCACAAAAGGAAACCCTAGGCATATTTGGATAAAAGTCATAACTCACCAGCCGATTGAGTTGGAGAGCTACAGATCGAGTGTTTTCTCAAATTCTAAAACTATCAGCTTATATTTGAAACTGCAGTTGCAGGGTTTCTCTAAGTCTTGCTTCAATGTTTCAACATATCACCCGCAAGCTTTTGCTTGCAATGTACAAGATTGAAAAGGTGTAATTGACCCGAAATCGATATCCTAGTAAAACATTTGCGGGTAGATGTAGCTGCTTTTTCCCTGTGGTAAATTGTCACTGAAATGTGGATACATGCTGTCAGAAACACGGTAGAGTTATGAAAACACAGTATGGCAGGCAGACCCTCGAGAGCTATACTTCACTAATCGTTCTGTATAGTGTAAGTGTTAGGGAATTCATATCATGGCTTACCTTTACCTGAGGTTTAACTCCGTGTGGAAGTTGGTGAGTATGAAATTCAGTAGAATCCTCCTCTAACATCACTTCATGGGACCGGGGAAAAAGTGTCAGTATAGGCCAGGGTCTCTGAAGCTTTTCAGCAGAAATCCACATAAGCTATTACGCAACAGCTCGAGAGCAGGACATCTTACGTAATGAGATTGTTTTGGGATATGTTACGTTCTACCAAAACAATCAATTTTCGTAAATATGTTTTTTTTCCTTATTGACAAAGTGTCTTCGCGACTGGATGAAATGGCTTCGGGAGACATAGTTTAAAGAGTCCTGCTATAGGCGAACTGTCGTTATAGCCGAATTACTATAAATCGTTCCTAAAATGACGTTTCAGTTCAAATTGCAGTCGACGTCGTTGTTGGGACATCAAAATCTCTTGTCATTTGGCCACTGTCGTGCCATTTTAATTATTAAACGAAACAATCATGTTTTTTCAGTAATGCGATACTGCTTCTTTTCTTCGACAGTTTACGCACTGCTCCACCACGACTATCGAGAAAACTGACTGCAGTGGAAACTAGGGCTCCCCAGCCGAAGCCAGGAGCCCAAGAAATTTTGGATGGCTGGAGCCGGAGCCAAAATCTTTTAGAGGGTGGAGCCGGAGCCCGGAGCCTGAAATTTGGGTTCCGCGTCCACGAACATACTTTGTGGGGAAAGCGATAAATACATACGATACGATATTTTTCCTGTTTTTGGACCAATTGGTTCAGGAGCCGG
>JGI24022J15233_10002033_pt1 | contig 18281 bp, 14 predicted proteins | sample Ectturendosymbi2_FD_15233 | JGI IMG/M metagenome (IMG submission 15233) | reverse complement strand
CGGCACGTTCCAGGGGGCGGCAAAATCTAGTCGCCTATATCGTAAGCAGAGATAATTGAAAAGATGTGAGGAAATTATTCCGACTGATTAAAATTTAAGCTTTCTTAATTTCATCAGCTAAGTCCCACGACCCATGAGATATTTTTTGGCAAATGAGGGCGACGCATCCGATATTACTAGCGCCATGGTTCTAGCCAGTGTTGCCAACTAGTATATATATACCAAATTAGAAAGATTTGGTATATATTCAAGGTGCTTAGTGTATGAATTTTTGGAATATGCAAAAAATTTGGTATATTTTTGTCGGAAGGTTGATTTGAGACTTTATACCTAATTATTTGTGACATTACAAAGCGTAAGCAGAGAAACCACAGTGGTCTCAAAGCTATGTATGAAAGTTTTAGTGATTTACATGGGAGTGAGCGTGCGCTTCGTGTAAGCGGAACGCAAGACTGGCGGAGAGAGAAGTTCTGAAAAAAACAGCTTAGCTCTGGGCATGTGGCTTTAGTCATTCAATGCATCCAAAGATTGGAACGCTGCAAATGAGAGTGGCAGAAGATTAAGAGAAGAGTGACTGACAGAGCTTGCAAAGCAGTATTCTACTAGTTCTGTATCCCTCCTGCAAACTGTGCAAGAAGAAAAAGTGCAGGGGCGCCGCTAAGCAGTTAATATACATCATAATAATGCGTTGGACCACAAAAGTAATGAAAATGCAGTTGCAGATGTTGGAAAGTTGAATCTCCAGTGATTAGTACATCCGTCACCGCTAAAGTTAGGAAAGTAGAAATTGAGATTGCAGCTTCATGATGTCACTGCCCAAAAGCAACCGTTAATCATCTTAGACGAATTATGTGATTCAAATGCAAATCGTGATACTCGTGGAGATGCTCATGGCATTTTAGATGCGAGTCAGTGTTTCACATTTTTCTCTTTTCTAATATTTTGGAAGGTAATTGACCGAGAATCACATGAGAGGCTCAAACTAATCTGCAGCAAGAAGGACTGTCGTTAGCGCAATCTTCTCACAAACTGAAAGCGTTTGTCGCTGTTTTAACTGAAAAACGAGATAATCTGGTCAAACAGTGCTAAAAATATGTAAAGAGCAAGGTGTTCCTGTTGAAGAACGGAGAGTGCGTAGGAAAAAGAGAATGGCTGGAGAAAACGCGGGAGAAGCATGTCTAATCATTGTTGAAGAAGTGAGACGATGTATGTTTGAAGCTTTGGACAGATATAAGATTGAAGCGGAAAGAAGATTTAATGGAATTACTCAGTTGAATGATATGTTTGCATTTTTGAACCCACACGAGCTTCTGCAAAACAAAAACCACGAGACTTGTTTGAACGCACTTAGAAGCATATATGAAGACGATATTGACTTTTCGGAGTTGATTGTGGAAATTGATAGATTTAAACGACTCGTACGACGCAACGGTACCACGTTCGAACGCAATGCTACTGCGATTGACGTTTTACAATGGTTAACAAACTGTCGTCTACTTGACTCGACTCCGTATTTATGTTTGTGTTTTAAACTTTATCTTACCATTGGTGTTTCAACTGCGAGTTGCGAGAAGAGTTTCTCCAAGCTCAAATTGATAAAATAATATTTGCGCTCTACCTGGGCGAAAATCGGTTATCGGCTTTGGCAATTCTTTCCATCGAAAGTGAATTTGTCGACAAGCTTGATTTTGCAGACATAATCTCTGATTTTGCTTCGTCAAAGGCTCGACGAGTTGAGCTTGAGTAACAACGAAATATTATGATCGGAGCGTTAGCGTCATTGACTCGGCGGTTATGCGTTGTGCTGATAAAATGTAGCGTTGGCTGGCTGGAACTTTGGCCTGCAGTGCGGAGTGTGTTTCTCATGCGATACTTTTCATATTCTGGCTAAATGCGCCTGCTTTCTGTATGCTGACATGACTGTCCGGTCTTTGCCTGACAGAGTGCGTTTCTGGTAATGTTTTGGTGAATATTGCAAGCTGTCTTTATGCTGCAGAATTTGTTTCGCTTAGGACTGGCGTAGCCTATACTGCGTTTCCTATCTATTGACATAAGTGCGAAAAGAATTTCGTTTCCGCAAAACGATAAGGACTACAGCTGTTGTGGTCAAGTACACCGGCCAGTTGTCTCAATGTAGATTAATTATTATTGGTGATTTTCTTCCTAGTCACGCTTGCTATAGTTGCATTTGCCCTTCGTTAATTTCTTCTTTTTGGTTTACATTCCGGTTTCCTGTCATTCACTTTGAAAATTTTTGTTCGGCTGTTAATCGTCTTGGGAGTCCAGTAATGGTGGTTTCGGTCATACCAACATCCTCCCACTACAAATCTCGTGTTTGTTCGAAATTACTAATTTTTGAGTAAATGCGAAAAAATCGTTGTTTTTTACGTTCACGTTTTTCAATTTGTTGTTAGCCTCATAATCTTCGTTTTTAGTTTGGAAACAGTCCAACTAAAGATTTTCTGTTTATAATAGTTGTTAGTTGTGTAGTTGTTCGAATACTCTGTTGATATGGTAATATCATCATGTTGTAGCTGTTACCAGCTGCAGCTGTGCATTGGGCCCCGCGGCATGGTGTTGTGTTCGGGGAGGTTAGCAGTCGACAATTTACGCTAAATTTGGCGAATTCTTGTAGAAAGGTCTTCAAAACACAAAAGATCAAACCATGGTTGACTGAGCACAATGACGTCATAAATACAACGCCACTGCCCGCGCCAGGGGGCGGCATTTTCCGCTAGGGCCAGGGGCGGCAGACCGTGCTCCTACGCCACTGGTTACATGTACATGAAAAGCATATTTATTGCTGAGGCGATAAGTCAAAAGCAAACAAAATTAATAAAAGGCATTTGTTATGACATTACTCCCAATTCAGGCAGGCGCGTAGCCAGAAATTTTGATGGGGGGCAAACAAGTCTCAACATGTGAATATTTAATGCCCCTTTTTTTAAAGTATCTTCAATAAAAGGTGCATTTTTCTGGTGCTTTTTTCTGAATAACTATGTTCAGATTTAAGCTGAGAAATAGAAGTCTGTCTTCATTGAATTGACAAGTTTCAAAAGTTTGTTTTTAGTAAAGTTCCAAGCTTCCACTTCCCATTTCAGCTGTGCGATGCCCACTGGTAGAAGATATTTCACGTATGCCCTGTTGTAAAGATCTATGTGCAAAATAGCTGAAGATTGAACCCTGACGACGTCAGTGACTGGCCATTCCCGAACAAAATTCTTGGCTGCGCCACTTTCTTGGTTACTTGTTTAGGCTATATTTGGTTTCGCCCATGAACTTCCATGCTGGGTTAACTATTAATGCAAAAAGTATAGAGTTCAATTGCAATCATATGCATTCGTTTTGAAGAGAAAGCTTCACAATGCAGTTGCAGAACCACGAATTATATCATTCGTTTTGCAGTACAATTGAAATAGTCACAGAGTCACCTTGCAGCCGAACTTGACATACAGATTTAGACTTTTGGATTAAGGGTCGTGTTACACATGTGGTGAAGTTATTAGGCCTACGCCACATATACCCCTGAATTCGAAACTGCAGAGTGAACCTGGTCGCGAGAGGAATCGCTATTGCTGTTGTGCGGACGGACGTCGGTTTGACTGGCTCTTTGGTTGGATCAGGGAGACGCAGCATGGTGGCAGCAACAAATGGTTCCCAACGTGTCGGTGGCTGGAATTCATCGTTGAAGATCATTTTAAGCTTGTGAAATGGAAAAGTAATGTGGCGACGTGATTACGTCTACGCCACAAAAGGCTGAGTTCGTAACAGCTATACCATTCAATTGAATGCTTTTGCATTAGGCTACTGCGAATTGAAAATTAAGTGTTTTACAGTAATTTTCCAAAGTATGGGATCACTTAGGGCCGTACGCCATGCCACAGACCCTTCGCTACCTTAAACCGGCACTGAGTTATTCTACAGTCAACAAGCAAATTTCAAACGCNCTTTGGAATCTTGCAATAAATTTCACTTTCGTGATTAGTCGCTTCTTTAGTCATCAACAAACAGGCTACTTATCAGACAATANNTAAATATGGATCAAAAGCTTTGTGGGTGGAAGTCTCGTAAAGTCATATACTAGGCCTACCTTGCAGTAGGCAAGAATGAGTGTATCTCCACTTCAGAACTGAAATTCAACTTTCAAGCGCTGTTGGATTCTTAAATACAAAAACCTGTAAAACCATTCAAATTTACGCATGGACATTGGAGATCAAGGTTTGCTCAGAAGCAAAACATTTTTTCTTTTGCAAAAGATTGTTTTACGGAAGCTATGCAAAAGAATTCAGCATTTAGCATGTTAGCCAATTTTTTCCCAAGACTAAATTCTTATCTAGCTTCATCTCACAACATCTGCATTGTTCCCTCCTGCCTTTAAATTGAAATATTCCAAATGACTCGACAGTAAAAATCAAAGACTCGGGATGACTATTCAGCAAGTTGTGACTCGGTTTGACCATGTCAGTGACTCGAATTCCTTTACTCGCAGTTGATTGCAAATGACTAGGTCTTGTGTTTGCTTCCAGGTTCATGTCTTGTGCCTGTGTCTAATTCGAAGTGACCGAAATTCTGTAGATTCTAATGGTTGGAAGAGAAAATTTGGTTCATTCAACGGTGGCAGATCTGCTAGATCAATGTTAAATCATCCGGAAATTCTGAAATCATACGACAATGTTTTCCATACTTTTTGCGTCGGATAACAGTTACTTTGATGGATTTTAGATCAAGATTGAAAGATTAAAATCTGCCTAAGGAGTATCGTGTGGTGTTCATTTACAATTCAGTTGGCCTTATCAAGGTTACCCTATGGACTGTGTGGTCACTTTGGGACATAGAGCTCTTGCGTGCCACCTGGAAATAATATGCTCCAGCAAACTTGTTGCGATGGCAACTGTAAAGCTGTAAAGCTTAGAGGGTGAAATGAGTGAAACGTGCTGTGTTTTTGGAAAAGATGACTGCAGTCGCGTCTTCTCACGGATTGACTGAGGTAAATTACCTAAAAAAACGTTCTTTCTTTAGTTTAAAGCTGAGTAGATCACCTGGTTTTGTCATTAAGTAACTGTAAGCCCAGTCATCAATTCATTTCATAATGATTTCAAGCCAGCTCATGTTTTTTCTTTGGCAGTGTCTATTTTGCTGCCAAGTGAAGATGGCAGCAGCAAAAGGCTTGGTAGAAAGGAAGTAAATGTAACAAAGAGATAGACCTAGAACCTAACCTTAACCCTAACCGTAGCCCTAACCTAACCCTAATCCCAACCCTAACCCTAAGCTAACCGTAACCAAATATATCCCTCACCTAATGCCAAGCTAACCTAATGCTAAGCAAACGCTAAACTAACCCTAAGCTAATGCTAACCTAACGCTAACCCTAACCTAACCCTAATCCTAACCTAACCCAAATTCTAACCTAATCCTAACCTAACAACACTGACCCCTAAATGTAACACCTAAGCAAAGCCTGAAAAAAGCAAAGAATTAGAAAAAAATAAAACGAAAGCTGGCAAGGTGAGAGTCGAACCGAAAAGCATTGGCATATCAGCCGTAACACCTAACCGTTACACCACAAGCAGGACAACGTTTTTCTGACAATGAGACTTTTTCTTTGTATTGCGTCATGCCACGGGACCAAATCTTCCACTGCCAGCACAATAGCTCCTGCCAATCTGTTGCCTCCAGAATATCGCCGGTAAAATAGACACTACCTTCTTCTTGTACATTGATTGTGCAATGTGCATATCATGTAGTGATTACAGTAAACACGTATCTGTCCCTGAGAATAACATTGTGTATACTTGGATTATATATTTATTTACTTAATTATTTTGAACCTCGTTGATTTCACCCATGATTGATTGAAACATGATGATGAAATTGTGCTGAAAAGTGAATTAGGCCCACTAGTAAGCTGCTAGTGGCAAAATTCTTAGAAAAGTTCATACAGTATGCTACACTCCTACATATCCAAGATGAAAATGTGGACATGTGGATGTTTTAAAGTGGATTTTGAGAATGGAAATCCTTTTATGATGATAACTAATAGCCATAAATTCATGGTGCAGCAACTGATGCTTGTTTCAGACGCTCTAGTTCTAATACCAAAAGCACATTATTTCCCTAAGTCATGTAATTCAAATTACTGTTTTGTATTAATTCCAAATAAAATGCTTTGTAAAGTATGGCATTTCAAGGTCTTGGTAGATAAAATCTTGCCTGCTGAAATCCATACTAAGTGCCAATAAGATATTTATTTCTTGATCATTTTCTCACCAAGGCCTAAATGATATCTTTTCCCGGTCACTGTTACACTTGAGGAAAAATCATCATGCTTCTATAATTTGATAGTTGAATATTGGACAATAAAGGAAATGTAGTGCAGGTGTTTTCTGAAAAAAATGACAATGAATGACTACAAAAAACAATTATCACTTTTCTGTCCCACCAGATAGTTCTAAAATCATTTTTGTTTTTTTTCTTGGTCATTTCAGGGAAATTCCAACATCAAGATTTTAGAAGCTTTATGTAGTCCACAACTGCATGTCAGTCAATCTGCACATCACATGCAAGCTTTACTGTACTGAAAAACAATAATACTTGGCTTTTCAGTCATGCTTACCTTGTTGCAAATGTGACTCCTGAAAATTCTGGCATCACAAATGATATTTTGTCAATAATTCCCATAGAATCCACACCAGGCCTGTAGCCACAGCAGGTATTCTAAGGCAATCTCTTCCAAATTGTTTCTTTTTTTTTGCTCCCCCAAATTTTCTTGTGCCCAGAAAAAATTGTTTTAAATACAGTATATAAGAAAAAGAAAAATATTTCCCTCCTAAAATCTTTTTTCCTCCCAAAACCTTGAAAACCTGGCTATGGACCTGATCCACACTGACTTCTGTGTAACAGTATAACTTAGTTTACAAGGACATGTGCCATAATTTTATTGATCAAGGCTAAAGTTTTTCATTTCATGGTGTTTGGAATTATAACAAAAATATTTTGCGGAGTTGTATGAGTTTGTTGAAATAGGTTGCCAGAAAAACTTCATAATTTTCTTTCAATAATGCAATTCATTTTATTTTTTGCAGTAACTTCATTAATTATTTGTTCATAAAGTATTTTTCCTACAGTAAATATTTTGATGCACAAGGTATTCCAAGCAAATTTTGTTGTTAAAATACCTTATGAATACAAGTTCCTTGCTTTCTAATCTATCATAATGACAACACAATATAAACCTGAAAGGTTTTATTGGCTATACGGAGATTATGTTCTGTGTGTAGTTTCTATAGGTAGCATTTGATCAAGCAAATAGGCCTACAGTGAGAATATACATGTTTTGCAAAACCATCATTTAATATAATAATGTAATATTAACATTATTATACTTCATACTCATGGTCCATACAGACGCAATTGCAGACACAAGAGCACAAAAAATGATTAGCCACACAGTAGCACAATTTGCACATGACCAACATTGAGAGTAGCAAAGCACTTTATCATCACCACAACTGTATTGTCATTCACAATAGCACAAAAAAATGGTTAGTCATACAGTAACGCATTACAGAATTGGTGTTTGCACATGACCAACCAAAATTGAGCAGAGCAAAGCATTTTAACAGTACTTCTTACTTTTTGCATGGTTGGTTTGAATATATTGCACATACATTTTTTCTTTTACTACACAAAAGCAATACTGATGAGACGTGAACACCGAAACGATGCACCAACAACTACTACAGCTGGTCTCCATCATACAGGAGCTTTGAATAATTGAGGAAAAATGAAGATTTGTAAAAAGCATCAGACATTTGAAGCGAACAAAAAAAAAGTTGGATGAAGATGCGCACCGCATAAAAATTTGATAGAAATTGTTTCTCAGCAGAGCATCAAATGACCTGACGCAATGGTTGACCTGGTGTGGGTGAACACTTATATTTCTGGGTATGTAATGCATAAATTGGTAGGTATTGTTATACGCAGCACGTAAGCGCTTCATACTGGTCTGCGTGTATTTGCCCCACAGTTGGAAAGCAAACATTGTCATGCAATAGGCACGAAATAGACTGTTTTTACTGCAGGAGAGCACTGATCAAAAGTACCTCTGAGTTTGTTTGCTGCACAATACAGTTATTTCACTTGTCTCTGAATATCATCATCATCCTTCACTGATGCATTTATCCACACACCAAGGTATTTCACTTGGTCAAAAAATTGCATACGTACACCATTTAGAAAAACATTTGATGGGGCAGGTTGTTTATACTTTTAGGGCAAAAAAGAACACTAATTATTTTGTTGCAATTAAAAGTAATTTCATGTTCAGCAGCATAGTCACCACAAATATTCAGAAGATAATACAGCCCACTAGTACTGGGGCTGAACACACATATATTATCAGCAAACAGTAGATGATTCACAACCATATTTCCCACAGTGCATCCCACCCTGGCTGAGCCCAGCTGGATTGATAGTTCATCAAGGTAAACAGAAAATAAATATGGGATCAGGACTCCCCTTGTCTTACCCCATTGGTTACAATAAAGGGGGATGAGTAGTTGGTACCCCATTTTACTTGCATGGTCTCTTGCCTGTACATGGACATGTGCCACAATTTCAGTGAATTTATACTTCACTTTCTTAATAAGTGGGATAGATTTGCAGTGCGCGTGGTTCTTCATCATATTGTTACATGCAATGCTTGTTGCCAGTAATAGTTTCTTTTATGATGCTTTTTGTCAAGTGTTGTTGAAGGATTTGTTCCTGTGTTATTCCAGAATCTACATCAATATTTTCATTACTGGCAACATGAGGTTACTAATTAGGTGTTTAAGCCCTGATTTTTGTGTTTCTTAATTAATACTTCTGTTATAAAAACTAGACTGCAACAAATCACAACGAAATTTGTACTTTTAACTTGCTGTAATGATCCAAGCTAGAGCATCAACTACTAGATAGATGTTCTTATGCATATGAAAACTGAACATCAAAGGCACATAATATTAATTGCAATAATAATAGTGGAATGCAACCATTTCCGTTTTTAGACCTATGTTTTCCACCAAAATTTAACTACAGTACTTTGTGTCATTTTTTATACATTGAACTAATCAGCACTTTTTCACAGTAGAAATTCAAGATGTTACAGAGTTCTTTAAACATTCTTTTCATATTCTAGAGTAAAGATAATATTCATTGTTTAAATATTTTCATGGAACGGTTTGTTTGTAGTTATTAGATTCTATAAAACAATTTCTTATAGATATTTTCAATAGTGTGAAACCCGCAAGTCCTGTTTATTTATTGCTTCTTGCACTTAGCTCATTGGTTTCATTTATAAACATGACAGTATAGAATAAGGGACAGAAAAGATTTAACAAGCAAGTTACAATTACTAGAGCTTATGTTACTTATGTTTAATATATTTTATGACCAGTCTTTCCTAATTATGTGGTATTTCTGCATTTACTAAAATGTGGAAATACAAGATTTGAAATGAGATTGATCACTCACATTTTAGCATGAAACCAGTTATGTTCTATCAGTAGATCAAGCACTTTTTGATTTCATCACTGTTGTTTATACAAAAGTTAAGTGACTGCTGTAGCTTTTGTAGTTTTGATTCACCTACAGTAACTATGATGATTTTCTAAGGAAATAATATGCAAAAAATCAGCATGTTTAAAACAAGGAATGTGTCAGTGTTTACAACCAAAATAAGATTAAAGTAGTACTAAATATTGACATCACTTTTTATTCCAATATAAGCCAAGCCTAATCTTCAGACAATTAAGATCCATATGATGTATTATTCCCTTACTCAATTTTCAGAAGTAAGTATGGTTCATTAACTAAACTTTGGGTGTAAAGAAAGCTCAGAAGTGATAAGGAACTGTTGCCTTTTCTCAAATAAATTTAAATACTAAAGTTTCTTCAGTAGAAACTACTAAAATTTTTTGTATGTTTGGTTGAACATGGATAAGAAACACTTTTAACTTTTAATGATTGTTAAAGACTTTTTATTTGCACACTACATTAAAAATATCCCACCCTGATTGTTCTGTAGGCAATGGCATAATTTCTGGCATCAAAATTTTTTATCAAGCGTATTTGTTATCCAACATATTATAAAGAATGTATGTCTGTGTTTTGATGGATAGTAAAACATTATATGTAAAATTCAGTTTAAAAGTTGAATTTAGGTAATCTATGAAGCTAATTAATTAGTTTGTTAGTTTTTTTTTAACATCGTATTCATTAATAGTTACACTGACAATACAGAAAACTATAGTACATCAGGAAAAAAGTTTGGTATAAGATTATTATTTCGTTTCCAATATTGGACAAATGATACTTGTTTTTGCATTTTGTTATTCAGTTATATGAAAACTAGTTCTTTTTTCATGGGTGTTTTCACATGACTGGTCAAAATTTGAAATTTAAATTCTGGTCACTAGTCCACACAGGTGAAGGGTTTAAAATTAAATCAATCAGCAAATTTTTAATAGGAAATTGATTTCATGTAACACAGTCCTATAGGACTGATGATGCACAGTGTTATGTGAAATTGATTTCCTATTAAAAATTTAGTGATTGATTCAAACTCTTCACCTGTGTGGAGATTTGTTACTTGAATATAGACAGGGTTTTTTTAAGGAAAATGTTAGGTACCCGGTATGGACCTGTAGGGACCCGATTTCTCTGATTCTAGGGACCCGATGATTATTTTCGCTGATTCTAGCGACCCAATTTGCAATTCTAGTGACCCGAATCGGGTCCCTAAAACACCTTGAAAAAACCCTGATATAGATATGTGTAAGTTTGAATCATCACAAAAGATTAAAGCAGAGCTCATTAGGCTGATTCATCAAAAGCTTGCAGCAAACCTAAAGCTTTTAATAGTTAAATTCTGGTCATCAAACAAAGTCAAGAATTTTTTTGTTTATTATGAAAAATAGTGAAGCTCTTGATATATGTTTCAAAATCGTAAAATCTCCTCTGCTAGATCAAAAAGACAAAAACAACCACGTCCTTGCAAGAGTTCTAAAAGTTTTCCACCAATGAAAACGTTTTGTTGTCATTTCCAAACTCTAGTTGATGCAATATGTAAAGTAATGAACAACTTGCCTGGTGCATTTCCCTTGGGTTACCTTGTTCATCATCATATTGCATATTACACAGTGCAAGATCTATTTAATGTTTTGTATCTTGCCCTGCTTGCAAAATAATCATCTTTAGTATTCTTTAAAGTTATTGTATAACTACCAAACTCTTTTCTGCAAGGAACAACTAATCAATAGGCTTGGCAATGATGTAACAAAAGCTCAATAAATTTACAATCTTATTAGTGTGGTTCAAAAGAGAAGTTGATTTTAAATACCATTCGCATTCTGTCTTCATGAATAAAGAACCTGAATGTGAAATATTTTATTGCAACAGTTCATTGAAACATATTGCTGCACTTTTTAAAAATTGACATATTGAGCATTTCTAACTTACTAAATTCGAAAGCTTTCATTAATGTCATTTTTCAAAATTTTATTTTTGCAAAGAATGTTTTCTTACAATATAACAATTTTTAGCATGATGCAGTGGATGAGATATGGTGTTTGCATACAAATTATTATTCATGATGTTTTGGAATGATTTCAACAATAAGCATGTATAGCTGGTAAAGACAGTTTACAATCAGACCCAGTGCCATCTAACGGGAGGTGGGAGCCAGGGGGGAACTTAGCTGAAATGGACCCACTGGAAACTTTAGGGGGCCTGCTAGGCAACACTCAGAAAGAAAAACTTGAGAAATGATAGTGAATCCGGATTTGGACGGGTATGCTAGAACCCTAAACCACTGGAAAAGACTCTGAAAATGCATAAAACAACAACCTACTGAAAACCACAAGAATACTAAATACCAAAATATGAGATTTTATATTTAGCTTTCCAGGTGGTAAGTGCACACCCCTGCTCTTCCTGTCAGTTACACCAGTGATCAGGACTTTTTATTAAAATGTGCTTCATGAGTGAACAACACATAAAATATATAAAAATAAGTTTTTGTACAGCATAAAAAATCAAAAGAGAAAAAATAATACCTTACTGTCTCTGAACAACTAGTGAAAAACTACGAATTTTCAGCTGGCTTTGTGCTGTGGCTTGATTCCTTTTAAGATCATTTTGTGATTATAGTGTGTTGTATAAATATTTCTTGTATTTCAAGTATTTCTTGAAGACAGTGAAGCTAGCATCATTCTAATATTTTATGTTTTTCCATTCACTAAGTCATTCCCATCTTTTTATATAATGTGTTTTATCGCTAGTTTTTTATTGGAAACATAAAGCTTGTTATGGTGTTACATGCTTCATTCTTGCAGGTTATCAGTGCACGAAGAACAGAATCCATTGATGCCCCTGCCATTTTAGATTTAGTGGATGATCAAACCCACCATCAATTCGGTCGAGTGAATATTGTGCATCTGATTGAAAAAGCCAATCTCTCTGTTACTTTAAGTAATGAAGAAAATGAGGTATATTTCTTTCACGTTTCTCTAAACCATGTTATTTTCATGTCAATCGATTTTGCAAATACAGGCACAGTACCAATTCTCAGATGCACGCAACATAATGTGAGATCAAAAAAACTTTCTTGCATAATGTAAAGCATTAATTAAGTTTTGCGTGCAATTCGTTTTCCTGCCTTTTATGCTTGCTCTTGATGCTTGTGGAGATGTAGCTAAAATTGTGTCAGAAACACACTTGGTCATTGCAGGAGCTCATACCTTGCATGTGTCATCGTAAATAACTGGAAAATCAACATTAAAAATCATTAAACAGTGCTTAGAAGTTGTTAATTTACATGCAATTCATGTTTATGCGCATATGTGAGAAATTCTATTTTACATGCAGGTTTTGGGTTTTGCTGGTTTTCTAGACCATCCTCAGATTGAAGTTTGCGATCCAGCCAACTGGGAAGCATGGATGCGAGAATCCACATGTTCTTTTTCCGCAAACGCCACACCTCTTAACAGGTACGTTGCAATCGAAAATTTCCCGTTTGCTTCTTGTCATGAGGAATCTTATCTTGCTCTGACCGCCCGCTTATCATTGTACGACTCGCCTACTACCTGGCCGAACAATTAAAGGGTTTGACTTCCAAACAAATGGTTCGATGCCCTTAGACGCGCTCACGGACAGGAGAGGATTGATGATGAAAACACGCCCCAGGGGCAGTTTTGTCCATAAGCCGGCCCACGCTTCAGATCAAAAACGTATTGCACGAAAAAATTAATTAATGCTTTTCTTTCGTTTCACGAAAAATTTGTCGATCTGCACTCGCTAAAGGTGATCTAAGTCGGTCGAACATCACTTTATTTTCCTTGGCTTGTTTTACGCACTTGGATGCAAAGCACGAGACAAAATATATTCAGTCGGAGTACACTCTCGGGATGTCCGTGAGACTTCCTTTGAGTAAGACCTTTAGTTGGGAAAATTGGTCTGTGGCTTGTACAACGGGACATCAGGAGACAATACTACAGCTCACATATATAAAGTAGAACACGCCGTTCATCCAAAAAAAGCACCCAGCCGTAGCTACTGAAATTTATCAGGAGCACTTTCACGATTGAAAAACAGCGTTTTGCGCATTTGACAGCTTCTGGCTGCTATAGTATCAGTGATATTTTTAATGTCAGGTATCACCAGGATGTCTTTCTCTGTGGCCACCGGTACATGTGTTTGATGGTGTGCGTGGGTGAACGCTCGCTGTCCATCGTTTTTCATTGTTAACGATTGAAAAGGATCGCTTGTGCGCTACCGGCCTGTGCGACGCAAACAATGTCGCAAAGTTTTGTACGAAACCCCGCAAGGCTTTTGTTGATCTCAGTAAAGATGTTGGAATGCAAAAGCATCTCGTAACCGAAATAGAGGCTGCGTAACTATCATGTCTTTGCTAGTCATTTCGCACTCGCTGCAAGTGTTGCTGATTTACTGCACCGTGTAAGCGTCAGATATTTTTTGTTTCATTGTGGACCGCTGTGGCCCAAACTTAACAGTTCTGTCCACAAAAGGATTTTCCCCAGAGCTGGCCACGGATCCGGAGTGCCGGAGTCGACTCCGATAGGATTTTGAGTTTTTTCGGATCCAGATTCGATCCGAAGTCCCTTTTTCTTTGCGGCAGCAGTAGGAGTGTGCATGGTCTTTATAAATGTCATTGCTTTGAAAAATCGTCGGATTCAAAAATTTTGGAACAGGAGCGGAATCGGAGTCTGAATATGTGACTCCGGCCACCTTTGATTTGCATATGACGATGTCTAGCTGGCTAGTTCATCTAAAACCTTTAAAAAGTCACCTATAAACTACCAGTGAAGTTTCCTGCCTTCCTTAAGAAGTACTATACTTAACGGCTGTGACCAAGAGCGTAATTTTCAAGTAGGGACCGACCGTGATAAAAACCAGCAGCTTACGCGTGACCCACAACACTCTTCAAACTCATTTGTGTTGTGAGTTTTGAACCAGTATTAGGCGTACTATGTATGTTGGTAAGCTCCTTTAGCACGATTTGCAATTTCAATTTCGGTGTGTATGAAGAGCAAATACATATATCCCACCCACATAGTAAATAATTCATCATGTATGAAACCCCATTTCGTTGGTTTTCTTCACGCCTGTGATGGAAGTTCTCTGTTACCTGCTGAACTCTCACTGTCAAGGTAAACGTGGAAGCATGTGAAGCGAAACTTAAAAGTAAACATGGCTCTAATGTCAACTGTGTAACAAACTAAATCAATCTCTGCTCAGGGATGTGAAAGACTTAGAAAACTTTATAAGTCTAGATAACATCGGGGCAAACCACAAAGAACAAGTTCCAGCCCTCCACATTCCATGCCTGACTGCATCAGAGACACGTGATTGAGAGTTATTGTAAATGGAATCTTGATATAAGACGCTGGTCAGCATTAAACTTCACGAACAGTTTGAACGGGAGGGAAGCAAGGTTGTTTGATGTGTTTGCCAATTTTTTTTCTTTCTCTCGCAAAACGCAGACCGATCAATCGTATATACGGCGTCCACCCCCGTAAGTGGAACCAATTCCCTGTGAATCGTTTTGCAGTTGTTTGTATTTACACCTAATATACTTTCTCATCAAGCCATTGCGTGGTGAGCCGATTTCCACTGAGTAGGCCAGCCAGCCGGTCACTGCCCAAATGCGCGTTTGGACGATCCGACCCTGCGAATGGGACTAAGCTGTCTTCTTTTGATAATTATTTCGTTTTTTCTGTGGTTTGTACGCGTTATATGTGTGCTACAACGGCTTCTCTCTGTCAGCGCGTATCGGTATGGATGTTCGAATTGGGAAATCTGTTTTTTTAACCCGCATCGTATGTTCGCAACCAGCTTGTTCCTGCACTACTTCACCGCTAAAGATGATTACACAATCGGGTGTGCAAGCGAGATCGTGCGAACCGTCTTTAACGCCGTTCCGGAACTACGTTTCGTGTTTCTCACGCTCAGAGCGGAAGTTCAGCTTGAACCTGCCCTTGCCGAAATTTTTGAACCTGTGGAAAAATCCGAGTCAGGTAGGAAATTTTGGTGAAGATTAAATGAAGGACTAAATGCTTTGGTCATTGGAGTGTGCCATCTACTGATCCACGATGACCCTTTCCGAGACGAATTGACAGTTGCTCCTGCGAGTCTGTGTACTGTTTCTTTATTGATTTATTTGTTCATCCATCTCAAGGGCTTCGTTTAGGACTAAGCAGTTTCATTAACGGAGTTCATAGTGATTGTTGGCAGTTTCTACTCCAAACCGTTTGTGAGTGTTTTGGCCAGCAGCAATCTCTCAGCATTTCGCTGCAAGACATCAAAAAGAAGAATGCCTGCTGTGCCTAACGCAGAGTCAACACCTTCATCATTTTTACTCACGCCATGTTTCAATGCGACCTGCAGTCTCTTTGTCTCATATCTGGCGAATGCAGGAATTTCATTAAACGGACATTACACTTTTTCAGTGTCAGATCAACTTCGTTCTTTGAAAAATTTTCTATGTTAAAACATTTAAAAAATGTGGATATTCGTTTCTTTCAGTTTCTGGCCTATCTTTTTTTCCCTGTGGAATGTCGTTGCACATTCTTGTTTTTGTTCAAGAATGTGATACATTTTTGGTGTAAAATAAAACATAAAAGCATGCCGAAATATTTCCTACTTGTTCACTTGCCGAGATGGATTTATTAGAAACAATGATGCTGTGCAGAGAATTTTTAAAATGTTCCTTAGTTTGAAAAATATACAAAATTGGTTTTAAATGAACGTTTTGAAAGAAAATATTGCTTGACCGAAAAGCTGGCAGATCTGCGAGCTATTTCCATTGCAGAATCAACGAGATACAATCCTTGCTCTTTTTCAGGTCTCCATGTTCTGTACGTATGTCACCGTCACAAGCACGTCCCATTGCTTCACGTCAGAAAGGCAGTTGTCGAAGACCACGACGACTTGGTTCCGATTTTCAAGAGACTAGACAACAACTTAATCGAAGTTAGTATTGCAGTCAGGCGTAAGAATGTGATCGTTGTGATCAATACCCCGAGAATGGCCGATAACAAGCTTCGTGCCTCAACTTCTTGTAATTTCGTTACTTAATGGCAGTAGGCATTTTTGACAATAGAGCAAAAATGTTAAAGCGCTGCGAAAACTGCAAAGCTGTCTGGCGTTACCAGCAGGGTTGTTTTTTACGACGCCCAACCTTTGATGCTGTGCCAAAAATTTGAGCAAACAGGAACAACATCAGTTATAAACGATTGCGATCAAAATGTTTGCTCGTTTCGTTGTTGCACAACACTCGTGACCGCCAGCGCTACAACGCAGCAGTCATAAAAACAGACAGCAGCAAATCTACGAGAGATTCCTGTACGCTCCCTGTTCTTCCGCGAGGAACTTTCCACATGTTCGCTACGTTCCTTAATCGTTCTGTTGTCTTCGATCAGGCGTACGGCAACTACTTCCTGGCAGAGACGATAGAAGCACAAGACGAACACAACCACGCGATCGTGGCCGAAGTCGGAGGAAAAGCGATCGCGTTCATGAGTATTTGCGACCATGTCAACATCGACCTTTTGCAAGTAACTGTTCGCTATCTTGTTGCTTTTATTGTATTGTTAATTGTTGCTGGTCTCTGACAGGTGTGCCCTAAGCAGTGATAAACGTTTCACTGCCTGTCAAAATTTGTTGTTTTTTTCAAAAGCATCGTTAAGCGCAGTCACCAACTTCCCCTGCCTTCATCTGCTCGACTTTCAAAGTAAGTTTGATCCGATTCTCGTTCATAGCGTTGCTTCGAGCTGGACGCTTTTCACGGATTGCGCAAACCTCATTCCGACGATGTCTTGGAAGAAGAGAAGCCCCCTCAAGAAGAGAGGGATCTGACCGGCGAGCAAGAACGTCTGGAAGCGCCACCGCTTTCTACTGCCAGCGCTGAGGCACAAGACCAGCCAAGCGTGACCAGCCTTCGATCACAATCGGAAGTAAACAGTGAGTTCCCAGAGAACTGGCATCGTGTTCTTTGTTGTTTTTCTGTTGCAAAATTTGTTTCGATGTAGTGCCACTGAAGCAGCAACGAAACAAATTTATGCGACCTGGAATGCGTGAATCTTCGGTTGCTGTAGGCTACATGCAACTAACGTAGACGGTCATGTAATCGTATCTCTTGCACTCCTTAAACGACATGTGGCAGTAGCTCCTTCACGAGCAAATGTTCGCAGAATTGCGATGTGCATCGCTCGTTTCAATTCGAAGCTTGTGAATCGTCGTAATGATGAGTTTCTCAAACTTTAAACTTTTGGCATAAGAGGTTAGGTTTGACTGAGGAAATAGAACAACAAACTCTGCTCTTTTTTTCCAGACTTTGATGGTTTACTGTCTTATGATTGTCTTCAGTTTCTGAAAAACCGGAGCTGCTCTTGATAGTATTTAACTTTATATGACCCCAACGTCCTGTGTAACGGCACGCACCTGTCCTCATAGGCATAGCCAGAGGGGGGCAAGACGCCCATGCCTCCCCAAAATTTCAGGCGTATCTTAACGTTTTGTGATGGTTTCCCAAACCAAATACCGTCGCTTAAATTAAAAATATTTGCCCCCCAAATTAAGTTTGGGATGGCTACGCTACTGCTTGTCCTCGTCCTTTTTTGCATTTATTTCTTTTCTTCAAACAGTTGAAAAGGACCAAGCCGGCTCCGTGTCCGCCCCCCCAGAAGCGGTTCCGCCCGCCTCGGCCGTGTCGACCACTTCGG
>JGI24022J15233_10002029_pt1 | contig 18287 bp, 10 predicted proteins | sample Ectturendosymbi2_FD_15233 | JGI IMG/M metagenome (IMG submission 15233) | reverse complement strand
GGGGGGTCTTGGCACTTTGTTTGGGGGGGCTAAGCCCACCATAGCCCCCCGATGGCGACGGCCCTGCGAATATCGTTTGTGGAATCTGCATGCAATCTTTCGGTATACAAGGCTGGAGCTAAAACAAAACCAAAAGTGTTGTTCAAATCTTAAAACACGTTGCTGGACGTGCAGAACAAATATAACGCGGAAGCTTTAACAAGCAAAATTAGGTGTAAATCCACACGACATACTTATTCTGATATTTTGTGTTCGTGTTANTGAAACCCANTGAGGTATCGCGCATACAAAAGACATTCAGTTTGAACTGTTTAACGTAATGCTGACCTGAACAACAGCAACACATTACTGCTTTTGCAATGCCAGTGTGCAATTTTACTATATTTGCAAGAAATAACATCTGGCACTAGCAGCTTTACTAAAAGCTCTGAAGACAATTGGACTCATTGACGCTTTCAGAAAGTGGAAAAACTGAAGCATAATGGCAGAGGAAAAAGCATGATTTTTATAAAAGTTTCACTGTTTACAAAGAACATCTCCTTCTAGGTCGATTTCAGTCACCCGAAGAGTTTTATGCATTTGATGCGACCAGTTATGTTTTTGAACAATTCATTTCTACAGTTTTTACAAAAAAAAGTTACAATACTTACTTTTTCAATGCGATGATGAACGTCTTGTTTGAAATATGTCTGGCCATATATGCATGGTTAACGTTACTTTGTGCAACTGATATTCAACGAAGTATCAAGGCATTTAGAGCTCCTGCTATCTGCAGCAGAAATTAAAGGTGTATGAAATATGGACACTTTTCAAGCAGACGCCCATTTTCCGTTTCTTTTCATTTCTTCATATTTTTCGTATGTTCATAACACAATCCATTCATTCCACGTTATCATTAAAATGTCCCTAAGGTAACAACACAAGTCTTATTTTGACGTTTATCATACATTCTTGCGGTACCAACTGTATGCCTCCATTTTGCCTAGTTGTTCTGAAAGTAAACAAAAGCGAAATCTGTCCCTCCAGGCTAGCCTAAACGTTGCACATCAGCCAAGCGCCCATTACAAGAATTACACTTACAGTTCACGCCAAAAAGTTTCGCTCATATGCCATGTGTGATATAGGATAAGAAACTAAACACCAACCACAGTATAAGGCACTATATGAAAACTCAAAAATTTCTGCTGAGCCGTCTGTCTCTATAACACGGACTGCACTTCAGGAGCCGGACTTCGCAACTGTAGACCATGTCGCTTGTCTCATTGTGCGTAAACCAGCCGTTGCTGATAAAATTGGATATCTGCAAACCTTATGTGACAAATAATACCTACTGAAGATTCAAAAGCAAGAACATTTTTAAATAAAACAGTTTTAAAAATTTTCGTTAGGTTAAAAAGTTAAAAAATACATCAACTTTTGCAAAAATATCAACTTTAATGAAACCATTTATTTTATTTTTTTATTTATTCGTTTCGCTCAGACACATCATCCGTATCACAATAATTGATCAAAAAACACAAGGACACAGAAATGCTTCGACACTACAAATCTCAAAGTAAGTGTTAGGTGATGCACATAGACAATACTGAAGATGAATAGGCACTGAAACAACACACCAGTAATTACTGAATTCGGCCATTACCATGCAGAAGCACTACATAGTGGGAGAAAAATGAAGTCGTTTCAAAGCATGACAAAATTTTGAAAGGAGCTGATAAAAAGTTAGACAAAAGAGGCACAATATTGAAAAATTGCATTAAAAGTGTTTCTTATCAAGGCATGTTCTGTAGAAATAGGTAACTTAATGTCGGGGAACACTCATATGCCGTGGGAATGCAAAATTCGATAGGCATTTTTGTAGGCGCTTCGTACCAGACCGTGTGCACTTGCACCACAGTTGGCAGGCATTCACTGGCATAAAATAAGCACACAACAGGGGGCTTTTAAACTGCAGTAGAGCATTGAGCGAATATGCCTTTGAGATTGTTGGCAAAGTGTTTTCACTTGTCTCTGAATGTCACTGTCATCCTTTAGTGAGGCACGAAGTAATACACCAAGATATTCGGCTGTTCAGAAAACTTAACCCCACCTACGCCATTTAGGGAAACATCTGATGTAGCACGCTGTTTATATTTTTAGGGTGAAAAACTACACCGACTGTCTTTTCACAATTAAAGAAAATTTCCTGTTCAGCAGCATAATCACAACAAACATTCAGAAGGCGTTGGAAGACCACTGATGCTAGGATTAAACACACATGCGTCATCAGCAAACACCAGGTGATTCGCAACCATGTTCCACACAGTGCGTCCCGCTCTCATCGAGCCCAGCAGAACTGAGAGTTCATCTCCACGTACGTCAGGCAGGTAAATGCGGTATATTTACGCATTAATTCAGACAGATTTTTCTTATTTTAAGAGAACTACGCAACGTGGTTTCGCAAAACTGCTTGGAAAATAAACTTTGAAATAAACCACAGTTGTATCCTCACTTCGAAGACACTTTAAGGCAGTGATTGAACAGGAAATGATAAGCTACGTAACTAAGTTTCAAAACAGCAGCCATATTGGTGAATAGCAAAAGTATGCGTTTATTTGCAACAAGAAAGTAACTTCGTGTGACCTTTTCTTTTCCTATGTAAAGCGAGCAGCTGGGGTTGCAATCTTTCCAATTAGATTCTGTTAGTTGGTATAACTTCACTGTTTGTGGGTTTTATTTAATTCTATTTCATACTTCATACACTTAGCAAAGCTGATGATGCTTACCTAGTAGGCGAAATATATACTCTGCCAAGATCTTAAAGGCTGATATTGTCTTATTCGTAACTACGTAAAGGATTCCTTTTGATAAACAGAATGTAAGGTCTATTCACATAGTTTCCTTCACGCTTTACTAGGTTTTGTCAACAAAATGCTTTGCTTATTAGAGTAATGTAAAGCTTTGTTTTTAACATGCAATATAGAAATAAGGTTGTCACGTTGCCTTTACGTTTTTTTATACATTCAAATACTGAGCAAATTCTAGAGTTTAGTAAATGTTTTTCATTTGTACAGCAACGTAGCTATAGAACAACGTACGAACTCCTGAAGTTTTAAGCACTTCTAGCTTGAGTTTGGCAATAGAGATGGCATTTATTTGAATTCTACACCAGTCGAGCTTCTTTTATTTAAAGGACAATAGGAAGCACGCAAAGAAACTGGATAAATCTATGTTTGGTCTGTGAACTGCTAAAACATTATTATTAATATCTGAGTATCGCTCTAAAAAGGGCAACTGTGCCGAAAAAAAGCTTTGAAAATGAGAAAAATCTCAAGTTTTCGAACATTGCAGCTTATTTACAGTAATTTATAGAGCGTTGTTCCTTACTTAAATTAAAAAGTGACTCCTTTGATCACAGTCATTATAACAACTCGTAACTTACTGCGCTGCTGTGCTCGCTTCCAGCCCTAAAAGCCTGGGACCTGCTGTACGTGCTTGTGTAGTCCAACAATAATTCTAAGTTCACAGCACAATGTGTGGTCATGGCGACCGCGCAGAAATCATGAGAAATCTTGACAAATGCTCTTTCTTCTGCGTTTGCTTTCTGCACCTTCGGCAACTGCGTGCTGTAAAAAGAGACAAGCCAGTCAACAGAGTTACATGAACCAATTGTGTCTTGGATGAAGCAGCAGGCTTACAACTGTGCTTGTTGCTTTGTTATTGGAAGAACTACGTAATCATGAACCATTTTTGAAGCTTTTCCTGCGAAGGATGGGGATAGTGAAGGAATACAGGTTTGTCTCTTTGTATGACATTGTACTTTTGAAAGCATCGAATTCGCTCCTGTGTTCTTGCCCATTCTGAACACTTTTACAATTGATGCTTTATTTCTTTACGTGTTTCGTTCTGACTCATAATTCGTATGCCAGGGTTTGGTCAACGAACAAAAAAATACAAAAATGCTGAGTCGTAGCACATCACAGGGTAGGCGTTAGCGGGGATGCGCAGGCAATACTGAAAAGGAACAAACACTGAAACAACTCACCAGCAACTATTGCATTCCGTCATCATCATACAGAAGCGTTACATAGGGGAAGAAAATGGAGATTTGTGAAAAGCATCACACAATTGAAGTGAGGGGATAATAAAGTGAGATAAAGATGCATATCGTCGAACAATTGCATACAAATTGTTTCTTATCAAGGCATCAAATATCTTGACGAAATAGGTAACTTGATGCTGGCTAACGTTTACATTTCTGGAAATGTAATGGAAAATTCGATACACATTGTTACATAGGCAATGCGGAGGCGTTTAAAATACTAGACTGGGCACACTCGTTCCACAATTGACAGACATACATTGGCGTGGAAAAGACCCGAAACAAACAATTTTTACTGCGGTTGACCACTAAGTGAAGGCACCTCTGAGCTTGTTTGCTCCACAACAAAATGATTTCACTTCCCCTGAATGTCATTGTCATCCTTCTGTGAGACATTAAATGTAGTACTCCAATATATTTGACTTGTTCAGCAAATTTTTGTGTCTGGACATATTTTGTCAAGCTTTCCTTATGTTTTTGTGCCAAAAAATCGGATATCTCTTCTTTAAAAATGATACAAATGAACCGCTTTGGGTTTCCAAAAACATTGATGGTTGTATTGCTCCACGTGACAAAGAAAAAAGGTTTACCGCAAACCCCGATTTCTCAATCAATTGCACAATCTACACCTGAATAGATGCGAAGTATGGCAAGCACGAGTTCTTTTTATCATAAATTACTGTTTCATCTTTTATACTTTCATCAGAATTTTAGTAGCACTGTTGTCTGTGCACCTCGAAAGATACGCGCCTTTGTTAGATATACAAAGCCTGCACGAATTCTCTACAAGACGTACGACGCTTATGTCTTATGGGATCCAAGCGCTGATCCGGATTAAACGTCGTGAGTTAAAACAGTCTGGATAATTCAACGAGAGTGTGCAAGTTGGTTGGGATTGCTTAATTGCTTTTTCTTCCACGCGCGTTTACGCGGAAATATATCAATGATTTCTTGAATGTTTCGTTTAACTACTTCCCTTGGCTGTGGTCATCTGATCTTTGAGAAGGGAAAAAGTTTGTTTGCCCAGAGAAGACAGATTTAAGCTACTTTTTAGCCATAATAATGTTGTGATATTGATCAATCGACTCCTTCCAGATGTCTTTTTTATCATTTCAAGTTAAAAAAAAAAGATGATTAAAATTAATCACCCCACTTGAGGAACCACCTTAATGATACGCCTGTCATGTTTGAAAGGCGTGCGTAGGTGGCTTGTATGACGCAAATGTGTTTGTCAAAATTGAGCACTTAGGTTTTGCAAAAAAACAGCGTGGGGCCACACTTCATGCGGTTAAACAAGCCCAACATGTCGCTTCCCTCCGACGCTACACTACTTAACGTTACACATGGCAAGTTTTTTAACAAAGCGCTTGCTCACTTCTTTTGATGCTTTTTAGAACTTTCTCCATTTTAACAACTTCGAGACTGATTAAACTTCTCGTCATAAAGTTTGTTTGTCAAATGTAGTAGTGAATGGCACATGAGCCATTTGAAAAGTATTGAATTTGAAATATTATTGAAAACAGTTTTGGCCAAATCAACCCAAGAGCAGCGTTTCTTTGTAACTTTTTGAAAAAACAAATTTTTTAAGTAAGGTACCAACAGGATGTTGTTTGAAATAACACAATACTCGTTTTTGATACCGTAACATTTTTGTCGTTGTTCTGTCAAAAAGATTATTTCAAAAAATGTCTTGTCAAAACGCTCACATCGCTCTATATTGTCAATAGCAGAGACTGGACAGACATTGCTGAAGCATTCATAAAGTTTTACGCAGATCAAGCTTGCGTGTTGATTTATTATTTATCGTTATGTAACTGATGAATGACGATATTGAATGCATGTTCCGTAATGCAAATCATTGGCAGTCAACATTCCACTTAGACTATCGGAGGTCTCTCTGGTATAAAAATTATAAATCAAGCACTAAACAAAGCCAAGCACTAAGCAAAGGATACAAAAGGAAAAATAAGAGCCATGCAAGTATAAGCAAAACCTTTCGTCAGCTTGCATCTATCTCCTTGACAATGTACGAGAGCAAAAATCGTTAAAACGCACACAATTTGAAAGTTGCATTGAATCAGGAAGATAACCTTTTCAAGAGCATAATCAAAGTTTTGAGGTAACAACATCAGTTATGATTCTTTACATTTTATCTTCTTTTTATCAATAGTTATCGATATGTCGGTTTTGGTGGTGACAGTGGGGAAAGGTAGTAAAGGGAGCTAGAGAGATTTTGAGGCCCTGGAGCCCAGAAGCATACAATGGGGTCACAAGGATCTACCCGCCTTGAAGTATCATAACAGGCTCTACGACTTCGGTAATTGTTCGGTCAACCGATGAACATCTTACCTTCCAGAACAGCACAATTCACAACAGCATTTGTTGGAAAATAGCCTTCGGTAAAGTCATAAATGGCATACATTAGGTCTAACCAAATGAGTAATGGTATATAAGACAAAAATATAAAAAAGCCTAAAAGCTATCTCTAATGCTTAGTTAAATATCTCTACACAGGCCCATAGTGGTGACTTTTAAATTGACCGCTTATTTCCATGAGAGTGGCAGACATTCAAATTTCACTAGACAGAGCAATAAAAAAGTTTTGGTATTGTGCCGGACAAAAAATGACTTTATCAGAGTATAACAACACTTACAAAAACATTAAATCGCAAATGTTCTAGTCAAGCTTACATTTAATTTTCAAAAGTGTGAAATGAGACTGAAACAAAATCGACCGGAGCGCAGTCTCATTGAAACAACTGGTGTAGCATCCCCGTCATTTAAGTGTTTGCTGGAAGTCGCAAAAGTGCGTTGTAGGTTTATGGAAGTAAAGGCAAGGTTTAGAAAAATTACTTGGGGAAAACCTACAACCAAAGTAAATACCTTTTATATCAAATGCTATTATATCAAATCGTGCACGTCATCCATTGGCTTGAAATTGAATAGAAACGCTGGCGTTCAAAAGGGATTTGTCTAATTACGTTTCATACGAATATTTTTAATCACTTTTCTTGGCTTTGTACAGGTTTTCCTATTTGTGTGAAAAAATTTAATAAATGTGCTAATCAGAAACGACACACGATGAAGTGAAAATCAGAACAGGCTTGAGTTCCCCCTAAAAATAATCAAGCTTTCGTTTTTCAGGACTGCGAGATTTGGTGTGACAAAAAATATTTCCAATTATTTTCAGCATATTTGTAAAACGCCTTAACTGATCCAGAACTGTAACAACCATGTCACTTTTTTCAACCAAGAACATTTGCCTGACCTGAATCACGAATTGTATTTTTGCCAAATGCTTTTTTCCTTTAATTTTTCCAGAAGAATTGAAAATCTAGTAAATGTCTGCGCAACCAGCAGGTCTGTTTTATATTGTTAGGCATGTGTGTGATATTGTATTTATTAATCCTTGTTTTGATGAATTTGGTAAATTCATAGACACGGAAGTTTAACAAAAAGGCATGGCTTATCAAAGGAGTACTCGGAAAAAGTCACGTGGCACGTGTAAGACCACATAGTATTCATTTACGGTATGCTCACACCAGCCAAGACAATTTCCAAGCTTTGACAGAAATATCTGTTTCATTCTTGCAACTTCTTTCCGCGACTTTTTCAACTTACTAATAACTGCTATTACGGTTAAAAGGTGAATAGTTGAATCTAAAAAAACATCATAAAGGCACTTTTACCTCACAAACAAAATGCAGTAGTACATCCAATCTATTTTTCGTCTAAACCACGGCAGGCCACTGCTTTTTATGTATTCGTGGGTAGATTTACTTCAAACGCATTTTGAATAGGAATTCATCAATTAAAGGTGTAAACGGAGCTTCGAAAATGCGTTTGGGTTTTGGGGCAGTTCAAGCGACTAAATGTTTCATGAAAATAGGTAAAAACCAAAAAACGCTTTAGGACAGACCAATTCCATTGTGCCAACTGCATTATACTTAGGCATACCATACGTCCCGTTTTAGCAGGGAAAGTCCCGGTTGACAGGCTTTGTCCCGGCGTCCCGGTCAGTCAACCAAAACGTCCCGGTTAGGCAAGGCATTCAGTCAGCCATCATGACTAGCATGTGGGCTAATAACAGAAGCACAATGCTGGAGCAGAATGTGAAAGCTTTTATCACCTGTAAAATTAATACTGACTTTTCCTACTGTGATTTTTGGGACAAAATAAAATCGAACAAAGGCTTCTTGAAGAAAGTATTGTCAACAGAAAAGTGTGATTGGGCGAATGTGTAAATCTATAAATGCTTCAACATTATTTTGTTTCTTAGTAAAATGCATTGTTTCAGTGTTTCTTGGTGTCGTCACTACAGGAATCAAAAACAACTACATAGGCTACTCCATGTGAGATATGAACCGCATTTATCTGATAAGGCAAGTTGTTCTCAAGCGTCCCGGTTTTCAGTCACAAAAACTATGGTATGCCTAATTATACTCCCATCCTAATAATAACATAAAACATTTTGGAAAATTGTCATTATCAGTGTGGAAGCAAAAAGTTTTACCTGCTTGAAGATATTAATGCTTTACCTAATCACACTGCAAACAAGCAGTTTGCAAGTGCGAAGCAATCTGTAGACATAGGCGCAGACAGGGGGGCCCAGGGGGCCAACGTTTTAGCATATCTAGTCATTTTGTACTTTGAGAGATGGTATCCCACACAAAATACTGTTGCTCGCCAATTTAAAAAATTATGGTTCCCCAAAACTTTTGACCCCAAAAAATTTTGGGCTGGTGAGACCACTGTCTGTAGGTTCTAATCAGTTGATCACATTACTTACAAGATTTGTGTCACATCAAAAACCCTCACTACGTCATCATTTATACTGTAATGGAATCATGCATAAACCACAACCTGGGATACTTTATAATGATATTAGTGGTCACTATCCTATCCTTAATTTAGGTAAAACTATGCCACAACAAACCAAATTAGTTGAATGGATAAGATGTTACAAACACTTTGACACACAAAAGTTTGTGATTCACCTAACAACTAACTCACAAGAAAATTTTACAGGTAGCCATGAGAATCCAAACGAAAAATTCAGCACCCTTTTCAAACTTTTCAAACACCTGTAGATCACAGTGCCCCATATATCAAATTGAGCAGCAAATTCATTTGCATATGAAAAGGTTTGTTAAAATATGTTGAAACATCCACTCAACCAATCTGTTGTGGAAGCTTTAAATCAATTTTTACCTCCCTCTGTAACTGCATGATTCTTGCCTATCCTCTACTGCACAAATCTGTCCATCCACTTTTGTAACACCAGCTTGTCCAGAAGAAAAAGTCATGCATTTTAATTTACTTGATGATGGAAAGCCTGCTGACCCTTATGGTATTCCTGTCAGATTAGTGAAAATAAGTAAAAATATGATATATAGCCTACCTACTGTATTTATCAAATATATAAAAAAGGGTCTTTCCTGACAACTTGAAACGTGCCAAGGTTATTCTAGTTTTGAGTCTGGAGCTAAATATATGGTGCCCACCTATAGACCAATTTCAGTTTCATCACACTTTTCGAAAATATGTGAAAGGATACAATAAAAGCTTCATTATCTTTCTGGATAATACTGATATGCAGCAGTAACTAACTACCAGTTTGGTTTTCGAGCTGGGTTTTAAACAGTTCTAGCTTTAAATCAACTTTGTGGTCACATAGTATATCAAAATGACTCTGGACAATACGCGTCTGTCATTTTTCATGATTTAAAGAAAGTATTTGATACTTTAAATCATGACATTACTAGATAATCTCAACCATTACGGAACTCGTGGTTTGGTTTTCGGTCTTTTTACATCATATTCACAGAATAGATGCCAATTGGTCTGTGCAAAATGAGTTCACTATAACAATATGCAAATTACTTACGGCGTGCCGCAAGGTTCGATTCTTGGTCCTGTGCCATTTGTGTTATTCAATGATTTGCCATTGTGCTTTAAATTCTTTTGTAACATTTTGCTGATGTCAAAGCACTACTTATTTCTGATAATGGTCCTGCTCACCTGGAGCAACAAACACATTAGAATTAAACAGAGTATACAGTTGGTTGCAAAAGAATCAGTTAACATAAATCTGCCTAAAGCCAAAACATACTTGCTTAGGATTCCCAATAAATCTATAATTCTCAATACTACTTGCAACAACGTCCCATTACAAGTTGATTCTCTGATGCTGAGGTACCATAATTGATTCTAACTTAACTTGGATAGAACAGATATCTTCAGTTGTAAAGCAAGGAGCTCAAGGGTGCTAAGTCCTCTGTTAGCGTGAGCCAATCGCTAATACTTCGCTATATCTATTCGCACCTCCACTATGCAATCGTTACCTGGGGTAATGCGCCTAAATCTGATTTAGTACATTTATAAAAACTTCATAACTGTTCAATACGCTGTATTTATAAAATTTCNNAAACAAAGCACATCCCCATTAAAGATTTATATTACTCTTTCAAACTGTTTCAAATTAATCANATATACGGTATGTAGGTAAATTTATTTATACGGTATGTAGGTAAACAAAATATTATACAATTGTTTTCCTAGCTACNTCTCCTACTGTTTCTTCTTCATCATATGAGCCAGTTCTTGCAATCCGCTGCTAGGCAGCACTAGATCTCGGGGCAGGTGTTGAGCAGCCATTCGATTGTCTCATCATCGAGAACCGCCAGGACATGCAGTCCATGAGGAGGTCAATGGATTGGACATTAGAGGAAAACATGGTCAAAGGTCTGTTCTTCTGCGCCACACTTACAAGCCACAGAATGGGCCATACCCCACCTACTGATACTTACATATTGCTGACAGGCGTAACTATCCTACTAGAATAACTAGTAATAATAATCCAATTTCATCCAAAAACTCTGTAACACAAAACACTGTACAACAGAGGTGTATGGAGCGCAGGTTTTCAAGATCCATATCCTACGTAGTTTTCCTGTATCCAATCCCTTAGCGAATCCAAAAATTTCCAAACTCGATCCGGTCCAATATCAGAACCAGTCTTAAAAATGTTGAATTCCGTGGAATATTCAGTCTGTAACGAATTCAAAACAATTTTAGTCACGGAAAAAATGTAAAACTAACACACGGTTGCAAATGTCGCAATTTGAGAAATCCAGCATGATCCGATCCAAACCCAAAGACTGATATTCTCTCCGATCCGAAATTTCATCTGCAACTAAACTCCTGATCTGAAATCCGGGCAGTCCGATACATGTGCACCTTTGTTGTACACGGGGGCGTGCGGAAGCAAGATGGTGCCCGGGGCAAGAAGAACGTTTAGCGACACATATGTTCGAACCTAAAGTGTTTCGGAGCAAATGCACTGTACTGAAGAAAGTACTTGCGACATTGTTGAAATTTTCGGCGTCCTCAGAGATGCGGCTCCAGGGATCTTGTGCCCTTGAAGCATGTGCGACCTGGTTGTGTTCGCACAACTTCAGTGTGGACTTGAACTCTGAAACTTCAATGGCGCTAATTTGTTGGTGGTATCATCGCGCCAGACGGTTCGGCCAAAGAGAGCTCTCACTTCCATATGCATGGAAGTCACTTTTAAGTGTCGCTTGCTTGGTCTTTCCCTTTCTCCTTGCTTTTGCCATTCTTGCTTGCATGTAGCGGTCACACTAGCATGACTGATACACCCCCCTCATTACGCTCCTGGCTGTACAATACACAGGGCCCACATACTGGAGCAATATTTCCAAAGATTTAAATACTAAATTTATTCTTATTCTCAGTTTTTTGCTCAATCTGCAAAACTACCCAGGCTCTAGTCTAAACTAAACAATGCTTCACACTTTGTTGAACTGCAGGATTTACTTGCTGAATTTCACCCACCCTCTTTCATCAAATGTTGTCCACACTGCTATTCTTTCGTGATAATATTATTGTTCCATTTTATCTTTCCTGCGTGAGAAATGCCCAGCCTTGCTCAGGTAATCACAAACGCAATCTCTTTCACTAACACAGCGCGGTTCTCGATTTTCCGCTGGGCTGTGCAAAAGTGATCTGTTTTTATTGCAATTTTTATTGCCTGACGGCAGCATTGAAAGGAAAAGAAGTGTGAAAATAGGAATGCAGTATGGACAATTTATAACTAAGGCAAGATTCTAGCAAACACAGGCAGCTTCTACAGGCAACTGGTCATGTATTGGACAGATATTGTAGAAATAAAACAAGCGTCGCCTTACTTGGGTGGTGTAACTGAAAATTTAAAATAACTGTTGAACGTAACTATTTTCCTTCCAAAAGTGATAAGCTACAGTATCTAGTACTACAACTACTGGGAAAATCTGGCACTTTCCTAGTTTGCTTTAAAATAGCAACTGTGTTGCCGAACCGCAACCAGGGGGGCAAACTGGCAAATGAATCCTCGCTAGAAATCTTCATGCCTCATTTTGTATTTTCAAAGAAAGGCTAAGTTGATCTGTATTTCGTCTGAAAAAAACCTGAATAAAGCATTGAAATTGCTGCCGTACTTGCAGGCCCGTAACTAGTGGGAGCGCAGGAGGGGCGAAGCCCCCCTTGAAAATATTTGGCCCCTTGGAAAAATGTGTTGGACATAGTTTATAAAATATGGGCCCCTCTCAGAAAACTCTTCGCTCCCCTGGTGTCCCAAGCTGGTTACGGGCCTGCGTACTTGTATTGTAAGCTGAACTACTGTAGGCTACTTGTTTCTACATACTTGAGTTTATTCCCAATAGCAGCTTTGTGTAGAATGTAGTTTATGTAATCTACATTCCAAGAACTGCGTATTTGAATATTGGACAGCGAACTGAACAATCACCCTTTAATTAAAATTTCAGCTTTTGAAATGCTTAAACTTAAAAGTGCTCATTATGCGGCCCCTATCATCCTATCCTGCTTCAATTTCTTTACGGACATTTCGCTGTCCTGATAATGTCTCCGGTGTTTATGTATACCTTTCCGTCATATCTTTAAAAACTTTGGTATCAGCAAGCGAAATTTGATCAATGTCAGCTAGAAATATGACAGACCACCTAGAATTTATTTAACAACAGAGGTGACAAAGCAGCGCCGCAGCCCACGGAATAGTAAGTCAGGGACATGCTGTTCGACAGTAGCGTGACTGACTGGCGAGGTGTGCGAACCGCACTTTGGCACTGGCAGATTAAATATAAAAACCGGGCCCCAGCTAAGCTTAAATTTCGGTATTACTCTTTATTTGGTTTTTAGCATGTTGTTTTTCTGCGCTTTTCAGAAGTTTTTCGAGGTGTTTTTCGGTGATTTCGGGTTTTGTATAGCCACCACATCGGGATTCACTATCATTTCTCATCTGGTTGCTGAGTGTTGACTAGTGGGCGCCTTACGGTGGCTATTGGGTTACCTTTACAACTAAGTTTCTCCTCTGTCTCAAATCTCTAGATACGCCACTACAGCTCAAGGAGAAAAATTTGGTAACCGCTGCTTTATCTCATTGTCCAGCGACAGGCCCGTAGCCAGGTTTAAAGGTTTGGGGAGGCAAGATACATTTTAAGGATTTTTGTTTTTATTATATGTTGAAAATAAATGTTCTGGGCACAACAAAACTTGGGGGTTCAAAAAAATTTTGGGGAGGCACTGCCCCCGAATGCCCCCCACCCACCCGTGGCTACAGGCCTGTCCAGTGGATGTGAAGCCAGACAAGACGCTCAAGCCAGATGCTCATTTCTCCGAATTATTATTTGCATTTGAAACCAACTGTAGAGTTCCCATGCGCTGTTGACTGTGTCGTAACAAACAATGCCGCGCACCGCTTGGAAGCAGAAAACATTGTCCTTTCATGTTCACATTAACCGGATTAGCATTTTTATGGAAGCAGCTGCAAAATTGTGTCTTATTAAAGTGGTTCAGGTGCGATCTATGACTTAGCGTTTCTCTGTCATAAACATCAACAGCATCATAGTAAGTTTTACTGTCAGGAAATAGAATTCGGTATCGGCAAGTATGGCCACCAAACAGACGTGCGTATTGAACTACTTTTAAAAAATCAATCAGCAAGAACCAGAAAGCAAAGCCGTCAGATTGGAGAAGAAAATTTTTAAAAGCTTGAGGTTAGAAGTGATCACTGTAATGAAAGGATCACTAAGTTGAACGGCAGATGATGCAAATCTAGAGAATGCCACAAAGTTTTCGCAGTGGGTCAAAGGTTTATTTGTTGACAATAAAAACACCGATGACGAGCATGCTCTTTCAACGAGACGTTGGTTGCATGAGTAACAGTACGTTTCCAGGCGTAATTCAGGGCACGACAAAGCGTTATTTCGTGTGGTATGCACTATGCACTGTGCACTGAGTTCACTATGACATAAGAGTGTAAAAACATTCTGAAAACGCCAATAACGTTTCAGTTTATAGGTAAAACAAATAACAAATTACAATCATTTTGCCACCCCCTGAAAATTCCAGCTGGTTGGGGCTTTGCTGGGTTATAAGCGCTGGGTTTTCAATGTAGCCTATATCACGAAATAGCACATGTCTTTCTGTTGCAGTAAACATTAACGCTGTGATATAAAGTTGGTACAAGACAACGAGATGACAAATCGTATGTGGTCTGTACATTCCACGGCCAATGGCCTACTCAGTTTGTTTGCTATTTTGTTCGTTTAAATTACAACAGATAAGCAATACATCGACAAACAGTTTAAGTTTTTAAGTTGGTAACGTTTGGGGTAGTGTTGGCTGAAAAAGTGAGAAAACGTTCGGACAGACACATAACAAGCAAAAAAGCTCGGATGATATGTAATGCAAATTAATTATTATACATTGGGCTGTCAGCGTCTTGCTTTTTGTTGAACACTGTCACAACGTTTTTAAAACCTGGACTAGAGGGATTGATATTTTTTTCTTCACATCAGGAGCCCACTGTCCAAGTGTAAAAATTGAAGCAGTATCAAAGAGTTGATTGAAATTCTACCTCTATTAATGCTGTTAAATGTATTTTAGGGTACTATGTTTTCAGACCGAGTGTGAAACTATCACGTGACTAAAAGATTGTTTTTCACGACAGCCAGCAGAGCTGCCTAAAGCAAGAGTAATGTCATATAATTGCAAATGCCTTTTACTCATATTTTTGTTTTTGAATTGTCACTATAGCAATAAATATGTTTTCCATGTGGATGTATTTGTACAAGCTTGAACTGGAAATGTGGTTGTCATTTAGCCTACCTATTTACTCGACTCCCATCGTGGGACTTGAGTAGTCACTTGTTAGTGTAAGAGACACGAGACAATCAAATGGCTGTTCAACACCATCCCCGGGATCTAGTGCGGCCTAGCAGTGGATATAAAGAACTGGCTCAAACTATGAAAAAGTTTAAGAACTGTTCTACTCCAAACAAGTCGGGAATATATGTTTCAGACATTGTCTTTTCTGATCTCGCTACGGATAGCGCAGTGTCAATCACTAGGGCGCAGCATGCTACATATTTCAAATATTTTTTGTAGACACAAGAGATTGTCTCCCATTTGTACTTTCAACAAACTCGTGAACTTTTTGTTTCTCAAATAACTGTTTCTCGTAATTGACGACAAGGTCATAAAATATTAGCTATCAGGATTGGGTGCCATTTTTACCACATGTGGCAGAAGAAGCCATGTCACCTCAATAGGCTGTGTTGCAAAAATCGGGTGACAACCTTTGCTAACATTGCGTACTCTATGTTACGTACATTCAGACCGTGGTTTGCCATGCATTGTTTTGGTGTTTTGAGCAAGCGTAGGAACAATTTAGTGGAGATCAGTTGGAGATTTTGTGTCATTTCTCTCCGCCAATAAATATAAGGGGAGATCTTCACCTACTAACTGCACTCGACGGTTACTCTTCGAGGGTCGCTAAATAAAGACTGGGATCGTGGAAAACAGCCCATTGACATTGTTTGTAGCCCATTCCAACCATTAAACGCTTGTGAGTGAAAACCAGTTTTGTATTTCTGACACACCGCTTAAAATCTGGTCAGATTTTCGTTATCAACTCTTTCAGGTGATACCATACTTTATTGAGCCTTTCACCGATATGCTGTGGTCGCCAACCTTTTTCCAACCGCGAACCGATCAACGCTTGGAAAATTTTAACGCGGCCCGGGAGTACTCCATGATGGTTGTAATTTTGCAACAGCTGAAATGAAGTTACCAGTTTGAACCATCAGATAAAGCTGCAGCTGCATGTTTGTGTGCCCGCTTGGTTTCAGGGTCAGCTCAGAGTTTTCTTCCCGTTTTGTTTCGCCAAGGTAAACAGAAGCCCACTTTGAAACTAGCAAAGCAACCATTGTAACTTCCCTTCACATCACGCATTACTTAATTCAAAAACGTTTATAGATGTCTGATCAACCACTCTACAGTATGTTTAAGTGCGCAAATCCAACAATGCTGAACTACTAACCTATTTGTAAGCAAATGTATGAAAGCTGAGAAAAGCAGGTCGATTCCTCAGATCAGCTGCTTACCACGAAGCCAAAGCGTGTCCCATTTCTTCGTAAGGTGCTTGTTTGTAACAATTTCACTATTGGATCACTGTTGCGCACGCGTAATAAAGAGAAAAATATGCCTGATCCTCTGACCTCTACACAGCTCCGCTCCATCTCCAACACTCTCACTCTATGTACGCAACAGTGCTTCCACGGGAAGAATTGACCGACCAATCACATGTCTAGAAAGCGAGTGGGGTCACCACCTGTATACATTTTCATTGGTGCCACATCTAGTGACATTTCATTAGATCTAGTGATTTTTAGGCTGGCCTAGTGTACTAATGTTTTTTCACTACAATCTAGTGATTTTTTAAAGTATGTCTTTGAAGAAAATCGACTGTCTTTTTCCGAACTTTTCAGCCTCTTTCATTCCTTAATAAACAATTGATTGCGTGGGTTGTTCTTTGAAGATTTGCACCAACAGAACAAACAAGTGTTTCTATTTTGAGCTTCTGATTGTTGTCTCTTCCAAACTGTTATTACTGCAATATTGGCGATGACTATATTTTCATTTCATTGCAGGAACAGTGCAGCAGAAATAACTAAATAAATGTTAGGTTGATTGGTCTAAAATACTCCATGAGTGGTGTCGTTCTCAGTTCTTGAAAAAATCCTGATAATTGTTGGTATGAGATTTCCTGGCTTCAGCATGATCTATTTTAACAAACTTGCAAATGATTAAAAGGTTTTTGGGCGATAAAACAAATAACTAAATCATTTCAAGCCAAACTGCGAACTTCTACAAAAAAAATTTAAATCTAGTGAATTTTTTTCAGATCTAGTGATTTTTACAGAGAAGCTTGTGGCAGCACTGTACATTTTGTAATTTCGCGGCCTCGCACCAACTTATCGCGGCCCGGTGGTTGGGGACCACTGGCTTGAAGCATGCATGGGCGCATAGGCGTATAGAATGGGGCTGGGACTGGAGGACTCTCTCTTCTCTAGCTATGCAAAAAAATGAAAATCAAGCGAAACGAAGCTGTGTCGATTAACGTTTAAGGCAAAAAAGGTGTCCAGGAAATGGCGATTGAGTTCTTGGGTTATTCAGAGCAAAAAATCAGAGAACAGCAACGTCAGTCGAGAGATCAACCTATTCAAATTTAGATTGCACCACTTCGTGAAAAAATGGCGGTGCAAAATGGAAGGGCAAGATGATGATCCTGATTCGGGGCTTGGAAAAAAACTTGACCTTTCTTAGGTGATAGTTACGGAAACTTCGGACAGCAAATACTTTGCGAAACTTTGGACAATGAACCTGCTCTTTTACTCTTTCAACACACCAGGACTTCGAAATTTCTTTCAACAAACTAGGTCAAGGGAATATCTTGGGGGATTAAAGGCTTCTGCCCCTGTGTAAAATGCCCAATGCTTCGCTGTTCACGTATGCCTGGGCCAGAGTGTAAATGGGCCTCAATTTGAAGCCCGAACCCGGGCCGAGCCCGACATTTATTTTTGTAGCCCGATTTAGGCCCGAAAGCCAGATTTATCGAGTGAATCAAGATATGCGCAACTGTGGGGTATTGGTGGTGTAGCAAAGTAAGCGTGACTGAATAATTCGTAGTTAATCATTCTTATTGAAGATTTTATCAACTCGATTGCTTCAGTAGTAACTGGCGGCAGCTACTATTGGGCTGAGGTGGAAGAAAGTCTTTTTTTGGATATGTAAATAATTGCTGATTACCTATCTGCATGGAGGCTCAGGGTGAGCACGATCAAAACTA
>JGI24022J15233_10002027_pt1 | contig 18290 bp, 13 predicted proteins | sample Ectturendosymbi2_FD_15233 | JGI IMG/M metagenome (IMG submission 15233) | reverse complement strand
ATCGGTTTGTTGTCCAATTTCCAGCATGAGTAGTTTTAAGTATCAGTCATATTAGGTGTTTGATAATAAAGATAAATTTACAAAGTGATAGGTGATATATTGTAAACTTCAAGTCTCCCTGAAAAGGGTTTAATTGAATAATGTTTAATTGGAAATCTCCGTGTACTGTCTGCTGTGTGCATGTTCCAGTTTTTAAGGTCTTGGCACGACCCGGCCGAGATTCGAACCACACGAACAACGACCTACTAGACATGAAGTGGGCGCTCCAACCACTAGGCCACACATCCGGTGGCCAACCACATGGCCAAATGTGTATAATTATTTTAACCCTGAAGATAATTATGGACGTTTAAATGATTTTCTGAGTCAAATTTCAATACTGCCCTATTTCAACGTGCTTGATTTCGCTGATTTTATGACGTATGAGTAGCTTCCCTTTCCATTTTTTGTGCTGATACTGTTGCACACCTGTGCTTGCAATATGTACTTCATTTCGAGCTTCGTCATTAATTGACAGTTCAAGCGGATTGATTATAACGGCACATACAAGCCCGTATCTGTTCTGTCCCCCCAGTAGTTGCACATATAACAGCCACATAATAAAACGAAAACTTTCTTGCTCACTTTATGTGCATTCTCAATTATTGTGTAGTTTACAAATTTTAAACTATCAACCCTAGGTGTCCGCCATCCCCGCCGCATACATTCTGATCGACTGCTATTCGACGCGACATTCGCACAGCCTGATGTTTTTCACTTGTGAACAGCGCAGACGAAGCACTGAACGTGTTCTACTCCCCTGTTTTGACGCGTTGCCAGATAATTTTGCTGTTATGAACTGCTCTGTCTCAGGAGACCGCTGATAATTTATGTTCATTACAGTGACACATTGTAGCTTACAACGAGTAAAGAGAGTGCGTGTAGGATAATATGCACATGGACGCCGGAGAATGGAGGCACGACGGTAGCATTTCTTCCTCTGCCCTTGCAACAGGGAGCAACGGGGCGGAGGTGACTTTATCACAACAGTATCATAGGTAATTTCGTTGTTTATCAAGATCGACTTCAAGTAAAGTTATTGCAGCTATTTGGGCACCCAGATAATTCAGAATAATTTTTTATAATTTCTGGTATTATTTTTGAGGTCAACATGCTTGATGAACAGAAACAAAGAAAATTGGTAACGATTTTTTTGTTTTTTATAAGTTTCCATTGCCATCAACTGTTTTACTGCTCCCCCTGCCCTACCGCTGCTACGGCGTCCCTGAATATAAATGTTATATCAACAAACTACACCACAACGCTCGTTTGTAAACGTGAGTATGGCGTCATATCATGACGTCACAAACAGCGTATATTTGGTAACAATGGCCATCATGGACCTACGCCACTGCTCAATACTAGAATTTGGCAGGGAGGCATCCAATCAAGCAGTCGCCCTGGGCATCACTAGACCTCTGGACGCCACTGTTGTTACTGGTATAATGCCCTGCCACCAATGGCATATAGCAAGGCTAAGTGCCGCCCTTTCCATGCCTCACATTTATTCACAGAAATTAAAATGAACGAAGATCATGTTTCGTGCTTATTAAAGATAATAGGAATAACAAAGCATCTTGAGCATCACAAACACTCACCAGCTGAAATAGATCTGGTTTTGATTGTTGATTATATCAGTCTTGCTCTTTTCTACTCGTTGATACCTTTCTCATCATTACTCCTCATATTCTTTCTGATTTCTTTACATATTCACACATGGACCCAGCATATTTCGTTAAATTTACCTCCCTGTTGGCTTTAAGTCTCCGGTAAGCCGCACCACTTGGCTTTAATTCGTTACGCATTCCAGGGATCAAACCAAAATTAACAAAAGTGATTGCGGCACACCTACTTTACAGATGCAAACGTTTATGCATGTTAATATTTCATGTAGTAGGCTATCCCCATCTTTAACTAAAAAAGTATGTGTATAGCACATAGCAGGCTATAATAATAAAATTAATAATATAATCTCAATCATGAAAAGGATGTTTCATTGTTCACTTCATGCTTGGGTTGTGGTCTAATTCTATTTGGATATGTACAAGCATAGGCGTACAGGAAAGCAGTTTACTGGGGGGACGGAAAATACTTGCCCTGAAAATAGCAATTTTCCATGAAAATAACAATTTGCCCTAAAAATAAACAATTTGCTCTAACACGAACTTTTTTGTTTAATATGAATGAGGCCTGAAACCTTATGTAAATCTGTTCTATACAGTTGAGTTCGTTTATAACTGCCTCCTCTGTAACGTCAATTCGCCCATAACGTTACATTTTGTTTGGTCTCGATGGCATCTTTTATATGCATTTCAATTCCCCTATAATGTCAATTCAGCAATAACGTTCTTTATGCAATCCCCTAGAGGTGCCGTTGTGGGCAAATTCTGTAGTTACTTTGCTTGTTAACTCAAAGGGGTGAAGTTCTTTGCATGTTGTGTTCTTCCAGACAGACATTAAATTTTACGGTTATTGCCATTACTGATGAAAAAATCTACGTGACTTTGATGACACAACCCAATGTTTTAAAAGCGACGGTTCCGGATCGTACAGTCTGACGCCCTAAACCTGCAGGTGTTATCACTGCTGTGCACTTGAGCGCACTCAAAAGATGCAATCAATCTGCACATCCGTACTGCCCGCTTCTAAAACTCAATCCAAAAAATCTATCATCTTAACATCCTGCACTTCTACGCAGCGAAAACGATCAAAGAAAGAGTTACCGAATTCTTATATCAAGCTGTTAAACTATCGACTTCCAATTGTTCGATTTTTACAGAAAACGAGGGCTTGGTCCAGATCAAAATCACTATAACCAATCACGACGTTGGTCCTGATTACAAAGTACACTAGCCCAAATTACACGGATCGTCCCCAAGTGAATATACACCGTATTGAAAATTTTTTCACTGTTCACGATTTTTGAGCAACTTCCGCTTGCCCTGAAAATTTTCACTGTAGTGAATATACTTTTCATATTAAGGATTTTTGAGCAACTTCCGCTTGCCCTAAAAATTTTCACTGCAGTGAGTATGCTTTTCATATTCAGGATTTTTAACAACTTCCGCTTACCCTGAAAACGGAGTTTCCCTTTCCCCTGAAAATTTTCACTGTATTGAATATACTTTTCAGATTCAGGATTTTTGAGCAACTTGCGCATGCCCTGAAAAACAGAGTTGCCCTGGAATTTTTCACTGTATTGGAATATATTTTATCATTCAGGATTATTGAGCAACTCACGCTTGCTCTGAAAAACAGAGTTGCCCTGAAATTTTTTACTGCATTGAATATACGTTTTACATTCAGGAAATTTGAGCAACTCGCGCTTGTCCTGAAAAACAGTTGCCCTGGAATTTTTCACTGTATTGATATTGAATATACTTTTTGCATTCAGGATTTGTGAGCAACTAGCGCTTGCCCTGAAAAACAGAGTTGCCCTGGAATTTTTCACTGCACTGAATATGTATTTTTTATCATTGAGGATTTTTGAGCAACTTGCTCTTGCCTTGAAAAACAGGGTTGCCCTGGAATACTTCACTGTACTGAATATGTATGTTTTCTTATTCAGATTTTTGAGCACCTAGCACTTGCCCGGAAAACAGAGTTTGCCCTGAAATTTTTCAAGCCCGTGGGGGCGGCGGACCCCACCTCGTACACTTATGTGTACAAGTTTCAACCGCAGTTCTGTCGGCACTTGTGTGGGGTGTTGAGTTCATTTTACTCCTCAACATGACACATCTTGTGAACCTGAAGTAATCCAAGAAGAAGACCGAAAATAACCAACGAACGCAATTCAGAAGTTTATTGACGAATCCAAATCAAGTCAAACGAGGACGAACATTCAAAATATTATTTATTGTAAAATTGTACTTGCGTATTTACTGCATTATGATGTTAAAGAGAGAGTAACAAAAACCTGTAGAAAAACCGTCTTGAGAAGCGCAATCCGAATCCTGATAAAAATTGCAATCAAAACTATATAATTTCGAATATCAAAATTTATACAAAAATGACGTCACACACTTGCGGTTATGCAATCCCTATACAATTCCATTCATTGCCACTCCGAAAATTCTAGATTCAAGGCAATGACGTACACTGACGTCATCCGAGCAGCCAATCAGAGACGAGAGCCGAGCTCTGGTTCTGCCTATAAATACCCGCGTACCTGGAATGAAAAGTCAGTTGATTCGTGGGCTTACCAGTCTCAACACCTAAACCAGTAGTGGGCTCACCAAACTGGATAGCTAGTTGGCGAACTTGTGGGGTCTGGCGAATGCGTGAAACAGAATACGCTTGTGACTGGCTACTATTCCAGTAAGGCTAGACTGACGGAACTACTGAAAGTATAGCCAATTACGGAAAACTGGTGGTGGTGTTGATGCTTAATAATGTGGGTTACTCTCTCTCTCTCTCTCTCTTAATATTATAATAAAACGGCGTATTAACCCCTGATAATTATAAAACCGGTGTATGCTGAAGTATACTATAAACCCCTGTTGTTAACCCCTGATGTTTGCAGTAACCTATGTTATGTGCTTTAACAAACAATTGTTGATAGAAAGCCCTGTTGAATTAAATATCACAGTGGTTAAAGCTATACTAATAAAACCATTAGTGAATACAAACTTGTTGTGATACACTGAGCGAAGTCGAGCTAGACCGGCGGGTCCAGGATTCTTAATTGTTAACTTGGGCATGCCATGAACATTCCTATGGACCAGTGCTCTCACGGAATGTCCTAAATGTGTCGTGGTTTGCTTCTTATGGAACGGAACCGCAACATAAAAATGGCACCACCAGTGAGGCATGTTTTTATCAAAAATAAGGTAGTGCCTGGCATAAAAGGGTACTACCTAAGCTCGACTTTTATGTTTTGAACATCTTTCTTCTAATATAAAATATTAATAACACGCATTCCATTACATAAAAACCTTCGTGTCTGGCCTTTTCTTTTAATGGGGACAGAGCGAGACTTTTTACTACACTTTAAATATATGAATTAGCACAGCGGACAGGGAATATAGCCAGAACATATTTGTGTATTCTGAAAACAGAAATAGAATAGGCGTGACTTACAGGGGGATATAAAAGTCACTAGATCAGACATCTATTAGAAAGGTTTATAATAATAGGGAAACAGGTGGTAAGTTGATAAATTGTTATTTGGCGTTTCAAGATCTTTGTTTCCCGTGTTTAAGCAGCAATTGTATAATAAATTTCGTTATTTTCTCCAACTAGATCAACCACTACTTGATTCTGCAACCCTGACATATTATTGAAGACAAGCTAGTTGATTTTGAGAAGGCTCAATAAGTATTAACATAAATGCAGAAAAATAGGAAAAATTCATACTATAATAGACACTTGAGACTGCGGTAGTCCATGATGAATTTTCGTTACTATAATGTAGTAATTGTTTCAGAAAATTTTGAAAATACTATAATTATAATATTAATAGTGAAGACTTTGTCAGAATGAATAAAGAACAACAATCTATTGATGAACACACATCGGATCTAGACAAAGTCAGAGAAAGAGAAATACGAGTGAACCAGGCGCTCTCTATCTTCAAGACGACAAATTTCACCTGGGGCCAAAGCCCAGTCAAGGTCATGCATAACAACTTACTATGTATGGGATTAGACATAGCTATTTTTGAGGAACACCCGATTCTGTTTTGTACATTTCACCAGAAGCTGCATGGAAGGTTTCAGGGGAGATACAGAAAATACCAACCCTTATTATGTTTAATCTATCAAAAACATTGGCGATGGCAGGTGGACATGATGTGGGAGATTTTTTTCAACCGACCTATTCAGTGAGACAGTTACTCGATGATAGAGATATTAATAAATTTACCATAACTTATTTGTATTGGCGATTCGTCATCAACAATTTCGTTTTATTTGGTTCACTCAGAAGAATGGAATATTACCATTTCAAACCTTTTAATATTTAGACGATCAGCACAACATGAAACTAACTATACGCATCTGGGAACCATAACCTTCTTGAAGATATTTTAGACCATGCCCAAAGACCAAAAATTGTTATGTTTCAAGATTTTCAACAAGAAAAGAGCTTTTGTTTTTTTAAGTGTTAACCACACCCTTGTTGTGGACAAGAATCTTTTAACATGTGTAAATGGAAGACCAACTGTCAAATCTTGTATGTTTTCATTTCGTTTTGCCTTTCGTATGATGAACGCGCAGTTTTTCGCGAAAGTAGATGTATGAAAATTATACTCATGTACAAATCACTATGAAACCATGTGGTTTTGACTCTGTCTGTTTAGACAGGAAGCCTAAAGGCTGAATAGCAGTAGCCTGATAAAAACGTAGACGGAGATTTCCAATTAAACGTTATTCAATTGAACCCTTTTCAGGGAGACTTGAAGTTTACAATATATCACCTATCTCTTTGTAAATTTATCTTTATTATCAAACACCTAATATGACTGATACTTAAAACTACTCATGCTGGAAATTGGACAACAAACCGATATTTTTAAGACCATGAACTTTATTAAAAACGCACGAAATTCGAATCGAATGATGAAAGAAGTAGAATTGGGAAATAAAAATAATCATATGAAAATGACATTACTGAGTCCAATATTTCACAATTGTGGGTTCAGTCTCAGTGAACCTGCCCTCCGACATCTGTAGATCTTCGAGTAATAATGAGCAGTCCCAAGTTGTGAAGCCCCGGATCTCCTCCGACGCAGGTTGAGCGAATCGAATGTATACGTTGTTGTGTTGCCAGTTGTCCTCTTCTAGGAACCAAACGAGCCGGAAAGCCACGTTATCTGGTGGCAGAGTAGCTCTACAGTACTTGTAAATATCCTCGGCCTGATACAACGCCGAGACAGGATCGAGACGATGACCACGTTGATAACGACTTAAAGCCAATACCGTCTCATCTTTGAAAACTTCTTCGACGTTCAAATCTGGTAACAGCTTTATGATTGTAGTAGCCGTCTTTGATATTGAATGACAACTAACGTTGAAAACCCAGCTTATATACTCGAAACGGGTGGAATTTCCCGGATGATGCAATATTGCATCACCTCCCATTAACGAAAGACTTTAATTAAGGTCTAGAGTACAATTAGGGAGTATCCTATCCCAGACGTTTGAATTCTAGAATTTGGGCGGATTACTATTAGTCTGAAAAACAGTTAGGCAAACCGGAAACCAAAACAACCCTTGCCTATAACGAATTTGTTACAATAATCTTTTATAAATTTCTCTTGATCATTACTCTAATTAAAACTTAAACAAACTTTTATTTTTCAGGGACAGTATGAGTAATAAATTTAGGATCAAGGTATGTATTAAAGTTTGGATATTGTATTTCCAGTGATGCTTAGACAAACATTTAAAAACTAATTTAGCAATGACTAAACTGTTATGTGTGTATCTTATTTTGCATCTACATTTTACAAACTCTGACAGTGCATCATCAAAGAGAGACTGTAGCACTACGTTAAAAGCAATATTAAATATTATTTCCGCCCAAGGAAGAAATGCTCAACCAATTGCGCAACAAGAACAGACTCCTGTCGAACATATGACACCTCAATTGATATGACACTGTGTGATTTAACACATTTCAGAGAAGACAAATCGGAAGATCATAATCATTTTGAAACGGAAGCAGATAAGCATTTAAAAAATCTAAAACTTACTATAGACCCAGGATGCGGTTGCAGTTATATTCAAAGATATGAATGGAAACCGGATGAATGGACGAATTTTACTGAAAATAAATTACAGCAACAAATTCAGGGATATGAAATGGTGAGTGACTCTTGGTTGGATAAGAGTGCCACAAGAAAAATTTGTATTCTCACATATAAATCCTGAATACCAACATAACCATCACATATATGGATATTATTCTCAAGATCTACTGGCTTTTGTTGAATATACAATAGTATCCTTTGTTGAAAAATATCAATGGGTAGCTTGGAAACTTTTCTTTGACGATAGACCTTATCCTAGTCAAGAAATAGACACTTGCTATATGTTTTTGAAAGACATGCTTAATGTCAAAATAATAAAAAACAATAATACGACACGAAGTTCAATACGAACCGACAATATACGTGAATGTAACCCAGAACAATTAGTAAAAAATGAAACTATAAATGAAAATGAAGTTTTAGTTCGTATACCTGGTGGAGATTTTGTGACGGTACAACCAAATTGTAGTGATCATACTCAACTGCATGATCGACTATATTTCAAATGCTACTGAAAGAGTAATCATGGACGATTTTGGGTAGTTATAAAAATAAAATATGGACCGTTGAGAATAAAATATACGCCAATTTGGTGGGTACTTCAAAGACTACGAACGAATCTGGTATTTCACCAATACTATATAATTCCACTGTCTTTAAGAACGAATAATGTTACCTTTTCATATACCCATTATCGAGAACATTGTGAAGACCATCAGTGGAATCAACGAAGACCAACTGCACTTTTAAACTCGAAAATAACTCGATCCCATTCTGAAAAATCACAATGTTGGAGAGATAATTTCAATGCACAAACCTGTGCAGAATAACCAAAAACTTATTTTAATCCTATGACGGGAAGCGTAGAAAAGCTATTACAAACACCGGAAACTGGCCGGATGAATTGGGATATGAATCCCTTTGTAAGGCCTACCGTAAAGGAAAAGTGTCCAGATCCTCCGTGCAAAGAAATTATCGAGCATTGATCGATCAAGGTCCTATGTCTCGAGTTATAAACACTAAATGGTTCTCCATGCATCTAATTAATGGAAATATTATCCCCATTCTATGACAGTTTAATTTTTCTTATTTGGAAAATCAGACCCAGCAGATATTATCGCAGTTTGATCAACAGAACAACTTTACTATGGAAATGGTTAGGAATTATGACTATTATCAAATGCAAATACGACACTTTGATTCACTGCTTCTACGTGTAATGGATCAACTGGAATCAATTACTGATGAAAATGATCGCGCACGTCTATTTCAAAATATGACCGTATTAAGTGACGAAGTTGGCAATGCCGAACGAAACCAAGTAGCGATAGGATCAATTATAAAACGTCATGTTCGGACATTAAGAAGTGATCTGGAAAGTTACTATGTAACAAAAATCATTCAACAATCCCTATCGACTTTGGATACGATAACTGATTTGCATCAGGATATCATTTATGAACATCAGTTTCAAAACGGAAAAATTATCAGTTCTCCCAAGTTTAGAATTGTTAATCCTACCACCACTATGGAAGTGTCACCTACAACCCAGACTACCACGACAACTATAATGGAACAAAATCGGACATCCATTCCTGCTAAAACAACTGAAGTTGTCACAACTACGATTTCCACTGCTACTTCAGCTGCAACTGATTGGGAAAAAGTAAATGAATGAGTTGAACAAGAATCTGGGAAGAATACAGGAATTTTTATACCGATACTTTCAAATATATTGAATACTTAATGGCCATTGGCTCAACCATAGTTTATGGAGTCTATCAGTTATGTAAATCTTCTAATACTATAATTGGTAATGTTACTTCGGTAACCCTTTAAGCAGTGAATTTAACATTTATGTTTAATATATGAATGTGTTTTTGTTTGTTTTCGCAACATTCTAATCTTTATTTTTCCTAGACACTATCCCAATAGGATTTACTGAATTAAACAATCAGTAACTTGAAAAGTGCAGTTGACAACGAAAAGACAGCTGTTTTTGAAAAATTTTTGAGATAGAAGAAGCTGAGTGAGTACTTCTGGTATAAGGTTTGCTCTTAAAGAGTTCTGTCTAGGACTTCAGTAAATCTTAATCGCATCCATTGGTGCGTATGGACTTTAAACTTTCCTTTGTTGAATTTTTTTAATTAAAGTCTCGAATCAATTATGACGTTGGTGAATTGTAAAAACGTCGAAATACAGCATAATTACTATAACGAAAACCGACCATGTCTAAATTCAATATTTGCTTGAAAAATGTAAGCTTTCCTGTAATATCAACTTAAAACCAGTTCCAGGAGGAGTAAAACTATTGTACTCCTAGAACGTGTTATTCCACCATCGTATCTTTGTGAGAGCCCTCGCTTCATCTATGCCTTTTTGAATCCTTCTAACATTGATTTCATTTTTAGCTATCATACGATTTGCAATGCTCACTTAAATGTCCGAATTGCTTGAACTTAGGATTACTTTAATTTCTTTGGGATTCTCTTCTCAGGTAAACAACGTATCACGACCAACGACTTTGGTCAAGGATTGGACTGAAATACCTAAACTACAATTAAATTTTATTCTGGTGGAGCCTATTTTTAAATATCACTAACCTAAAACTAATGCCTAACTGAACTCGTTACTCTTTCGGCAACTATTATTTGATAGTTTTAAAAAACTGTTTAGTAAAACTTCTGATCAGGATTAATATGGTTTATAACATGTTTATCTTTATAATTATCTTTACAATACCGCAGACTTTGGGAGACAATTAAGTCGATTTGGGTTTTATATTAGTACACAATACAGCGGTAGAAGTGAAAAACGAATTTGACTTGGTGATATATCATTGGATAAACCGTTAACATGACTGATAATAACAGGATACTAACTTCCTGTCCCGCTTGTGATAATAATTTTTAACTAGATCCTTGCATAAATTGATGAACCCCTTTTTATTCTGGAAAACCCGGATTTTATTTCCGTCAAAGGAACTCTTATTCTTATAAATAAAAATCAATGACCTTTTGTCATAATTGGCAGCGTTACGGACTATCCTTAGTTGATATTTGGAATATTGAACGTGCTTTTGAAAAATACTCTCTTAAAACCAATCAACTTATGGTATATTGTAAGCAGACTTTCGTTAAATGGACTAAAATGCTGATAAATTTTCCATGGTATAAGTTATTTCGCCAATATGAAAGAACAGCTACGGCTATGAGTTTGAATCCTGAACCTACCTTATCTTATCTGAAACATTTTGGTGAATACTTATGGAAAGCATAAACAATTTACATAATCACAGAACGAATATGAGGATAACTTTGTTTATAATTTTTGACTATTTACTGACTTATACTTCTCTTTGGAAACGTGGCATAAAACCTTGTTCTTTTTGGAATATAGGGAGAAGAAAAAATGTAGTCACATTTCGTAACCGTCCTTATTACAATATTATTAGAATCTGTTTCTTGATATAGTGGTCTTAAATCCAGAACCTCAGGGATAATGTGAAAAGTGACTCTTACTTTATAAAATGAACCTTTTTTGAATAAAAGTTAAAAACTTTTTAGTAATTGTAGTAATTTCTGGAGCGATGTCTGTCCTATAACATTAGGACATATTGTAAGGGTGAAACGAGTCCCCACCTTGATTTGGACGAGTATGGTGAGCTTGGTGTATAGATCATTACAAATATACATCTATATTCACTCATTGACACTATAACACTTTATAATACTACGGATACGACGACAAATATAAACTAAGAATATACCGAACTGAATACTAAGTGATTATGGAGCTTCATCATAAACGCTAAGTGCATAATAAGTCCATAATTTAAATATATCTGTGTGTATGGCATTATGGAGATTGTTGAAGTCTATCATATAATATAATAGTAAAGCTTTAGACTACATGAAATCTTACCAGAGACAGCAAGGCTATTAGCCCTATTATGTGATATCTCTGAAGGGGAATTACTTATATGATATTTTGGGAATAAAAATGATACTAGACTGTTTGTACTTATACTATAAAACGAGTGAATAAGATGAGGATGATGATGAGCGGATGAATAAGAGGAAGTGATAGACTCTTTAGTCGGATGCACAACACTGATGTCCTGTGGCAGTGAAGGACTTTTGTTTTAAATTTTAACCCATTTGATTACGATAATTTGCCGATTCTTATGAAGCTGCAGAAGTCATGCCTATGATGCCGAACGTTAAGGCAGATTGGTATGTGCTGTAGATTTCGTACCTATGATACCGAATATAAAAAGGTAGCTTATAGGAATTTCGGACATCTCACAATCCTGTGTTGGCGCCATGCAGGTTGTGTTCACGCTTCTTCTGTTCTGCCAGTCACGTTATCTTCATCCCCACTATGCACCATATTATTATTTTTTTTTTACTATCTTTGTGACAGACATCCACTACTTGCTGACTGTGAAATTCATTAGGAAAGGTTTAGCCGAAGTCATTTACTCTACGGATAGACGAAAATCATTTGACATTTTTGTGGCTATATGGTTTAAGGAGAATAGACGGACATATTAAATACAATGACTACGGTGAAATTGACTTTAGGGAGACCTTCCGATCTGCAAATGGCCTGGCGATATTGGTGAAGTCACCACCCACCACTATCGTGGGTCCGGGCAGGGAGATTCCTTTGGTGGTGCTTAGAGAATCTTCTTGCTAAAAGATCGGGAGATGATTAATGGGAAACTGGAAACAAAATTTGAAACTATTAATGTGCTTTGAAAGGAATAGACATTTTTTTACACAAAAACCGATAAATAACGTATTTTGGAAGAAACTGTCAAAACCTTGTTGAAAAATCCTTGTAAATAACATCAATACTCTTTGCGAAAAATAACGATAATTCTTTTTGTTACAGGATAATTATACTTGTATAAGAAAAATGAATACTGTAGATTTGCAACAACGTGGTAAAGAAAAGGAAGAGTATATACAAAAACTTGAAGAAGAGATACGAAAAGTGACAACGAAAAACGACACTTTGACAGAAACAAACGAGACATCTGACCTCATTGAGGACAGAAAATCGTCTCTGGAGTTGAGGAAACAATTACTCCAAGAAATCCAGATGTACACACCGACTAACTCACATAATCAGGAGGGAACACAAAGCCGACATTCAGGGAAGACTCATACCCCTCTCTCTCCGACAAAGAAATCCAAGATCAGGAGAGTAATAATGAGGAATACCCTAGAAAAACCGTTTACGCCAAACGTGGTAAATTTTCTTCCAAAATCAATGATCTCTTATCTGTAAGTTGGAAGAATTCCCAACGACGTTTTTTATTAAGATGCCTGTATCACTTTAGCTGGGAAACCCTATGGCACAAAATCCAATCAACAGATAACTATGATTCCACTCGAAAACCCAAAACTAACTTATTCTTACATTTACCGGGAATAACAATTTTGGATTAAAAAAGGGGATCTTATTTTTCTTCTCACTGGCACAGCCGTGGGTTGGAATATTTCACATGTTCCATATCAAAATAAGTGGTGGTTTGTCTTTGTATTTTTCCAAAAAAGCAAGCCAGGAAAAGATTATAATCCCCACAGGAAAGATTTTGGGATATCTTTATGCCATTCCCCCATACCAAGAATAATACTTTCATCGATCTGCAAATTCAAAACCGAGTAGTTTTGCATATCATAGTTCAAAACTTTAAAAATCAAAATGGCTATTGAATACCGGTTCTTTACAGATAATAGCTCAGGTTTCATTTATACTACAATATTATTACTATAACAAGAATTTCTATTTGAAAAACAAAACCTATATGCATAAATTGCGACTTTTATGGACGACTAAAAACTTTTATGTTATCTTTTAAAGTCTTAAGACTTTTTACCCTAGCATCACATATAAACAATTTTATATTTCACTAAATTCTTTGAGAATCTCAATTGATTAGTAACCAATGTTCGTAAAAGATTGTTGAAGATAATTTTGAAAACGTTCCCATTTGACGATACAAGTTTCTAAATTAAAAACCTTAGATATCCTAAAAGATAACATAACTTGGCCCCAAAATTCAAAATAAGACCTACATAATTTGATATCGCTGATCCTAAAATAATGCATGTTATTTCCGTCAAGGAGATTTTGGTGCAAAAGATTATCACATGACGTCTTCTTTTTAAGACTTTGTAAAATAAATATTTTCAGCAAGTAATATTCGTTGACGACCAATCCTTGGTGAAAAGCAAATCAAAGCCTCTTGATGCACTAATTTTGTGAGACTGTTTATGATCACTACTTATTGAATGGTTGAAACTGGCAGAAGAACAACTTTAATAACGGTCATATCTCGAATGACCAACCATTTCATACGTGTAATACAGGAATGTGTATCATGTTCGACAGAAAAACTACAAATATTGAATTTTGAAAGAAACCCTTTGGTTGATAGTCGGACTATAAATTGAAAGGTGAAAAAACATATTAAATTACAAATTCAAATTCATCATGGTCAGAGTGGAAACCATCAGGCATTCTAAAATTTATTAAAGCAGACGTTTCTGAAAGACTGTGCCTGGTAATGATTAACGAAATTTACGTTTCGGGAAAAATAAATCATCTCACCAGGTTGAATAAAAACCCTGACGAATAAGGGGATGTAAGATAAGGGGAATACAAATTTTTGAATTTTGAACATAACCTTCGGATTGCGAAAATAACCTTATGTTGTTTCGTGAATATTACGTGGTGGAAAATGGTCGTATACATAAAGATAACATATTTTGAAAACACACCCCCAAGTTATAAAAANAGGTTCTTCTGCAAANTTATTCTGTAACGTTTCCNAAATAATGGTTCTAACCTTCTTCCAGATGGAGACGTGCTATATGTTTAACTTGGATTCTACAAATACATGACCANATTATTACAATTTATTGAAAGTGCTCATCATTAAAAAACTTTCTGATAATATCAGATATTTATTTAAACAAAAACAATTATCATTTTTGTGAAAACTACTGCTCTACTTTTCGATGTTATCTACAAAACCATATAATACTTTTGATATCCTTATATTTAAACTTAAATTTTGAAAAATTTATCTGAAAACTTTGTTTTATCTCCGAAATACCCATGGTGTAAAAAAACCATATTCTAGCAGACATTATCTCGCATGTAATAAACTACGAGATGCCTTGAAACCGATTTACATGGAAACACTCGTGATTGATTCAACACCTTTAATTTTCATATATTGAGGCGAGTTCTATTACAACAACAACACCTTGGATTCCATCAGAAGATAACCCTCCAGCGAGCAACTATCCCAACCACGGAATTCTCATGAGAGAGGGATAACAAGAGGTACATCGCATTCGGGCCCTGGAGGATGAAAGTATGCACGCCAAGTTTTTCTGTTATCAGGCCAAAAATTACTAATGTAAGCCAGTTGTCACCATAACAATGAATCTATTTGTAAATCTTTGCATGGTTAGCTGTTTTTACCTATATTGTGCTTACTATACAAACAAGCTATACAATCTTCCACGAGAACCCCTGAAGCTAAGAGGGACCGGTCTTAGTCTTTGTACCCCCTGATAAAATTTCTCTCAGAAGCCCTGGCTGTTGGGTTGGGCTTCTTCCAATTACGCGTGCAGAGTCTTATTCCTTTACTGCGTTCGTTGTCAACACCAGAACTCTATTTCGAAAACTGAATCACCCAATTCTACCACGTACAGTAGAACATCCGCAACTGTTTCGGCTAACCTTCACAATACTACACAAATCTCCACCACAATAATAGGCTATACCTAAACATATCGTTTGCCCCTGCGTTAGGCTTTCAGACTAAGGTTTATCGCGTCTAATTTATCAAAACAAGAGCAACATATTTTCTAAGCTTTTCTTGTTAAAATGACTTCTTCTGTGACTGCCAACGTTAAGGTTACCATCGAACAAAAGGAGTCAAACCTCCCAAGCCCATATTGCCTAGTGAAATAGTTATTTTGCTATGCTTATGGTTTCAATAATTTCAACCTACATAGCACACTACCTTTTAGGAATACCTGTATACAATTTATTTTAGGGTTCGAGCAGGGCCGATGCTAGAAATTGCGGTGCCCAATTAGAAAACTGTTGGCAGCGCCCCCACTCTATAGACAAGTATAGTTCATCTATGATTTTATTTTGTGTAGTATGTCCGTCTTTAACCAAAAAAATAAATGCTTGATATACTCAAATTTTGAATGACTATAAAAGCTTTATTTATTTTTTTAATACCAAGTATAACATTTCCAGACATAATGCCTACATGCAGGTCTTCACTGAACTCTGTACGCTTTGTTCCGATCATCCAAATCTTGACCTTGTCTCATATGAAAATATTCTCATTTAAGTAGTTGTTCGTCGTAGTTTTTTTCTTGAAAATGTCTAAACTATAATGGTGATTTAACAGCTTCAGCCGATTCACGTGCACCTACTGAAACATCATTTGAATCTTGACGATTTTTTCATGCTATTTGTCAATTGTCTGTCCACAATAAAATCTTTGGTAACCATAGAAACTCCATGTGGCTTTCAAATGATTCTTTGAATTTTCATGCTTCCAAAACCTCGTATGAAGATTACACCAGTTGTTGAACCCACTTGTTGATAAAGCCCTGGTTGTTTTCTTGCTAAAAAGGTTTGCAGTAAAAACAACAAATTTAGCCAGCAGCCTGAGAATACATGAACCAAGTTCTTACAATGCTTCATACATTTGGAAGTCTACTTTAACAATCATGAGTCCGCAAATAGTGGGTCGCGACTCAACTTTGGGTCACGAGACCTTCCACTCTGGGTCACCAAAAATTTAAATTTACATTTTAGATTTGCCATTCTCCTTAGAAAGAATAAACGCAATCATTTACTGTTTTATGTGCTAAGTTTCATACAATTTGGAGCTAGAAAATTGCTATGGTCAATAGTAGTCTTCAAATTGATGTTTAACTATAAAGTATTTTCCACGAAATTGCATAGTAACGAATTGTTTGGGTTGCGAGAATTTAAACTATATTTAGGGTCGCGCCAAAAAGTATTGGTAGACCCCTGTCTTAAATTTTTATTTATGTATGCTGGTCTACTAATTGGGTCATCATACATGTTAATTATAACTTTAGTCATGGAACATCTATCATTGCATGATGTTTGAGATCGCTTTTTTTCGTTCTGGTAAAAGTAAGATTTCTGCTTTGGCACTGCTTTTGATGCATTGGGATCATCTTCAATTTGGATTGTATTATGAAATAAAATTGTTGGATTGGATTTGGTTTTTGGAAAAACATAGATCCGTTTATCTCTGCTGGCGTCTACCGTGACAGAAACAAAACAACGCACGTTTTAGTGGCCTAGTATACGTCCTTAGATTACCGTGACTGTGTCACTACTGGTGCGGGGTCACTTGAGGCGCGGGGCCCAATTTGATGAAATCGGGCAAATAGGCTTAAAACCGGCCCTGGCTTCGAGCTAACAAGTATTCCAGGGAGAACTCGTATCCTGTGCACCTGACGGTGAAGATTTAACCAAGCTTGTATTTGGGATTTTCATTCCTATGGGAATCCCATGGGTTAAGATAGGCATAAATTGCTATGGGAATGGGACAGATAAATATGTCCCATGGACAAACCTGGATTTAACTCACCTACTTTCTGTAAATTTTGCACAACTGTTCGTTTATCGAATCAGGTTCAGTATATTCATTAAAAGTATCTTCGATTTCTTCAAATTTAACTCAGCACAATATAATAACACACTGCCTATGTATTGATCATGTCCCTTTTGACAGCTCCTTGTTCAGGAGCTGCCTCGTCCTTCTTAGCAGCTCCTTGTTCAATAGGTGCAACAACAACTTATCTCAGGAGGTTCTGCGCATCGACTTTTATGCCAGTCATTTGACTCATGATTGGATGAAGTTCCGCCGCTCGGGTTTGCGTTCCAAGCTGTGTGCATGCGTTACTTGCATGGCGTTCCGTAACGTTCTGCTTCACCGAGTGCTGCTGAAGCGTTCAACTAAAACGGATTGTTGACCAGTCCGGTTAGAAGTCGCTTATCTTCTTTAATCAATACCAAACCTTTTTCTTTTAAGTGGAGGTGATACAAAAAACTTGTCCACCATTCATAAATGTCGAAGTTCTTCATAGAAACCAAGTTTGAAAGGCTTCTAGTACGTTTCCTAAATGGTATCCAAATATTTTCATGTTCTTTTTCTAAACGTAAAATTATGTCGGGTAATTATGTCGAGGGTAAATTATGTCGGGGAATTGAAGGGGTCCCAACACTATCGGCTGGCATTGATTCACCACTCTTCTTGCATTTCAAGCCTACGACCTGAGCTCTAAATTTCCCACGCAAACTCACCAACCGGATTATCTCGAATCAAGAACGTCGTATTCGTCAGTTCTGTTGAAACTGAGCAAGGCTACCTTTGCAGAATTCTTCACTTCAACCACCAAAATTTGATGTT
>JGI24022J15233_10002025_pt1 | contig 18292 bp, 10 predicted proteins | sample Ectturendosymbi2_FD_15233 | JGI IMG/M metagenome (IMG submission 15233) | reverse complement strand
GGTCTGGTGGGGGAACGCATCCCCTGCAACCCCCCCCCCTCTGTCCGCGCCTGTATACCAGTATTCCACATCTACCAGAACTCAACAATTCCCAAAGTAATAACACACTCATCGACACGGCTGTGGCTGGCTATCCAATATAAGCAGACTATGAAAAGGAGCGGTGACAGCTCACACCTTGTCGGAATCCAATCCGTGAGTCCAACGCACACAGTGAGTGGTTCTGACTTGACGCCTTTGACGCGAATGTAAATTTCTGAGCGGGAATACAATGACTTGACTGCTAGTAGGAGGTGAACAACAGCAACATACTCCCGTAAAACTCGTCAAAGCTCTTCCAAAAACTTGGCCACTAGACAAAAAGAGTTAATCATCTTTTCAAGTCTTCAAGCATTTCAGGTCGGATTTCATCACAACCTGCTGCCTTCCCAGATTTCAGTTTTTTGACAGCCATGAAGACTTCAGTCGCAATGATGGTATTTTCTCCCCAAAATGCACCTCTTGCATGTCTGCTGGTATCAGAGTGACGTGGGTTCAAAATATCTATAATATATAGAATGGACTCTCCATCTGACAGGGATGTCCTCCTTATTGCTGAGTAAGGCACCGCTTTGGTATTTGATGGATCTAGCAGTTTGTGATCATTTGATGCGAGACGCCGGATTGTTTGCCAGAACACTTCGATGATCTCAGTTGAAACGATACAGAAATCAACCAGCGGCCGTTGACTCACTGAATCTCTGCACCAGGTGTATCTGTTCAAACCTATTTGCTTTGAAAACTTTTCCGTGATGCACAGTGTGATGTTGATCATAGATGCAGCAGGGGACTTCCCTTACCATTTAGGTTAGCAGCATCACCGTGTTGACCAAGCATACCTTTCCATTCACCAACGCTGTTTCCAACGATTCATGTCTACCAAATCGAATTGATTAGCTTCAACCTTTTGCAGGACATCACTATTTTCCTCTACCAGCTCAGGGTACTGTCCTGTTAAGGTTGTACCGTATGCCTGTATCAAACACAAAAAGTGTCCTTTCAACCTCAACATTCACACCTTTGTTTCCACTGAGGTGACATTCATCAACACAGCCTTTCCGTTGGAAACTTACGAGCATTCCCACCCCAGACTGGACAAACTCCCAGCTCCACGGTAATAGAGCCCCCACACTTAGTTGAAGAGATGCCAACAACATCCTGGAATATTGTTTATTTTCTTCGTGCAATTTGTGTTTTTTCCCTGTGAATACACTTATGTTCCAATATTTCCAATCCCCAGCTGATGACAAGATTGTTGTTTACGCATGGGTTTCATTTCAAGTCTCCCTGAGCAGAAGCACTCTGCGCTGTACTTATTGGTCTCACCAAATGCGTAGTGGGTGCAATGTGAGACCTCCACTTGTCGATGGCTGCTGGGGAAGACTGTCGCAAACGTTTTGAAAAGCCTCACTGTCAAAAGCCAGAAGGCGGTCCTTGTTCACACCCCTGACATCCGATTCGCGATGGCATTGATCGTTTTTGCGCATTTCATGGTAGCAACTACCCAGGTTCGACCGATGGAAAAACCGGTCGCACCATTTGCCCAGCAACTTTTGCAGAAACTGGAGGTGCCACGGGAAATCGCTTGTGGGGGAAATATTTATGTGAGGGAGGCATTGCATTGTGTCTAGTGCATGAGCAAACATGTAGCAATTCATGACACTTCAAAAGGAGAGGCTGTGTATTACGCTACTACTTTTCTTTTTTTAACCCTTTAAGGGCGGACGGTATTTTGGTCTCTTCTGTTTCATAACCCATGTTGTTGTTCTACTCCTCATGGATGGATCTTTGCGGACACCCGTTCAATAAATATGTAGCTGCTTTTCAGGGCGAACACGTCCCGGTTTGACCGCGACAGTCAGGTATTTTAGGGTAGTGTCCCTGTCTGTTGTTTGATTGTTTCGTAAAACCAAAACGGCTGCATGTAAGGGGGAAAAGTAAGGGTTATGAAACGCAATGATGGATAAGAACGGCAGGGATTTTTGTTCAAGGAATATTACAAATAGCTTTCTGCTCTTCGTTTTATATTTTGCAAACCTAACTTTTTCCGGACGCCTTTTAAATTGCAGCCATCGTTATTTGAAAGCTTTACCAACTAGATCGTGCAACGTCTTGGTTTGGAAAAAAATTTTGATCACCCTACTCAGTACTCACTGTGATTTGGATTTTGTTCACGTATCAAAAACAACATGTTTGAAAAAGTTGTTTATGAGTGTTTAACTAGTCTCCACACAGGTGAAGAGTTTGAATCAGCAGGCTTGTCCAATCAGTCAGCAAATTTTTAATAGGAAATCGATTTCACGTAACACTACGCATCGTCAGTCTTACAACCTTATTCGAATAGAAGCGGCGTCGAAAACTTTGCTGATCTAATTCAAAGCAAACTTTAAAAATTTGTTGAATGATTCAAACTCTTCACCTGTGTGGAGACCAGTTACTTCAATGCAGATATGTGCAAGTTTGAAGCATCGCAAAAAATATGAAACCAGAGCCCATCCGGCTGATTCCTCGAAAGCTTCCAGCAAACTTGGAGATTTTATTAATGTTTAAAAAATTATTTAAAAAGGTGTTTCTCAAAACACCTCATTAAATACCTATGAAATCACACATATGTCAAAAAAGAAGAAACAATATACCATTCCATAAAAATATAAAGAAAAGCAACACTCAATTCAGTCAATAGAGTGTCGAAAAGAGAGTAAATCGTTGTAGGAGATGGCGCCAGCGGTGTAGTGCTAACAAAAGAGATGTGGGAGCGCTGTTCCCACACCAAGTGAAAGGAAGACTGCACCAAATAGTTCGAATAAACTAAGCATTCGCCTACAGAATTTCCGCACTGGATCTTCCTGTTTCAGTGCACATAAGGTGTGGGAAGACCGTTCCCATGCGTTCCCACCCCACTACACCTCTGGATGGCGCCGTATTCACGAGATGTCCAACAATGAGATGGTGGCAATGCAGTGCCAGACCAAACGCTTGAAAATATTAGATGTTCATGGCCAATTTGAAAATGGATGTGAATAACCAATTTTGGGCCAAGACAGCCAACTCATAACGCAAAACTTTCAAAGGGCTGCAGTTGGAATTTCAAGCATTCTCCGTGATGGAATGTTATAGGGTTGCAACATTAGTCTGGTAACAGAAACACGTTACAAATTGTTCTTACTCAGTACTTGTTTGAGGCACTATACTACTTACGCAACATGTGAACTACCTACCGTAGCTTTCGGTGAGGCCGATTTCATTATTGTCAATTAAGACATTTAACCTTTTCTTTTTGGTGTATAGCAGGGTTTTCTTAATAAAGTAACACAAAATATTGATTTACTTCTGGACAAATGCCGCTTTACAAGTTGCAGTCCATGTTTTTCATGATAATTTTCTTTAGCAAAAGTTGAATCGATGTTCCACATCTTGATTTTTTTCTTAATTCCATGAAATACCCAAGGTGTTGAAATCTATAGTAAGGTCGGAGCTGAGTTTGAGGGTATTAAGTGTACTTACCTTAAGCTTGTTAGGAAGACCAAACTTTGTCCTATCGTCGCTATTTTCAATGATAAATTTCCACTTGACATGTTGATTGGCAATTCGTTTCTGTTTCTCCACAAAATGCTTTTCACGAACATGGCGTAGTTGCTCATTTTGCCTGCGTTACCAACAAAGGTGACTACAACCTTCAGTGTGTTATGAAATCGCAGGTTTTTAAATTTCAAAGGAAGTTTTGCTCTGTAGTTCAATGAAGAAGATTGCAATATAGATGCAGGGCTTGGAGAAGAAGCTTGACAAGGCTTGGAGGAATTTTACAATTGATTAACTTTGATTTCACTGAAGAAGTTAAATCTTCTGCGAAGACCTTGTGTACAGCTATCCTTTATATCAGTGTGGTCCAACTACAAGCCCACCAGCCGCATGTGAGCCGCGGACAGAATTTTTGAGGCCCGCAAGCTTTCTCAGTATTGATTTAATGTTGTGCGTATGTTGCAGTAGGTCATTTTCATTAGAACGGACATAACACCTTTTAATAAAAATGCACAATATTAACGGCGTTACGCTAGACCAGGGGTCTCTAAACTACGGCCGCAGGCCAAATCCGGCCCGCGAAGCCATTTCTTCCGGCCCGCAGGACATTTTGTCAATAATGAAGAAATAATATATTTACGAAAAATTTATTGATTTGGTAGCAGGGATGTAGTGCTAACGAAAGAGGTATGGGAACGCACGGGGCACCCAAAAAAACTAGCCATTTTAAAACAGCTCCAAACTCATTTTAAAGCAGTAGGCTATTTAATGAAGTCATGAAAAAGGGGAACGCCGTTCCTACGTGTACCCGCCCCACTACACCGCTGTTTGGCAGAATGTAACAAATGTAAGTCCGCCCTCGACCTGTTGTGTAATAGCTTGTGTCGCTCTCTAAAAAAGAATTTGTAGACCCTGGACTACACTGCAGAGCTTCTTGAAATTAGTCAGCAAAGATAGATTTCCCACAGTGAAAGAGTTCGCACTAAAAATGCACTTCGTGTTTGGAAGCACATACGGGTGTGAGAGTACATTTTCTATTATGAAAGCAAGTCTAATCTCAAAGCAGAAATCGATAGGCAGACGAAAAACTGGACGGTGGTCACGGACGTGCTACCGCTAACACTGGTATCGACAAAGGAAGGAAAGCGTCAGAAAAGCCTGGACCACACGCATCCTATTGATAGAGATTTGTGATAAACTGCTATTTGCTATTGTGCAATAATTTCAATGACGCACTCACCTATCTACATTTTTTAGTTTTAAATCTTGTGAAAGGTTGCGAGGGCATAACTCGAAACTTAGGGTCTTGTCGAGGAATTATAAATTTAGCCTCATTTCTTGTAAAGTAACGACAGTGGTGACCAATCCAAAAGATATTTATTCCGTGACTGCTACGCGTTTCTCATTGCCACTTTGTGCCGATGCTGAAGGCATTGAATTCGTAATCCTTCATATTTACCTGAGTTTAACGCAGGGTCGTGCAAAGAAAGAGGGGTGAACGGGGCGACGGCCCCGTGCATCCAAGGCAGGGGGCATCCAAAGAGTTAAATTACAAAAATTGCATTTATTAAAATGCTGTAACGGGATACTTCTTCGTATTGTAAGGTTATTAACACATGCTTCATGGATCTGATGGGAACTTGCCTGAGAGGGACATGCAAATGTATGTTGAGTGACCCGAGAGAGAGAGAGAGAAATGAAGCACTCCCATCGTTATCTCAAGGCCTTACACCCTATTTTACTTGCGCATTTTGTTTTCTGTTTAATCTAAAATAGATTTTCGTCTCGTTATGCAAACATAACTTTTAGATCGAAGCTTTTGACATTAATTTTATCTGGTAAAATTTGATGTTGAAACCTGAAAACTTGGGTAGTGAGAAGACTGAGCTCTGCGCCAGAGATGAACGGACTCTCATATTTTGCGATCCAGATCCAGTCCTGAGTTTTTAAAACTCAGTCCAAGTCAAACCATAGTCCAAAAGTTTAGGAAATTTAAATCCAAGTCCAAACAAAGTCCAAAAAATTAACAAAGTACAGATTTTTAATGACAAAAATTAGGCAATTCTTTTCAATTAACTCAGTCCAAATCCTGTCCTGATCTTAAATTTATGTAGCATTTTACAGTCCGGATTCAGTCCAAAATCAATAAAATTCGTCATAGTCCGGATCCAGACCAATCCAGGTCCAGTCCAATGCTCATCTCTGCTCAGTGCCATCACTGACAGCAGTCATACGGTAATAGTCAACAGACGATTTATGCCGAAATTACATTTAGCTGGGTATGCATGCATGGGCCAAGGTATGTATGCAGGGGCCAATGAGGGCTGGAGAGGATACATCCTCCACCAATCAGCAGTAAAAACACATTGAAACTCATTTCATGAAGTACTTTCGTTTTTCGCCAAACTTTTTTTTTGCTCCCGGCAAGAACATATCAACGGAGTTTTGGGTAAGGGTGAGGCTGCATGTATATTGCCCAGTAGAATTAAAAAGATTTTTACCTTTTTCAAAGAGCAGTAATGTGGAATAAAATGCTTGTCTTTGTAACGCTAAGCAATTTAAACAAGACATCAATCGCGCGCTAACCCACACATAAAATGCATGAAAATTGATGTGTTTTACTGTAACAGTGATCCGCACGTGCGAGCAGTGGGATTCAGCGTTTTGTGCACTCCACCTTACAGCTCTGATGAAGCCCATAGTTTTGAGAGTACGAGGAGGAGCATGCAGAGGCATGAGCAGTCGTTGCTCGTGAGAGTAACAAAAGAACATCATTTTTGCCGTACTACATACCCAAAGCGACTCATAACACCAAACCGGAACTTTGCATTGCACTAATTGCAGCATCCTGTTTAACAGGTTGCGAATTGAAAGAAACCGTATACTCCTATATGAACGTTTGGCAAAAGACGAAAAACAAACACAGTACAGTACATCAGGGGTCACCAACCTTTTTGAAACCGCGAGCTACTTCCTGAGTACCAATTTACTGCGAAGTGCTACTAGTTTGATACACACATCTGAAATAGAAATTTTGTTCAATTTACCTTCAATTATTTTAGTATTGATATTCGTTAATGTGAAGATATTGATCATGCTACTGTTATTTTTAGAACAGGCCAGTGGGCGACCTGCTTGGTCCTTGCGGGCGACATGGTGTCCGCGGGTAACACGTTAGTGACCCCTGCAGTACATGAACCCCTTACTCTGTCTGTCTTTACAAAAGTTTTTGATTTTTTCCTGACCAAACAACCATCAGAAAGATAAAGCATGTCGCTGATCGCAATCACTTATTCGGTTCTCCACCTTATTTGTTTTTACATTGCTGTATTCATTTCAACACAATGTACAGTACATATATCGTTTCCCTCTCTCTGTTGAGCGCGATTCAAAATAGTTTAAGCGAAATATATTTGGCTAAACCTCAGTAGTACAGAAAAGGAAATTTGAGCTGTAGATCAAAACACCTTTAGTCAAAAAGGTATTGAACAGCACTCCGCGGTCTGAGTCCTTTTCCAAGTGCTTATTGCATGCCTTATAATTTCGGTAACAACTTGCATGATCGTTGGTTCTTATCCGTATAGTTTTGGTAGTGAATTGACGCGCGAATTGAGTGTGGCGCAGAAGAACAGACCGTCCACCATGCTGTCCTTCACTGTCCAATCCATCGACCCCCTATGGCGAGTATGGTCTGACGGTGCTGAATGACGAGACAATCGAATGGCTACTCAACACCTGTCCCGAGATCTATAGTCAGTGGCGTAACTGTAGGTTTGAACTAGGGGGAAAACGGTTGAAGGGGGCCCAGTAGCTAGCACACAGAAAACAAAGTTAAAAATGATTGTGAATCTGAATGTCGTGGATGTCTATGCTAGCTATAAAAACGAAAACACCCCGAAAAATGCAAAAAACAACGACCTACTGAAAACCAAAAGAATACTAAATATCAAAATGTCAGCTAAAGGGTCCCAGTTTTACATTTAGCTTGCGGGGGGGCGGTTCGACCTCCTGACCCCTTCACATAGGCCATTGTCTACTATAGTGCGGCCTGGCAGTGGATAAGACCTCGCTCAAACGATGAAGAAGAAGTGAATTGACGACATATATGTTTGTCTAAAAATAGGTAGAATTTTTTTGTTTTTCAGAAGTAAGGAAAATGACTGGGGAAATTACCATATTTGAGGTTTTAGTGCTAAATATTTTTTAATTTGTCATTAATTTCCCATGGCAGAATCTCGGTCACAATAGTCATAATAGGGTCATAGACAGTAAGTTCTGGGATACGTTTACAAGGTTATCAGCATTTATAACCGAAAATTTCCAGTCGATTGGTTGTATAGGCGTACATTTACGGTTTTGCAGCCGGAACCTGTTGGGAAGCATACGTGCAACTTACAAAACGATGAAAGTTACCTCAATATGGCTCTGTAAAGCTCTCTGGCACGGACTCGGCTCCTGCTAAGCTGTTCAATTTTGCTCTTCAGTTGAAATCTTTCCAGCATGGCGAAGAACTTCTGCTTTCTTGCTCTATGCCACTTTTCGTCGAGGTAAACAGACACGATTTGCTGGTATCTCGCACATTCGCGTTCGTTATTCAACCTAAAAACCACACGTTGAAAATCGTGTCAGCAATAGACTTGCACTGCGGCGGTTAAAGAATTCTTGCTTCTGAAATTTTTCATTTATTTTTACCGCAACAATCATCAGCAAACTCATAAAACTGCTGATGAAGGTCTCGACAAGGACTAAAATTTCATTAACTAATTCCAGAAATTTTAGACCAGTGGTTCAAAGTGGGCGAAATCGCCCCTTTGGGGGCGATTTTGAGGGACAAGGGGACAAAAAACAAAGGGGGCGATAGGGAAGAAAAACAACACAAGGGGACGAAAACTCTCAATCATTAATCGATCACTGAGTCGACTTCAGTAGCCTACTATTACGAGTTGCTTATTTCTTGCAAACTTTTATTTACTATGATAATCGTTGAAGGTTGTTGCTAAAGCAATTTATTTGTTAAATATTTACTCTGGATCGTCTATGTGCCCGGCTAAAGTATGGATTATTTTCAAAAGAGTTCTGAACGTAATAATAACGTCGTAATACAATTGTTTGGTTCAGTTATTTAATGGCTTGTTTCAAATATTTTATATTTTCTCTTTAAATTTACTACCTTGTGTTTGCTTTATCAGCCTTGAGGGGAGAAAATGACGTGTCGAAAGTTCAAAAGGATGCGATGAAATAAAAAAGTTTGAGAAACACCGTTTCAGACAAACTACATCTTCATTTCAAATATTCAAGATTTGCTATTTTGAGGAAGTAAATGAGTGTTTCAGGTATAAATATTTGCTTCAAACGCAAATTTTGATTCGCATTGAAACGAAAGCGATCAGTTTTAGGCCAGAGTCGTTATGACAAAATTTTAGTCATTCTTTTTGTCTTCTGCGCACTTTAATGACATCAAACATGCTCTTAATTCAAGATAAAACAACTTTTAGCACTACGTCTAAATTCACCGCATCCATCTGTCAAATTTCAATAAAATGTGGTTTGCCAAACGCAGTGACCCGCTCCAGTGATAGAGAGTTTCCAAGGCAATCTAGTGTTATGTGCACTGCTAACATTTTTGCGTAGTTTGCAATATCCTGAATTGAATTTTTGCAGAGATAGAATTTACCTCAAGTGCAAAGTGTTGCAACCCATTGGACACAAACTTGTACTTACACAAGTACGTGTTGCGTTGGCCGCAGAACTTTGCGATGACTGATGCTGCTCTTACTTTGCCGTAAAATTTCTTTTTGGCCCGTACTTTTTTGCGACCACTGTTCCGTGCTCGGTCTACTGCTTGTCGCCGCTTGCTTTTGAGAGCATCTCGACGTTTGTTGGGAGCTCGAACAACCTGGGCTTCTTACTGGTTTTAATTTAGGCACTTTTTTCGTGATTATTGCTCGAGATTGCTTTGCAACCACTTGGCTGAGTTTGCTTGGGGCAATCTTCAGAGGAATGACACCAATGTGAGGTTTTGAGTGTAAGTTTGAGCCAGTGTTTTTACAGTTTTCTTGTTCTTGCTGCATTTCCTTTTTTCTTGCACTGTTTTTGTCACTTTTTGCTAAAGCAGAACTGGTTGCGAGTTTTGTTGCTTTGCTGCTAACGGAAGTCTCTACTGTTTGGCTGCTAGAAGTCTTTAGCGAGATATGGTGGTAACTGCTTGCAGAAGCGTCGATCAGCAAGTCCTTTGCATCCGACTTGTCATGATCTTCGGCGCTCAAGTGTTCGGGGCCTTGAAAATGTTTTTTGCTGTGTCTTTTACGATGTCTGCGATTAGCGTTGTCACCACTTTCAAATCTTTCCACCGGTTCGACCTTGTTGCTTTCTTTCCCATCCTTACTTTCGTGCAAAGGCTCGTCAACTTGGCGTCTGCATTTCAACTTCCGCTTGACATTAGGCTCGTTTCTCAGTGGAGAACTACCGCCATCGTTTTCAGTCGTTGTGTGCTTTTTACGAGGTTTTCGAGCGTATGCATCGTAGCCATGTTCAGTTTTGCTATTGGCCGATTTAAAATACGCAGGAAATAAGTTTTTCGGAGTACTCTGGGTCTCGTCATAGCAAAAAGGTTTGGACATGTGCTCTACGTTTTTATTCAGAAGATGAGGAAATTTAATCTGATTTTTGATTTTGTCTTTAACCAATGGTTTTGGTTCTTGCTTGGCATGTTCTGCTGTTGCTTCTTCGTCTAACCTGAAAAACAAGCACAGTTGACAAAATTGCTGCATTAAGGTTTGTTGAAAACATTCAATTTGCACGCACTGCTACAAACTTGTTTTTAGATGTGCATCCAGCCTTGGAAAGAAGATCATGCCGGAAGTTTTGTGTTAATCAATATTTTGTAATCCTTTACGTTTCTTTGATGTTTTATTTTTTACTTCGTTTCAGCCGGGTACTGCCTTATTCACCATTTTGAATCTAATAATAGGCAAAATGATTTATTTTTAGATGCCGAGGAAATTTCACAATTTATTTTTAGTGTTGTCAACGGAAAACGACCGACACAAAACAAAGGAGATTTCTCAACACTTCCAAGCGTTTCTTCCCCTTGCAGATATACTGTATTCCTGCTTGAATTCAGCTCTTATTTTGCTATCACGTTTAATTTTCTGAGTACACTTCCAATATGTCTAAGGCACTTAACTCGTACGTATCAAAATCCTTTTCCTCTGTGTAAACTAAGTGCAATTACTTAGCTTACACAAAACTAAACTTTTGCTTGTCAAAGGATGACCGATCCTATTGTAGAACTCAAAAATATTTAACAACTTTTGACTTGAGAACGAGATTGAAAACAACCATCCATTACTTGTCAGCTTTAATTTGTGACAAATCGAGGACTATGGGTTCAATCCCGTATTTCTGATGACTCATGATGATACAAACTATTTTGCTGAAAGACGCAGCGGTGGTCATTTGTTTGCGACGACTGCGGGAACCCTTCTTAATATCGCAAAATCAACTGTATGTGAGTTCTTAACAGGATTACAGAATATATATAGGTGTAGTCAGGGCCGGCCCCAGCAGGCGTGGGGTCCAATGCAAGACCTAGGCGCGGGGCCCCTCTGAGCAGTGGTGTTATTACGTCATCGTGCACAGTCAACCGTGTTATGACCTTTTTGATGAAGATATTTTAGAAAAATAACTGCATGAATGTCAAAAAAGACGGCAAATTATTGGAGTTGATCTGTATGCAGGCTACATGATAACGCAGGGGTTCCCAACCTGGGGTGCATTTGCCTATCTCAATAGGTACATTCAGGCCCGTAACTATGGGGGCGCAGGGGGCTTCGCCCCCCTTGGAAAATTTTTCGCCCCCCCTGGAAAAATGTGTTGGACATAGTTTAAAAAATGTGAACCCCTCTCAGAAAACTCTTCGATCCCCGTAGTGTCCCAAGCTGGTTACGGGCCTGGTTACATTTAAGGTAAGGATACAAGGGAAAAATATATCTATAAATTTTCTAGAATATAGAAGTTCTATGAAAAATTCGGCGGACTTTTGTTGTTTTACTCGGACCTTTTTCCGCAACAAATTTTAGGGCACATACTCATCTATCGGAATGCTGAAGGGATACATGTTCAGAGAAAGGTTGGGAACCCCCATGATAACACAACACTTTCTTTTATGGGGAGTGGGCATAGCTCATGTGTCTCCCAGCTACGGTCATGTTTATGGCTAATGACATGCTGCTGTGGTGGACATTAGACAATGTACCGCTACCACTCTTAATCAAACCGAAAGTTGTAACGGAAGATCTGCAATGGTGCGGCGAGCGCAAGTGCAAAGTTACGTCAGTCAAACCGAATTGACAAGCAGATTGAACTTAAATGCAATTACTTCGCTCTTGTTGAACGACACTTTCGTTCGAAGAACAACTGACTTGGAGAAAACTGTCCACATGAACTTTTGCTTGCGTCGCTTTCGGTGACCACAATCGCAGACGCGCATAAAGATAACGTCTGGGCGCATGATCAACCATCCGCTTTATGACTCAATACACGATGAAAACAGACCTCACAAGAGAGCAACCCATGCATCCGCCCAAAGTTCTCCAAAAGCCCAATTTTATAGAACAGGGTTTCCCAACCTTTCTCTGACCATGTACCCCTTACTGAATTTTTTATAGAATTTTTAGAATTTCGGAACTATAAAGGTAGACTCCGTTTTTATGTATCAAAGTTAATTTGTTGCAAGTGTACAATAAATGTACGCCTTCAGACAGCCAAATATACTCCTAGGGGTACGCGTACATGTATCCCAGGTTGGGAACCTCTGTTACAGAACTTCCTCATTATGCTCCATTATGCATGACCTTGGAATGTAAACTCTTTTCATGAATTAGAAATGTAATGTACAAAGATGTTTCACCCACCACGTCAAAGTTGTAGAAACATTTATCAAACGCAATATACAATGCGCATGGTTGACTGATGAAATAGAAGCATATAGCCGCCCAATATATTGATAAACAGGAACGAGTGTGCTGGATGACATTCACAATGTTTGCCAAAATCTTTCCAAAAACAGAAGAATCTCTCGAGAACTGAACAACGTTACGTTAGCAAAACTGCCATCGAACTTAATAAGACAGACACTCGTTTTGACCTGTTCATTGCGCGTTGAATTCCTACACACCTTGTTTGCAGCATGTGGATCTACTTCAGTCTCAACTGGCACTAGTAACAACAAAATTCTATCCAAAATGAGTGGGACGTGGTGGAGTGCAGATATAACGCTCAGCATGAGAATTGAGCATGTTTGATAACGTACGATAATAATTAGAGGAAATTCATCGTTCATTCAAACGATAATTATTTGCTAACAATGAGATTCATAAGCCTTTCTACAATTCTCGTGCGCAAGGAGTATCTGGCAGAAATAAACAACCTGCCCAATCCTCATGCAGCGGGGCCCAATGCAGTCGCATCGGTTGCATCGGCTTAAGGCTGACCCTGGGTGTAGCTGAGACTAAGCTTGAACCTCAACACCAGAAACTCAACTGAGCGCTGACAAGCGGAGTTTTGTTTCGGCAAATGGCTAAATATGTGCAAAGCCCTTAAAGTGTATAAAAATTGAATTAAAAGCATTTGTTTTTTTCGCTTTTCTGCTGCATAATCTGCCACTTAATATCATAAAAAGACATTTCTATTCTAACAGTCTTACTCATTAGCTCTGATGATCAATAACTCCGTAATATGGCGCTAGACAGACTGAGCCCTCGGCAACAGAATAGGTAATTACACTTTTTAAGCAGTGTAAATGAAAATGACTGCTTAAAAAAATTTCTTCAATGTATAATTTTTTCAAACAATTGCACTTTCTCACTCATTATAGCACTTCCGCCATTCTTCGTGGCATTCGCATACATGGTAGGCATGGTATGCAGTCAAAACCTAAAAACTCATCTTTTTTTCGAACTGCAGGGAGCAGTGTCACAATGAACGAGCATGATGCTTTACAACTACGTGATAACCAACAAAAATATGCAAATGTTTTCCTAATATATCTTAGCAGCTATAAACTCTTAAAGCATTTAATTTGTGTTTGAGGCTTGAGCTGTGTTCACAGCATTAATTTTGCTTGTATTGCCTGCTTGAATAAGAGATCTCATATTATTTATCGTTGATGTGGTGATTACCAAACAACATAATCCGTGTGAAGCAAAACTGTGCAGCTGTTTCTGATTTACTTCTTAATGCGATGTATTAAATTTGAGCGACGAATAAAAAATGGTGACCGCAGAAATTTGAACGGCATATAGCACAGACACTTCGTTAATAAATTGGAATCATCAGTCGTGTAAAAACATAGCGGACAAAATTGACAACTACAGCTGGATTTGTTCTTTTTCTAAAGTACACGGTTTTGTAGATAAGCATACGTTTGAATGCTGCCAGAAAAGCAACTTTTGCTGTTGCCATGAGACACAATAAGAGCTTTCACTCTGTTGACTTAGCTACAGTCTTTTTGATAGTACGAGCCGGCAAAACAGCCCTAGCAAGAACAACAGTCATTCGCTTTCCATTGGTTGGTCGTAAAGAGCCATTGTATTGTGTACTTAAGCGATATCCATTTTTGTAGGTATAGCCGTCGAAACGTCAAGACATTTTCTGACCTTGCATGCTCAGCGTTCTTCACGCCAACTATGGCTTACGGTACTCTTTTTATGGCGCAGAGTTTGTGTAACGATTTCCAACAGGTAGGCTTGGCCTTGGTTCTGGTTTTCAATGATATGCAAATGCCATGTAGAGATGGAGAGTATGCTCAGAACATTGGCAGGTCGTTTTGTAATTACTTACTGCTCATCAAGACGTCATTTAATTTTGAAAATTTCCATAGAAACGAAGTTTATTATGGTTGCAAACCAAACAACTCTTTGCTTTGCCTGTGCAGCAACGAAACACGTTGATAAAACACACAGCAATAAGTCCTCCTCACCTGTCTAGATGCACAATTCACAATTTTTCTGCAAGAAGTGCGGTCTTCAGTGAAAAACGCAAACAATATTCATGGTTTCCGTTGATAAACGAGATCTTTTCGTCTCAAGTACTTACAGTATAGTCATTCATATATTTCCATATCTCTCGGCATTTATCGGCTTGTATATGAGTGTCATCTCTAAACTTTCAACATTATTTATTGCAATAAACTTCATGCAATCTGCGGTTATTTGTTTCAGGGTTGGCCGTTGTGTTTTTCCAAACTATGTCCCTTATGCCGCGTTAGTTATTGTAGCAATACTTCCTTTATGTCAGAGGTAAGTAAACTGCTGCCTTCTACTAGGTTCTGCGATTACCAGGGAAGCCTGCGGCAATTGAAAAAAGAAACTGTATTTTAATCACACTGTCTATATGCTGCATTATCATCCAGCAAACCGCTTGATATTAAAAGCGCGGTCCTTTTTGACTTTTCGTATAGTCCACTGATGCGACCCTCTCCCTGAAATATTTGCCCATTAATGTTCTTTACAGTTCAATTATTTGGAATTCTTACCTTGCAGCACTTGGCATAACAAAACTTCTTTGCCTCAATCACATTAAACTCAACCTTCCTATTCTTAGCATAGCTTGTGTGTTACCCGTAGCAACAAGATCCAAATTGCATGCGCTATTTGGTATAAAAATGGAAACACAGGAGTGTCTGCAATGATTCCCAACTGTTTCAGCTTTGTGCTGCTGCGATATTGTTAATTCGCTTATTCCTTTTCTGCAGAAGCAACAGGGACAACAAAGGACTTTTGGCGTCATGTATTCAAAACGTCCTGAACCTTAACCAGAAAAGTGTACGGTTGTTACCAGCTTTCAGCAAGGCGTAACTTACTGTGCATGTACCTTTTGCTCCAACAATAAGTGTGGCAGGTGGGGGCACTTACAACTGCAAGTCATGATTTTCGAAGTTTTATGCGGCCAAACACAATTGCCCGACCTACCGGCTTTGCAATCAAGGTCTCAACCACCAGACCTTGTAGAGTCAGTTGATGATTTCAAATATATATATTTGCTCTAAGTTTGCCTTCATGTCAGCACATGACCCTCATCAAAGAATGCCTATGTGACTGTGTTCATCCTACCAAAGCATTTCTAACTTGGCTCTCATGCAATGTAATTTCGTTAGCTCAAGACAAACTTGGTGGCCGAATCAAAATCCATGAAACTGTTACTGCTGTACAGGGCAGCGATTTAAAGAAAAAAAACTGATTTCACACTTTGCAATGTTTTCATTGTTTTAATCATCCCAATTTTTTTCGATAATCGCAGCATTATGTATTTTGGCACCAACCCTTCGTGACGCAACGTTCAAGAAGCAGAGGAGTTCGGCATCAGGGCATTCAACCATACAATAGTTTTGGTTGTTCGTTAGTTGTGAGCACGCAGTGTACTGTGTGTTTGTTGCAAAAAAACGATGCCAGATTGGTAAACCTCATTCACTGACCACAGAACAATCTGGCTCCCTGGAAAAAATTCTTGTGAAATTATGTATGAGGCCGAATCATCGTGTTCTCCCAATGTTTATCGTTAGGTCGCCCCGTACATTTAGGAAACATCCAACTCTGCTAACGTTTCACAAACTCGTCAAATCCGCACATTGGCATTGCAAACGTAAATCCCATCTGCGTATTTCCTGGCATTTGTTCGTCTTACCATTCCTTGATTTTGCATTGTTGACTACTCGAGCATACTGGCGCACAGCAATGCCATGTTTCACACGCTGTTTGCAATTTCGTAAGGTTCAGTTTACTGGCTGTACACAACATGACTTTCGGATAAAAATTGACACTAGATTTAGGAATCAAACTTTTTGAAATGAGCTATTTTCAAAATTGTCAGATTGGTAGATGTTGCTGAAAACTGATGGAAATTAACCCTGTTTTAGAAAAGCTTCCAGCAACACTCGAAACGCTAAAAGACCGTTTCGGAGCGCAGGGTTTCCTACTATTCGGTAAACCCAGCTATCATACAACAAATATGTCAGTTCACAAGTTTTACCTGCGTCATATACTTCGTTGAGTAGGATTAATTATATTAAAATTCAGCATATTTTAAAAGCGTTATCAGCAAGGACCTCCTTCAAAACGCAAAACTTGGTGAGCGCTTCTCGGCATGAACGAAGTTGGTTGGTTAATTACCAGCGATTTTGACAATGAGCTGCTGTCTATTCAGAAGGAAGAAATCTGAATAGAATGTTGAGTAACCGAAGTACATTAGGCGAATAGTTTCTTCCAAAGATTGGCAAAAATACCGCTCAATGATTTGTCAATCATTGCCAGTTTTAACGCTATCGTCAAACATGTAATATTGCATCCTAACCATTTCAGTAAACTGGGTATGCTCACCTCGGTAGAGATTCAAAAACGTTGTTTTTCATCTTTTGAATTACTCCGTTTCCTTTTCTGCAGAAGTTGGTATCTTCACCCTATGCCTGATATATGAAGCAAGTCTTACGAGACAAAGCCGCACCGACTTTTCCAACATTGCCGCTCGACGTTTACGACAACAATTGATCCTTGAGCTTCGTACCGAAGAATGCGTCCCTGCGACGAACGTCGGTTGAGATGTTGTTGGTGAGTACAAGCTNGTCCCGGTGGCCGTTGTCAAAGGACGTCCTAAGCTTATTGTGAAAGCACCCTATACTCCNATGTAAATGCCCCTTTTATTGTCAACTGCGATAGTGCGTTTGAAAAATTTTGTCCTAATTACATTTCAAACTGATTTAAGTGTGTTGGCGATGGGCAATCGTGTAGTATGGTCGCGTCCCGATAGGAAATTTATTACAATTGAATTATATCCCAAAACAAGTTTTTCTCTTGTTAACAGGTAAATTAAACATTTATGTTGTCACTACCTCCGAACACTTTGATTGTATGGCTAACAGAAAAATCATAATGATGAACCGCATTTTGATTTATTTGGGCCAATTGCAAGTGGGAGATGCAACTAGAGTATGAATAAAGACCAAAAAGAAACTGAATATCACATCGAAAATGCTGTTGTAATTTTAAGAAATTGCAACAAATTTATACGTTGTTGTAACCAGTTAGTCTTTTCACAATTATCCATTAAGCAAAACAAGCTACAATATAACAATTAAAAATGAGTTGAAAGTTTTTAATATCTTAACAAGTATTTCATAATAAGATGATACTTTTCATTTTAGTGAAATGTGTCGCACATGAAACTTCGTTGTCGTGCTCTATTCGTTGTTTTCTACAAAAATATATGGCATAACATCACGTCCCAATTTTGCATGTTCAGTAAGGACCACATTAAGTTTTTTTCTTTAGGAATGAGATCCAGACTTGATGAAATTTACTGCCACTCGTCTTGTCTGGGTGATACAGTAGAATGTTGCTTTAATTTAACCATAACAGTGTACGGTTGTTACCAGCTTTCAGCAAGGCGTAACTTACTGTGCATGTTCTAAACCTACAGTAGTGAGTGGGATTGATGAAATAAAATATGTTATCGTAATGTTCGATCTCAGGTTCATAACTATCATACTAGGTAGAGCAAACAACACATTTAGTTCCCAGGATGAGTACTGTGCGCTCTCAAAAACCTTTTCTTTCTGTGATTGGATCAAGAGTTTTGTACTCAGTTCTATTTGAATAAGACAGGGGATAGTGTTGTTGTAGTGTGTGTAGTAACTTAACTTAACACTGCATCAAAACAATTTGCAACTTACTGCTGATCT